>Ga0099823_1001162_pt1 | contig 20894 bp, 11 predicted proteins | sample CowpearedBW_FD_76831 | JGI IMG/M metagenome (GOLD analysis project Ga0099823, IMG submission 76831) | Root nodule microbial communities of legume samples collected from California, USA - Cow pea red BW | ecosystem: Host-associated > Plants > Roots > Nodule | place: USA: California | collected...
AAAAAAAAAATAAAAAAAAAAAAAGAAGAAAAATGCTATTTTGTGAAAATACTTTTCACCAGTGAAAAAAAAACGTTTTACAATGAACTTGATTTTCGAGTAATTGTTATTAAGAAGTGAAATAAGTTTAATTTAATTTTACAAAATTAAATTATAAAATGATATTTGTATATATACAATATAAATTTATATTATTACTAAAAGTTTCACGTTTCTTGCTAATTTTATTTTGAATTTTTTTTATAAAAAATACTAATAAGTTTTGGTATGAAATATTTTTTATTAATTTTAGTTAATACATTCTTACCCATTCGATCTAAGTTTTTTTTAATATGAGATTTGCACTCATCCTAAATCAACTTTATATTAAATTGATGTAATTTTTCACTATAAAATTTACAAAAATCTCTATCTTAAATGATATTAATTTTGTTTTAACTTTGTTATTGAGGTAATTAAATATACATTTTCATTTTTATCAATTGACATATGTATTATAACCATCGATGGAATTCAAACAAAATTAAAAAAAATGAAACTAATGTATTAAAATTGTAATTTATTTATTGTCCTATAAACTAAATACATAAAAATACATGTTCACTGTGTTAGAAATCTTACATCGTCTATAGTAAAATTAATTTATAATGGTTAAGTAAATTTAAATCTTACCTTACAAAATTTATATATTCTAAACGAATTTGTTCTTTGTCAGGTCTATCATGTCATCAATGTAATTCTTACACGCTCGAAATACATATTCCTCTAATAAATATATTATGTATTATTAATTTTGTTGGTGGTGACCAATCTCATTCTTCTTCAAGCTCCGTGTCAAAAGCACGATAGGTTGCCTCCTTTTGTTGCGGTTTGCGATGAGCAGGGCCACCAAGAAGCTCCTCCTTCTCGCTTGTACAAGATCCCATTCATGCAAAACTCTTCTGACACTATGTCTCTTTGCCCTCTCTCATTATCACTCCAGAGGCCATTGATGTGTTAAAGGTCACTATACCAATGAGAAACTGATGGGGTGCTTTCCTTGTTTTTTTATGGATTCCGATATTAGGGTTTGTTCCTACTTATCCCAAATAACTTATTTGAGATCATAAACCTCACAACGTGTACTTCTTCTTATCTTACAAACTCATACTTTCTGCATTTTCTAAATCTGCATTTAATATATTAGTGTAGTAATAACTGATATATTTTTAAAAATGACAATTATTTGGTTAAAAATAAAAATACAAGATGAACGATAAGAAAATATTTGTTTCAAATGTTGCATTCTCAAAATTATTGTAATTGAAATATTATTCTTAAACATACATAAAATTATGCTATTATTTTTTTATATATTATTAAAAAATATTTACCAACATAAGAAAATATATTAGCTAACAAAGATTCTAGTCCAAAATATTTATGTATAATAGCTAGTAAACATTGGTAAACACAAAAAATATAAGCTCTACCCTCCAACTGAGTAAATTTTTTCATTTAATATAGTCGAATTCATAGTAAATAACACACTTTCAGTAAACTTGTTTAGTAAACTTGTGATAACAGTGGAGGACTAAGTAAGAATTAGAAAGGTCTTCCTGATCACAAATTAAGTGTTTAGTATTCTTTACATGAAAAATCTACCCATTGCATTTCCTGTTGCCATTCATGTAGAGCTTATAATTATATTTTGACCATGAAGTAACTCACATGTTGCATAGTAAGAAAATTGCTCTGCTTAAAACATCTGTTGCAATATTAGAGCAAATATGTAATCTTTTATCTCACCTTCTAAAAATGATAAAAACTGAATTAATAACTAATATAACATTTTGGCTCGTCTTATTATATGCTAATCAAAACTAATTTCTATGGTTGAGAGTGAGAATTAAGGTTTACATATATGTGCAAATCTGATTTAATCGTTGATATAATTTACATTATTATGTTTTCAGTTTTGTTTATTTTTATTTTTTATTGTTGTTTCATTATTATTATTTTTTGGATATTTCATAATTTATTTAATAAATTTGGAAAAGATAAATATTTGGTTTATATTTTGCAAATAAGTGAAAATCTAAGAGATTTAAGAAGATTACCAACAAAACTAGTTATCCACCGAGTTTGTTATTTCAATTATAAATCATCAAAGATATGGAGTATCAAAAGATTAAAAGATGTATATCCAGGATATTTTAGTATGATCAAGTACAAAATGGTGAGGACAGAACATGGTTTGAAAAGAGTGTTCATTAGGAAGTGGGACAATTATGAATGGTAATGGAATATGGCCGGGAGAATAGAATGGTTTGAATGGGAGAGACCTTAAATTGAAATGTTCTCGCAAGACATTCATAGGATAACTCTTGCAAGGGGAAGAAAGGATTGTTGGATGTGGAATGATGGTGAAGATAAGGTTTATAAGTTAAATCAACATATCAAAAGTTACAAGAAGCAAGTGTTGCAAATCAACAACACTTCTTCGATTGCTTCTGGAGAGCAAAGGTTATCCCTTCTACGAAGTTTTTTATATGGCATGTTATTCTAAATGGAATACCCATAATGGTTAATTTAAGACATAGAGAGGGGTATTCCTAAACAACGACAATTGTGTTATGTGTGGTGAGCATGAAAAGAGCATAACTCATTTATTCATTACCTGTAGAGTTGCTACCAAAGTATGGAACATGTGTACTAGATGGACAGGGACATTGGGGATAAGTCATAATCAGGTACAAGCACATTTTGAACATTTTCACCTATTGGACCTCAACCACAAAGGAAATATGCTATGGAGGGGGGTATGGGTTGCTATAGTGTGGAATCTCTGGAACCATAGGAATCATGTAGTATTTAGGAACAAACTACTAGATCCAAATGAAATCTTCAATCTGCCCCAGGTGAAAGTATAGGCATGGTTGAAACATAAAAATGTAAATGTAACATTTTCATTTTCTGATTGGTGCTTTTGTCCCATTCATTTAAGATCAATAGGTAGGCACCCATGACATACTTAGGTTTGTTGGAATATTAAGAAGTAGGAATTTACTCAATCTGAAGGAGTTTTTACCATAGGGAGGCTTTACATTAAGGTGTAGCATGGGAGAGGAATAGTGCATTCATGAGTTAGGAAGAATAACATGGTATTTGTAAAAGGATATCTATGATTTATCACCTAGACTTTGTGGTCTAGAGTGTTTTGTTTTACTGCAATTGTAGTTTTTAGTATCTACCAAAGAAGACTCATTTATGGAAATCTTCAATGGACGCAACATCATTCATGCCAAAGTATTAAGAAAGTTGTTGTAGGTGTTTAAAAAAGATGAAAAACTCTTTAGAGGCATATATATTAAGACAAATTTTGTGACGTGAGCTTTTAGTGGAGGATTTGTATTCTACTCTAGTATCTTAATAGATCAATGTATTCTATTCTCCTCTTGGTAAGTTGTCTAGTTATATATTATAGTTTGTGGTAGTTTGTTATACAAGAATACAATTTTGGTAAGTTTTTTTGCTTAAAGTACAAACTTTAAGGTCCATTATATGCATTTTATATAGTTGGATAATCTTGTAAGTATGTATAAGGTTTAAGGTACCCAAAATACTCTATTATATATGTATACGTGTTTTTGTCAATAAAAAAAACAAATATAATTATACAAAGGATAAAAACACATGTGATAGTAAGAGCCTACTTAGTTTTAAATGACAGGTATATAAACATCTTTTCTCATGTTCATACATCACCTTGGTATTTAACGCTAACCACAAAAAAAAAAAAAAATCAATTGAACCACAAGGTTCAATCTATAGTCTGTTTTTAATTTGAGATTTGAATCTCTTAAGAGATCATAGACATTCTATTCCATGGGGTTCTTAAATTTATTCACGACTTCCCCCACTTGTGTTCTAAATTATTAAAATATTTTCTTCACGTTTTTTAATAATAGTTTATTTGTATCAATTTCCTGAGAGGGTTGTTTTATTTCGTACTTGCTTTCGTTACAAAGGTCTTTTTCATCACAATATATGTTGAATCATTTGGAGATATTTTTAAGACAATTTTAAGTGGGTGTAACTTCGTTGTAAGCAAAACAGTTATGGCTACCCTCATGTCATTGTTTATGTTCCAACCAAAACATTCTACTAAATGTTATAAAAAGTAATTTTATGTATTTTAAATTTGCTCACTTACATTGTAAAAAAAGTTCTTGATTCTCAAGAAAGCTACATTCTTATTCTATCTAACTACACTATATCTTCTCTTAATTCTTTTAGCATTTCAAATATATTCCTAGGAATATAAAAAAAAACATTAAAAATACATAAAAACTCAATCTCTTATTTTTAGGTATATTTATAAATAAACATTTCAAATATGATATTTTTAAGGATGTGATTCATGAGACTGCATTATTATAATTTTGAACCATCATTCTCATATCTAAAAAGGATTTATAAACGTCACAACATAATGCCATAATTTAAACTAATATATTAAACTAGATTTAAGGTAAAACTATTACAAGATATTATCATAAAGGAATTAATTAATATATAAGAAGTGATTCACTCTAACATTGCCTTAATAAAAGGTAATTTAAAGCAAATACATGGCTAAAAGGAGTTACCACAACTTTTTGATGATTTACCTAACTATTGTTGGAAGGGATATATTACAACAAGATATGGTGGGTCGTGGGATAGATTGATATATCGTTGGTTGTTGTTGGTTGCAAACAATTGTTTCTTAATATATGTGAAATCTATGAAACAAGAAAAGATGCATTGATTTGGCTTTTATCAAATCATTGTACAGTAATATTGCTTGATATAAATCAGTCCAATTTCTGGTCGAAGTCATTCAGGATGTTTTTTGATGACGATGATGATGGTGAGTTCATAAAGGTGGTGAGAAAAATGGTGACTGTCTTCAACAGTATATCATACATGTTATGTTACTACAAAAGTAGAAATTTTTTTGAACAAGGGTTTATAAGCTTTTGGAAAAAGTGTTGTTTAAAAGGATGTTTAAACTCTGGTTATGGTTATTGTATTTCTCATTTTCAGATACCACTTGTTATGACAAGATGAAAAGAAACAGATTAAGAGGGGTTTCACTGGGGAGAACAACACCAATGAGACCTGAGTCCAATCACATAAGGCATTGACACCACTCTCAACCCAAAACCTTAAGGCAATGGGTTTATGGGTCTTTATGCTTATATAGTGTTATACTTTCTTATTTCTGGTCAATGTGGGACTTAGACTCACACTTGGATTCTTAACAGTTATAATAGTTATTAATGGAATATCTGTTTTTTTCTTTGGTATGGGACATGGTGTTAAAAAAGTTTATCTGTCGAAAATTTAAGTGTAAGTCTAAGTCTTATATTAAGTAAAAATGAGAAAGTTAAATGGTATATATCTATTATTTTAAAATTTTAGGTTAGAGATTGTGTTAATTCCTTAAATGTGTATTAGAGATTTCGGTAATGGGCACAATTTTGTTATAAATCACTTGTAATAAAATTTTGTATTTTCTTCGTACTTTTTTATTAAAAGGTTAATCTTACACCGTTGCATATTTTAGTGGTTGTTCTCTATATTCATGGATGAAAAATCCAGATTTTTATGCAATTTGGCGGTTTATTTAGGGAGAAAATAAGAGATTTGGGAAAATGAGATTTCACTACAAGGAATTTTTAATAAATTTTAACATAAGATAATAATTGTGTTCATGATAATGTTAATTTTTATCGAAATGTTATATCAGTTAGGTTCAACATCTAATCAAATTAAGTTATTATAAAACCGTAATAAAAACTATCAAATCATAGGGGAAAACATGTCTTTCTTGTTTAATATTCAGTAGGTACTACATTCAAACTTTTAAACTTTTAAAGATCACAAAATTTGATGAATGTTAAAATACATCATATCTTAAGAAATCAATCATATACATAATCCTAACAGACGTAGAAAAATGCTTGAAAAAGTAAATAAAATGTATATAAGAAGCTTTTTTCTATCTAATTAAAAATTAATCAAAGTTATTATTATCGTTATATATAGGTTAAATTACTTTTTTTGTCCATCTATTTGTTAAGTAATATTAGTTTGGTCCTCAATTTTTTTTTTATCTCAATTTAGTCCTCATTTTCTTAAAAATGATTCAATTTGGTTATCGTTGTTAATTTTGACCAAACGGTGTTAAGTCAATGTTACATGTCAATTTCTGATTTTTTTTGAATTTTTTTATTTTTTATGTGTCACGGGTTAAAATGATTCAATTTGGTCCCTATATTTGTTTTAATTTCAATTTAGTCACAATTTTTGTAAAAATGAAGTAATATTATACTCATTAAATTGACACTCAATTTAGAATTTAGTTTTTGTATAAATCTTGTAATGATATTCTTACTAAAATTGACATTTTTATTAAATATTTGTAGAAATATTTTTAAACAAGATTTTAGTTTTATTATTAAACAAAGTTAAACCCCAAACTTAATTTCAACAATTAGCAATTTTGTCATCATATATAAAGACATCAAGTGTATCATATTATACAAACTTAATGAAGATTAAAAATCAAATAACTTGTCACACATAAGTTTTGGAACTAAATTTAAAGTTTAAAACAAAAACCAAAGTTTAATGTTTTGTATAGAATTTAAAGTTAATTTAAAATATTTCTATAAATATTTAATAAAAATGTTAATTTTAGTAAGAATATGAACATAAGATTTATAAAAAGGTAAATTGAGTGTCAATTTAAAGAGGAACAATATTGCTTCATTTTTACAAAAAATTGGGACTAAATTGAAACTAAAAACAAATAAAGGAACCAAATTGAATTATTTTGACACGTGACACAAAGTGACACGTGTAAAAAATTTAAAAAAATAGAAAAAATCAAAATTTGACACATGACGTTGACTTTAACACCGTCTAGTCAAACTAACGGTAAGGAATAAATTGAATCATTTTTATGAAAATGAGGATCAAATTGAGATAAAAGAAAACTTGAGGACCAAACTGATATTATTTGATAAATAGAAGGACTAAAGGAGCAATTTAACCTTATATATATTACTGAAAATTTATGCACATATGTTTTATTTTTTTAATTTTAAAAGTAAATATAAATAATTTTTAAAATTCTATTATAAATAATTTTTATTTATTTTTGTAAATAATGTTTATCATAATCAAGTCTATTCTTTACTAATATTTATATATCAATTTGGTCTAACTCAGAATACTTGCCTTTAGCTCGCATAAGTGAGAATAAAAAAGAACTCTGAGTTAAAAAACTAATAAAAAAAAAGTTTACAAGATAAAAATAGAAATAAAAGTTTCATGGATCATGCTAACTCTGTATGAATGAATCGGTCTCAGGTCAAAATACACAGGTTAGACTTTTATGAAGTGTTACTCACACATTTATATACTTCTTTCTTTTTATATATGTGGAACTCATACATTTATATACAAACATATAGTTTTTTTTTTCAAACACATTATTCATTAATACTTATATAAAAAAATAAATTCAAATAGACTCCTTCACAAATATGTTTTTGACATCTTTAAAAATTACTATTGTTAAAAAAATCAAAATTATTCAATAATAGCTTTTTAAAAAATTATTTTTAACTAATTTAAAAATAATTTCATATACTTTTAACATTAAGGATAATTCAGTAGTCTTTATTATTATATTTAAAAATAAATTATCTATTACATCAATAAAATCATTCTAAAACTTCTACAAACTTTATCTTCAAATTCATTCACTTTTATCTTTAAATTCTTTAAAAAAACACAAAAATTTTATCCTCAAATTCATGTATCACTTTCTTTCAAATTCATTTTACGAGAATGATATTTTGACTAACTTTTAATCCATCATCTGAATCATTCTTAGATCATCACATCATATAACTAAAAAAATAGAAATAGATAATTGAAGGATGATTGGAGTGATGGATCGAAAGTGAGTAAAAAACCGTTAGTCAAAATATATATTTTCCTTCATTTTAACAAAATAACACATAGACATTGTCAATTTTTTCTATTCCTTTTGCCCAAATTATATCATTCTACTTTAGGTATTACTCTCATATTTAATGTTTTCCCCAAATTTATGCAAAGCAGCTGCTATCCATCTTTCTGAAATAATATATTAGATGTAAAATATGTCCAAACAATGTTCAGAAGAATTGTTCGACATCTAACACCATTTTGGCTATGAAGTTGACCATTCATGTCAGACAATAACTCCCATGTAAAACTTATTGATGTATTAATAAATGAATTATTAGTTTAAATTAAATATTTTTTTATTTTTATGTCATTTTATGTTTAAATATGAATTTTTATATATTTAATACATTACATAGTTGTTAAACTAAACAAACGATTTCAGAGTAATATATAATTATTACGTTCAACAATTAGATCTTTTCCTTAATATCATTTTTGTGACCTAAAAATGTATTAATAATGTAAACCTTGATTTAATTATAATGTATATTTATGTATTACAATTTTAATTATAATGTATTTCTATATATTTAATATATTATAATTAATTTTTTATTTATTACTAAATTTAATTATATAAAATAAATATCTAATTTTGTATGTTATTTTTTCTTCTTTTAATGTTCTTTTTTTTTCTAATTCTATCCTATCGATCTACAATTGTCACATTTTGTCTGGTTCTTGGCCCAATAGACCCCAATAAAAGTTCTTTGTTGCGGTCAACGCTGCATAACATAAGTCATGATCCACAAAACCAAAGTCCAAATCCTAATCAGTGAAATTTATCTTTATAAAAATCTAAAATACTTTATAATAAAATATTCATTGGTCAAGATTTATTTTTAAGCTTTACTAAACTTTTTCTACCAACTTTAATTAAACTATTTTCGGTCAATATTACTTTAAAAAAATTTCAGTCGACATAATCAAATGTAAACATAAATTAACCTTAACCAATAAAAGTTGAAGGTAATATTACCATTAATTCAAAATTAATCTATTAGTAAAAAAATTGATCGACGTTAATGGGAGAAACTTAGTAGCTTTAATAAAAAAATATATATTATAAGAATGAAATAGAATAAAAAAGTTGAATTAAAATTCTTTTAACCTTTATGCTTTTAGTCTTTAAATTTTAACATTAAAATTATTTTTTTCCAAAATTTTTATATATTTTGATCTCAAAATTTAAAAAATTAATAGATATTATTATTTTAACCCATCTAAATATATCATATAAATTAATTTGATCACAAATTTTTACAAATTTCATTCTATACTCTACCCTAAAATCATCTCTAAATCTTTTAATAAGAACCAACTTCACCTGGTAATTCATATCTCTTTCCCTCTCTTTTCCGCAACAACTTCATCCTCTAATATTTTCCTGTCTTTTCCTTCTTCTTTTCAAAATCCATCTATAAAAAACAAAAACAAAAACAAAAAAAACACTACAATATGTACTTAAATATAGTTTGATCTAAACCAACGTGGTGAATTTAAAATGGAAGGAAGCGTTTATGATTGAGAGTGGAAAAATGCATTGGGCATTGAAGTGTTTTAGGTGGTCACGAGGCGAATGCTTCGTCACCTACCCAACCCACCCTGCTATTAATTTCTTTCATCCAACAACCCTTTCTTCCTCGTAACCACTTTTCCATGACTCTGCTGCGACCTCTTGCCATCTTCTTCCTCTTCGTTGCTCTCTACTGTGGGCTGGACCCCTTCCACCACAGCCCAATAGCCCATTTCCCGGAATTCCAGACCAAGAGGGTGGACTTGCCGTCATGGTCCGACTTTCCCGCCGACCAAGACAAACATAATCTGTTGCAGAAGTCCGAGATTAAGTTCCTGAACCAGGTGCAGGGACCAGAGAGCATTGCCTTCGATCCTCTTGGTCGTGGCCCTTACACTGGTCTTGCTGATGGAAGAATCGTCTTCTGGAACTCTCACTCTTGGGTTGACTTTGCTTATACCTCTCCCAATAGGTACTACCTACCTCACTTCACTCCCTCACTTTACTACACTACTCTTCTTAACTAGGTTTATAAAAATGTTCAAATTCCCAATTTAAATTTGTTGCCCGTTTTAATTCTGCTCTGTAGTTTCGTAATAGGAAATGAAAATCCCTTTTTTTTTTTCTCTTAGTGGATTACGTGATTGATTATACCCCTTCTTTCTTTTCTACACCGTTCCTGCAATTTTGTTATGCATGAAGTAAGATGGGCACATGATCTCATACATCGTAGGACAGTTTTATTAATGGTATTATATGGTTTTTGTGCATTTTATATGATTAGTACTTTTTTATGTAACTATTTTTTTTGTGATAGAAAAGTGTTTTTTAGTTTAGCTATTGAAAATATCAAATGCAGATGGTGGTTTGACGCAATTCTGTGGGATTTTTTTATCCAATTGGATGACGGTGTTTGAAATGCATAAGAAAAGAAAAGTAATATTTAGATTTAATTATGTCTATTTAGAGACACGGAAGAGCCTCCTTTTGCAAACTTTGTCTTATAATATTATTGGCTTTTTAAAGAGACATGTGAGTTTAAAACTGACTTTGTTGTAGCAACAACTTGAATCTTATAATATGTAACACGTCGTTGAAGTTGAGGATGTTGGAAAGATTTTAATAAAAGTTGGTTGTCTAGGCTAGGCTTTTATGACTCAACTTCCTCCGATATCGTCTTTTTTCTTTTCTTTTTTCAGTATTTTGTATTTTGGCCTTTATTAGAACTTAAACAATTTATCAGATGCACAAACTTTAGAGTGTCACTGGTCATTGATCCATTGAGCTCGTAATCTCAATAAAATTAGTAATAATAAATATATAAAATTAACGAGAGAGGAACCAAGCCAGTAATTCGGCTGTGCGACAATTATTTTAATATAGGAATATTAACAACGTTAGAATATTTGGGGGGTGACCTTGCACCTGTGGGTGACCCCGTTCCCTTTGTCACTTTGAAAATAAGTTTTTCTAACGATGAAAAGTTTGTAACTTAACAGCCTATTTCAAATCCATCATAGCTGCATTCATAGATGAATGGCTTAATTGGATAAAATCTATGAATTCTTTACTTGAAGATGTTAACAGAACTATCAATGCAAGCCTTTAGTCTGTGATTTTCTACCCCACACATCATATTCCATGATACTGTTGTGAGACGCTACCTTCTTGTGACATGATTGATGGACCTTACATGCCAGTGTCATTTTGTAATTAAGTTTAAACACAAATCTTTATCATTTGAGTGATGACTAAATGTTAACCTTTTCCCTCATCCAGATTGTGGCTAAGTTTGCATACAATACCATTTCCACTTTATGGTTATGATTTGTTTCTAAACACAGGTCGGAGATATGTAACCCTGTAGCATCTGCAACCCCATTTAGTTATGTGAAGACTGAGCATATCTGTGGAAGGCCTTTGGGGCTCAGATTTGACAAGAAAACAGGTGATTTGTTCATTGCTGATGCATATTTTGGGCTCTTGAAGGTGGGGCCTGAGGGTGGCTTAGCAACATCTCTTGTAACTGAGGCTGAAGGAATTCCACTGAAATTCACTAATGATGTTGATGTTGATGGGGAAGGGAATGTTTATTTTACAGAGAGCAGTGCTCATTATCAGAGGAGGTAGGATTTTGATCGTTATCAGAGTTGCAAGTTTTTATTTTGTCACCGTTTTGGATAAAAGTATTCTAACATAATTATAATGTACCACTGCTGAAAAGGGAATACTGATACCATAATGAGGAATGTTGAACTCTCATGTTGCCACACATCACATTATAGAAGTGTTACATTAGTATGTGTTAATGGAGGTGTGGGCATGATATTATTGGGAAGTGTTATACACTTTAGTCGATAACTATAAATACACCATTGGGTTCTTTTTGTTTCTAAATCATACTCAGTTAAAAGAAATGACATGTTTAAAATGTTTGTAAAGGTTATTATTGCTGGAGTTTATGGGAGTCCTACACTTTATAGAAATGAGAAATTTGAATAATATAGGAGAAAGATCCAATCTACTACCTCAGGGCTTGGAATTTTAAAATGCTTATTCTTTATTGTTTCATCTGTTTTGTTGTAGTGATTCTGACATAATTGTTGTACAGGAATTTCCTTCAGCTGGTATTCTCTGGGGATGACAGTGGCAGGGTTTTGAAATACAATCTAGCCACTAAGGAAACCACTGTTCTTTTTAGGAACATTCAATTCCCAAATGGCATTACCTTAAGCAAGGATGGTTCCTTCTTTGTCTTTTGTGAAGGGGTTGTTGGCAGGTAAATCTAATATATCATGTTTCAGCATTTTCTATGCTAACCTTTTGTGTAGAATTTCTTATATGTTCTTAAAGCAAAAAAGGTTTCTGGCTTTTTTTTTTTTTTTTTGTTTCACAATGGGATCTTGTAATATTTGGTCTTTAACCAAGCTGAATGACGCCATGTGATTCATATAGTCAACCTTATCATCAACGTGTTTTCCACTTGCTTAAATCTTAATACAAAATCAAAATGCTACACTTCTAATTACAAAAAACTTCTCTTGCTTTGAAGAACCTATGAATTTCTCCCAAACTTTGTTATTTACCACCTTTACATGAGCATACTTTATACTCAATTCGGCATAAGAAATTTAGTTCTTATTTATTCAAAGCCTAATACTAATAGATTTCTCTAGGTTGCAAATGATGAAAATCCAGTTTATTGATTGTTGCTGTTAGCTGATGGCAATTACTTCTATATCTGAATTCAAGTTACTGCAAAAGTTACCTTCTCAAACCATTTCTTGTTATGTAGGTTACGTAAATACTGGCTGAAAGGAGAAAAGGCTGGGACTTCAGAGATTTTAGCCATCCTACCTGGATTTCCTGACAATGTGAGAGTCAATGAAAATGGTGATTTTTGGGTAGCTCTTCATTGTAGAAGGTATTTGTATCCATACTATTGTGGTCTGTACCCAAAGATAAGGAAAATCATACTCAAGCTTCCTATACCAATAAAATTTCATTACATGCTACAAATAGGAGGTCACCTACATGCAGTAGTTATTAAGTATAGCCCTGAAGGTAGAATTTTGCAGATATTGGAAGACAGTGAGGGGAAAGTTGTTAAAGCGGTAAGTGAGGTGGAGGAAAAGGATGGTAGACTATGGATAGGAAGTGTTCTCATGCCTTTTGTTGCAGTGTACAACTTGAAATGAAGCTCTTTAGATTCTCTTTGCTATGTTGTTGACTTGGCAATTGAAGAGGGTTTTGATTCAACATTATCAATAATGGATCTTAAATTCCTCGTTTGAAATTGAAATGCTGTGCTGTAACGAGTTTTGCTTCCACATTACATTACACTGCTGGTGTTTTCATTGATAAACATTTATACTTATCATTTGTGGCTACTAGTGTTTTCATTGATTAGCAAAATGAACAATGAATGCCCAAAATATTACTTTGGTTTGGTTTGATATTCGAAATTGTCAACTTATATGAATTGGTATTCAATGAACTTAACTGCAACGGAAGTACATAACAAGTTTAATATTGTGACCGTGTCTAAAAGGTTAATGTAATTCTGTGCTAGCGAGAAGATTGAAAGTAAATATTATTTGAAAGATTTAAAAGAAGATAGTAAAAATGCGGATTCGTTTGAAACTCTCTTCAACTTTTGGAAGTTATTTTGTCCAATCTGAAAATCATTTTTGGCTTTCAAATTTGGATGGTCTGAAAATTAATTTGAAAGTCAATGACCTTTGGGTGTTTTGTACAAAAAAGAAGGTATTTTCCACAATCTCCAAGTCAATCTGGACACTTAAAAAAAAAGTTTGTAATTATGATGCATGGATACAATACGCGTATGAGATATAACAAGTATCTAATACATTGATACGTTTATTTTAAAAATAATAAGATACGATGTGTAATAGATACGTGATATATGAATATTGAAAAATGTATAATAATTCTTAAAAACATAATAAATATATGATTGTTATTGTATGAATCCAAATTAAAACCTTAATAGCTAATGTTAATGACCAATTTATAAGCCAATTTATAATAGAAACTATATTAGTTACCAATTTATAGACCAATTCTAATTTTTTGAACTATTTTAGTTGTCAATAATGTTTAATTTATAAATTGGTACCTAAATTGGTCACTATAGTGACTAATTATTTTTTGTCATTAAAATTAATCATTATTAAAAAAATTTCTTGTAGTCGACTACGATTTTATAAATTAAATACTTCGTTGATAAGTATTGATAGAATATTCTAAAGTGTCAGACATGGATACGTGATCCAAGTTGAAATATCGGTACATCTTAGGTTCGTAGATTGTGCAATGGAGATATCATTTGTGGCTCCCGAAAAGTATTTTTTTCTAGTGCATAATTTAGAAGCTTCTAGATTATATAATTCTAGAATTATATTGTACATCTTGTTTTCACAATTTATAAAGGATAAAATAGGAATTTTATATTCATGAGGATGAAGGACAAAAATATGGAGATGCAGGAGAATTCGCAGTAAAAATATTGTGCAAGGACCATGGGTTTTTTCCTCTTACACCCCATTATTATTAATTGCACTTCATATTAACCAAAAAAAACTAAAATACCTTTTTAACTGCACCATGCCTGGCAGCTGCTGGGTCTCCCCACCTCTCCTAAACTTCTCCCGGTCTTCGGTACCGTATTGCTGATGTAGCCATTGTCATCTTGATATAGTCTCCATTCTACTATGTCAGAGGAAAACTAAGAAAAGAGGGTTCATTTTGAAAAAAAGAAAGAAAAAAACTCATTATGAAAGCTATTATTTATGTATCAAAAAGTTTATTCTAAAAATTTTATTATAAAAAACTCATTTCAAAACGCATTTATGTTGAGCCTAGCTTGTGTGTGTTGAGCCTAGCTTGCATAACAAAGGAGAAAATAAAAATAAACTTAAAGTAAAGTAGGTGCAGAATTTTTCACTTAAAAACTAAATTGAATGCATGAATGAAACTAATTAAGAGGTGGAAGTCTAATACAAAATGCATGATATATGGAATATAATGGGAATGGTAAGCTAAATTTAAAGTAAAATGAATAGCATCATAGCTGGATATAATGAAATCACTAAAATAGAATTGTGCTACATGATTTTAGAATTGTTTAAACTGCAAAACTAAATTAAATGCCATAGAATGGACAAGACAGACGAACCTAGAATCAACGCATTTGAAGATTGGAACCACATCAAAACCATTCAGTGATTGGACCAATAATTCCTTCTCCACTCAAGAAGACATCTTGACAAAATATGTCCACTTTGGGGTCGAATAGTTTCTAACAGAAATAATAAGATGTACAGAATCTAGAATTAGTGTACAAGACACAAGAACGCTATTTTACTTTATGCATCTGATCATGAAATTGAATATTCGTTATGTTGAAAGGTGTGTTGAGATTTTAAAAATTCAAACTACAAATGAAAACAAAGAAACTTAAATTGAAATCATAAAGATTGGTAAAACTAGAATGCATATTCACTGAATTAAATTGCAAGGAAAGTTAAGATTCTAACTAGAAAACACAACAAAATTAAACTACATGCATAACTATTGGTCTAAACATAAATCTTATACTGCAAGAACATGAAAATAAATTGCCAAAATGTAAATTAGGCAAGAAAAGAGAGTAATAGAATCTTAACATCTTTGACAATAAAATACAAATGTAAAATTGTACTAACAACAATATTGGCTCAAACGTATTGAGTTCAAAAAAGATAACATATAAAGCGATCACTCAAAATGGATGTCAAGGTCACTTTGTACTCATGAGAACCTTCCTACAATCCTTCTAGTGTATGGTAGTAACAGTCCTTAGTCCCTAGGCTACTTTGCGCTCTAAGAACTTGGGACAACCAACTTGACGAACAAGTTGGTAAATGAAGCATTATACTATCCATGTTATTGTCAACATGAATTGAAAAAAAATGATGTTATCTAATGAAACTAGTGATATCCCAAAGGTGAAATGGGAAAAACTTGAAAAGGAGATACGTAAATATATAAAGCAAAAGGAAATATGAAAATTCATTTTTTTTGCATAAAATTTAATGGCAAATTATGACTATCGTAAAATTTTGTAAAAGTCCTTGTGAAAACGACACTTGTTGAGTTTATTACATCGAATCAGTACACTTTCTAAAGGAAAACCACCACCTAACACTATAAAATATTTGCATATTAGCTACAAAATATTTCTTAGTTATTCTGTAGCTAATCCCTCGCTAACAAGTTTTGCGAAAGATTAACTATCAAATTGCTACAAAATGTTTTTTTTTGCTAAATCGAGGTAGCAAAGTATAGCAAGATATAATTTCTCACTATTTCATGATTAATTCGTCGTTAATCCCTCGCTAATTGAAGTGAGAAAGTTTTATAATTTCTATCTAATTTATAGCTTATTTCTTGCAACTTTGCTCACATTAGTTTGTAGTTAATGTGTCACAACATTTCTCTCAGTAATTCGTAGGAAATTTGTCGCAATTTTGTTATAGCTATTTTGCAGCTTATTTGTTACAATTTCGTTCTCACCAAACAATAGCTAGTTTTTTGCAATTATGTTCTCTTTAATTTGTAGTTAATTTTTCGTAATTTTGTTCTCGTTAATCCATAGTTAATTTCTCGCAATTCTATTCTCACTAATCCGTACCTAATTAGTCACAATTCTATTCTCGCTAATCCTTGACAAATTTTTGGCATCGTTGATAGGGACTTGCAAAAATATTTGGTAGTCTTAATCAATTTCAGATTTTCTTGTGAATCCTTGTAGATATTTATTAGTTTTTAATTATAGTGTTTTGATCTTTTTATGCTTACTTGCCTTGTAGTTACTTATTGTATGCAAGGTTAAAAACTGGTTGAAAAATTGATTCTTTATTCTGAGATAGAGAGAACAACAACGAGAAATAATAGTAAAAGAATTTTTTTTATAATAATTAATATGGGTAAAATCAAAAGTAAACATTACCTGTCTATTGACATATATATCAACAAAATTTAAGGGTATTGTCTGAAGTAAATAATATATAAATTCTGGAAAATGATTGAGAAGAAAAACATAAATAAATATAACGATAAGATCATAACTTTATTTCATTTGAATTAGACATTAAGGGTATAATTAATGACTCAATCCCCTACACAATCAAAGAAAATGTCGGAAAAGAAGGTGAAAAACACCTCAGCATGGATAATCACATAAGCACTCACCGGTGAGGCTACAATGAGCACTTGCTCCTGCTCCGTATTTCTTTGGACAATCAACCAAACAATTATCACTTTCACAATAGTCATATAGTTTCACTTCACACACTTTTCCCTCTATCATTTTCAATGGTCCATCGCTTTCTGTTTCACAAAAGATACATAATATATTCAATGTTAAGCCATTAGTCTCAACTTCAAAAACTTATTTTAAACCAAAAATCAACTTCAAAACATTATATCACATACCAATATCAATGGAAACAACGATTAGAAGGAGTAAAACCAAAGACACCTTCATTTTCTTTCTCTTAACTTTTTTTTTTCAAACACTACTCCTTGCTTCATATATAGATGTATGTATATGTATGTTTTTATGGAATTAATAGCCATGTAATTATTTTATACAAATTTTTAATTTTATCATTAATGTACCTCTGTATATATATTATATCGATGGATATTTCCTATTTAAGTGTTTCAAAAATTATTTATTAGTCAAAGTAAAATTAATGTATATTTTTTTTTAATTTTAGTTATATTAATGTATCTATTTTCAATTTGTATTCTTAATCCAATGATTAAATATTGTATTAAATAAATATATTTTTAAAAATTGCCGATTAAATATATATATATATATAATTTTTATGTTAAAAAGAATAAAATATAATAATTAATATTTATTTATAAGTAAAATTGGTAGATCTCTCGTAATTAATTTATTATTATTCATTACATCAAATATTCATAAAAAATAAAAATGAAGTTCCAATTTAAGTTGTAAATTTTTTAATGATATCTCAATTGATATAAAAAAAAACTATAAATGACAAATTTAGGAAAAAAATTATGAAAGTTTATAAAGTATTTTATTAATAAAATTTAAATTTTTAAATTGTGAGTAATTATAATTATGTGATAGCATGTTTTAGTTCCTTTTATAATGATTTGGTTGAATGGTAAATGAAGCATGTTATTATCAATATGAATTGTAAAAAAAATATGTTATCTAATGAAACCAATGATCTCCGAAAGGTGAAAGGGGAAAAAACTGAAAAGCAGCTACATAAATATATAAACAAAGAGAAATATTAAAAGTCATTTTTTTTTCCTATTTTTATGTAAAATTTCATAGTAGATCATAATTATTGTAAAATTTTGCATAACTCAATAACATAAACCTCACATTTACCGGGTAATCTAAAAAACTTGCCCTTTTTATTATTAATTTTTGTTTTATTTGAAGATTTTTTTTCTGTTAAAACAATTTTTATCATCTTATGTGTTCGACTAAGTTTATATTTGAAAAGCTTTCTTAAATATTTACGTTTTTTTTTTCTATATTATCATACTCTTAATTATACATTTGTTGTCTTTCGTTCAATTTCATTCAACCGTCTACCAAATTGTTTCATTTGATTTTTTTTTGTATAATTGTCTTTATTTACTAACTCATTATCATACATGCAACTTTATCACTATAATTGTATACATTAATTTTATTTACTATAATATAATAATTTAATATAATTGCTATGAATTTTTTTATCACCATCGAACATATATTGAAGTTCAAAAGATGAAAGATTTATGTTAAATTTTAATTATTATTAGTTTAATCTTTATTCTTTCTATGATTTTGAGTTAGCAATGTATTATACTTTTTATTAGTGTACAAAAAGAGATTTCATTAGAATGTAAAAAATTGAAGTAAACATACAATTAAAATATTTTTTTAATTTAAATATTTTTTTATAGTTTTTTAAAAAGTATTTTTAAATTTTATGAACTAGGTAACATTAATATTTGCAAATCTAATAAATGTTTTGACTTTTATGAAATTTTATTGGATATTTTAATTTGAAATATATATAATTATATATATTTTTAAAAATATTTGATATTGAAAAAAATAAGAACACCTTCATTATAATATTGAATATTTCATAATATTATGTCTCCTCTACCATATTTTTTTATTATTTTATAAAAATTAATTAATTAATATTGGAACAGTAAAAAAAACATGTACGAGTACATGTATGAGTATATACTCGCTAGTTGTCCTATGAGTGTGAGGATGGAACAAAAATTTGATACCTGTTTGGGTATGAGGATGAAGATAACTTTTTTTTTTCAAAAGATGAGTATAGATAGCGATGTCAAAAAAATTGTGGGTATCTGCGGATAAAACCCGCAATGGGTAGAAAATGAATATTGTAAATGGATACCCACGGGTAACTGGTACGAGTATTTTTAATACCCGCATGTTAGCGGGGCGGGTACGGGTATCATAGTATCCGTACAAATGGATACCCGTACTCGCTATACTATAATTTAAATAAAAATAAAAAAATAAAAAAAATGATTAAAATATTAACATATTGATTATGAATGAATTATTTTTTTGATCAATTAGTTAAAAAAAATCAGTTCTTTGTAAACTGTTATTCAACACTATTTAAATGGATTATTTGGACTTTGTTTAAAATTTATGAATGTTATGTATTGTATTTTATTTGAATATACGATTAAAATATGTTGTTAAATATTTATTTTATTTTTTTGTAAATAGTCACAGGTACGCGTGGATATCCGTAAATATTAAAAAATTATGTGGGTATCCACATAACGAATACTTAACGAATATGAGTACGGGTACAAGATAAATATTATATTTATCCAACGGGTATGATACGGAAGAGCTACTACTCTCTACCCGTTCTGTTAACATCCCTAAGTGTAGATAGTGAAACCCGTCTCCGTCCCATTGTGATCCTTAGTTTTATAATATAACTTTTACTTACAAATTCTAAAAAAATAAGTAAAACAACAAAAAAAAAAATGAAGAGAGAAAAATATTCTCATTCATTTAACAGGGACTAGAAGTTTAATTTCAAAAATAATTATTTTTACGACAAAAAAATTAATGAAATTAATTATTTAAGTTAAATTTCACATTTAACTTAAATAAAATAAATATTTAACAACATATTTTAATCATATATTCAAATAAATATTTAACAACATATTTTAATCATATATTCAAATAAATATTTATAAATTGTTATTCGACACTATTTAAATGAATTATTTGAACTATTTACGACTATTCAAGAAATTAATTATTTAAGTTAAATTTCACATTTTAAAATAATTTAAGTATATTTAAAAATTTGAAAGTATGATTTTTTTAAAGTAATGTCTTTCAATTACTTTTTTCTAAAGTAATAAAGAAATATAAATGTCATTTACTTTTGCTTTCTTAGAATAAGTCAAAACACGCATTTTAAAATAGAAATAAATAAATACGCATTATTTTTTATTTAAACGTAAATATTGAAAACAAAAAATCTCAAATTATCACAGTTTTAATAGTTTAATATAAATTTAAATATATATTTAAATTTAAATTATGCACTGAAAGAAAATCAAATAATAAACTTAGAGGACAATATTTACATTTACATATCAAACAATAATGATGTTAGAGGAACAAATATTACTTTTCACAAATACTTGTTTTTTTTTTTTATGAAAAATAAACACATACATACTATTTAATACTTTTAAT
>Ga0099823_1001166_pt1 | contig 20880 bp, 9 predicted proteins | sample CowpearedBW_FD_76831 | JGI IMG/M metagenome (GOLD analysis project Ga0099823, IMG submission 76831) | Root nodule microbial communities of legume samples collected from California, USA - Cow pea red BW | ecosystem: Host-associated > Plants > Roots > Nodule | place: USA: California | collected...
AAAAAAAAAAAAAATATATATATATATATATATATATATATATATATATATATATATATTCAAAAATAGGTATTCCATAACTATTTAAACAAATATCCTAATCACAATTCTAAATATGAAATATTTTCATAATATCCTCGTTATCTTTATACATCAACATGATTAAATTCTTAAGCTGATAAATCTAAAACAAATTGATTTAATTTGATTTAATTTCTTAGTTATTTCCTTAATGAATTACAAGTCCACAAGGTTAGGGAGGAGTAACGTAATAACTTCTTTTTGTTACAGTGGATGGTCACCGGTCTAACCCATCTCACATCCCCTTTAATCTAGTGGATTAGGTTCTAAGTGAGTTGGATTTTTTTTAACACAATCTAAATTGAGTTTATTTGTTTTAGTCTAATAAGTGCAAAATGTGTCTCATTAGACTGCACTCCGAGTATTTATTGGAGATCTCATACATAAATATAATGATTTTATAAAATATAAGAGGGTACAAGTCTTATTTTATAAGTTGATTTTGTGATATTGAGTTAGTTTAAAAGTTCCCCTTAACATGATATCAAAACTATAAGTTAGAAGTTGTCTTACATTGTGTTCACTTGAGGGAGAATATTTGACAGATAGTGAGTGGATGGATTTAAGAGTCAATTATATGTTGTTTTTTTTAAAAAATTTAGAAGTGATTATGAGTAAATTTAAAAGTAAATTTTGTAAAAGTTTGTAAGAGAATTAATTGATGTGATTGATTAAAAATATGTTTTAATATAATTATTTGTGAGATTACCATTTTTCCCTTAATTTAATAAGTAATTTAAATTGATATTTGTATGAGTAAATTTATTTTTATAATTGTTTCTAACCACTAAAATTGAAAAAAATAAAACAGTTTTCAGAACCAAGCTATCCAAGAGATCCGTTCCATGCATATGGGGATCAAATCCCTTATCCGAGATCTAATCCAAGATCGAATCCCTCAACAAATGGGATTGAATCTCTCAAGCCATGCAATACACGTGAAAGAGAAGAGAGAGTAAAATTGTCATGCAGCAGCTGAATCCACTCAAATCAACGCAAAAGTGCTGAGATTACAATTGTCCTGCATCCCGTAAATCACCAATGTGCCTTTCTCTTAAAACCTATCAAACTAACACAAAAAAACCTTCACAATCAATCTTTGCTTTGTCACTTTCCCTCAAATGAAAACAACATTAGGAAGACTATTTGTTGGACCTATCACATACTATAAGAAGATTTGATGCATGTTGGGCCTATCTTATTATCTATTATTAAATTACCTGTTAATATTTAATTTTATATTTAAGATTTTAAGATGATATATTTTACATGAGGAGAATGTGTTAAAATTTTTATTTCAACCAGATAATTTTATGATATATAAATGAATACAAATTTTAACTTTACGCGTTAACTTGTATGAAATTAGATGAGGGTTAAAGTTATAATGTTCACAAAAAGCAAGTTTGATAGGCAAAAATTGATGTTAAATAAGAAAAGAGAGTAGCAGAGAATAACAACACTTGTTAAAGTTATGATTTCAGAGTAGTCACATATGCACATACCTGACTATACAAATAATCTTTGAATTCAGAACAGTGAACAGAGCTTATGAATAGACACATTCCAATCATACTCTCACCAACAATGTGCTCAAATCAAATGATTGACACCATGACATGTGGAAACTCTAAAAAGCTGGTTGCTTGACTGCAACTGTAGCATGCTTTAGTCAAAAACGTCACATTTTTCTTTCTGACAAACTTGAAGTCATTTAATCTCAACTGAAGCTGTTACATTCCCACTATTCAAACTCAAATTCAAGTACCTTTTACTTTATTCACCAGGGGCCACTGCGTTGCACTAGTTATAGCAAGAAACTTACCACTACTCATGGTTATCATTATAGACAGAACCTACATTGACTCATACTATCTTTTATCCTTGTTTGTTGCTAATTTGGCGTGATTCCTTTCTCCAAAACTACTCATGGTTATCATTATAGGATATATTTGAGTCTAATATAATCTCAATTAGCCAACACATGTTTCAAACTTCAAGAACTAAGATGAAACGACAGAGGGTTATGCTGCATAAAAGAATCACAAATCCTACCATTAGTGGTATCTGCAGCTTTCATTTGTGCATGCCATTCGCATCCAAACACTAGAAGACAAAGAAGTTGCATAGAGATGGAGAGAGAAGAATGTTGGTATGTTTGTCCTTTTCATACACAATTGTTTGATCAAAGCATGATCTGATGAACAGAAAAGATCAAATATCAAAGATCATTCCTCCCTTCTAGCTTTTAGCTTTTGTCCCTTTTGCCCAATCCTTCAACTTCTCCTTCTCCCAACAAAAGAAAAAGGTTACTAGAGCATTAGAATGAAAGAAATAAAGTATATGATATACCAAAAAGACTCCACTAGCCTCAAAACACAATCGACCTATTATTCTTCCAAACACTCTCTTCCACATGCTACTTTCACCTTTCTCTTGGACTATTCAGCGAGTCATTTTCTGATTTACCAATGCTCTTGTCTCTTTGTAAGAAAAAAAAGAAAAAAGATATGCTTATGCAATACCCCACATAGCCACATTCACTTGTTACGAAATCGGTTATATTGGTCAATCAACATCTTCTTTTTGGATTTTTCAGCTCAGTTGCCGATTCTCATTTCTTTTATAATCATTAAGAATTTATTGTGCTAGAAAATCCTAACCATGCCTTCCCTCTATAAATAGCACACCAAAAGCAATTCATTCCTTGTCACTTTCTATCTGCTTTCTGAAGCCACAACCACAAGATACTAACGTAGCAACTCATAATGAGAAGGAAGATCCATGAACCCAGTGCAGTTCGCTCCTCCATTGTTCTGCTACAAGAGAGATTCAGACAGTTGCAGAAAGTGAAAGAAATGAGGAAGAAGAGAGAGTTGCTGAAAATGTTCACTGTAGAGCCTAAACACTTCAATTCCAACCCCACCACGAGACAGTTTTTCCACCCTGAACTGATGAACCCGTCAGGGTCACTTTCTCTATGGCCATCTTCACAGTGCATGGTAGAGTACAACAAAAGCACTATTGAGAACCCAGTCTCCATGGATTCTACACATACACAGTCCCTTCAGCCTTCATGTAAGAACCTCTATGATTGGGATTCGGGCTCTGACTCTGGTGTTGATACCTCTCTTCACCTGTAACATTAACATATATATATAGATATACTTGTCTAATAAGTAATATTGTAGCTAGTAGGTTCAACAATTAGGTTTGAAATAACGTGAACTGTCTTTGGAATTTTTTTGAGTCTTTGGTTGGTTATAGTTTCTTTGATTTGGTCTATGATTATTTGTGTATTTTAATGTAGCATCAGCCATTAACATGCTATGAATCTGCTTAGTAAACAGTAGCATTCTTTTTAACAGGGAATCAGTATAATAGCAAAAGATGTTATATTGGAAAGTGGGAAACTGGGAATTTTTTGCCCTAGGGCTACATGATCATGGACAAGGCATGGCCCAAACGGGGAAATCAGTCGCTGATTATTATGAACTTGAACAAAAATATAACAGGTTAAATAAGTATAATAAATACAGACAGAAACACATCACTCTGAATAAGTAAACGGTTTTCATGAAACCAACCAGAGATTATAACAACAGATTTGAACCAATCCAAATTGTCTTTTCTGGTTATTTGTACTATCGAGCTAGGATTGACTGTGCCAGAATTTGCTGCAAAAAATGCAGAATCTGGTCCAGAAAATTTGGAAGAAATTCAAACCGCAAAAAGAATAAGTAATGAAAAAAACATTTTTTTTCTTTAGAAAAAGATGGTTGAGAAAAGAAACGACGAAAAAATTAATCAAAATTTTTAATTTTGACGAAGTTCACGAATTCACTGAGAAACATAAATGGGTTTGCCGTGATAAGCATGAAAGGTTCCAAAAAGGTATGAATAAATTGAGAAAATCCTTTCTCACATGGAACAATAAAGATTTAGGTGGAGAAAATGGTAATATAACCAAACTGTATTAATTACTAAAAATTGGGTCTAGTATGAATTCTTGTTAAATGATACTTTAATTTTATAAAATAAATTCTTTTGAAGTTAAAAAATGAGAGTTCTAAAAATATTTCGTTAAAACAACCTTAATACCCATGACAAAAGATTAATTTATTTTAAATTTGATTATTTTATTTATAACCTAATTTAATTTAAATAAGTAACATTAACATCATAATTCAACTACCCGTCTCACAATTAAAAAAGAAAAACTTATATTTGCACTAGAAAAAAAAAACTATAAATTCTGGTATCAATGACATTTTCCAAAATTTTTTTCTATTGAAAAAAAGGAAGAAGTTAAAGTTTTGGGCTTTTAAAAGGTAATTATTTAAAAAAATATTTAGAAAAACGTGACATGTTTTAAATTCTCAATTCTTTCTTCACATTTAATTAGTATTATTTCGTATTATCCCATTGATTCCCATGGCATTGATCCAATAATTGGAGCAAACATTTGTCAATAATTTTTGGTGTGATTTTGTAAGAACTCCTGTTTTTGGTCACTCTTTGAAGGCATAACCAAATGAAAAGAAATAACTTCTTTATTTGCTATCCCTTTAGGTATCATGACTTCTGCTTTATGTTCTGAATCTGATAAGCTTGCTTGGAAAATTGGTCATCTAGATTCCTCATTGAAAAAAAAAAATATATGCATGGAATAGACCTACTGAACTCTTTGTTCTTGCTATCTTAACCAAAACTACAATTGCATAAGATAATTTTTTTTATCCTAAGCCACAGAATTATTTTTTTGAAGGTTATCTCAATTTACTTTCTGTTGCATCTGCAATTTTCTAATCTTTTATTCAGCAAGTTATGGGTATTTTAAGTGATTCAAATACCATATTTGGAATGTCCATGTCTAACACCTGGATAAAAGGAAAGGAAAATTCCATAGGACAAAATCAAAGTGATTGAGACTTTCTAAAGAAAAGAAAAGTTTCGAGTTACCTTGACAATCAAGGAATGGAAGTAGGACCATTCCTGGGTGTGTCGGTTATTCAAGAAAGATAAACTCTATGAAACTTTATAAAGAGAGTAGCAAATAGGAATATTTTTCAGCCATTACATGAAATGAAACATTGTTCAAGCACATAGATAAGAGAAGCTGCTGAGAAACAATGAATTCTCCAATGCTCAAAATTTCAATAGCTATGCTGTTTTTGACTCTATCTTTTCAAGCATATGGTAAAATCAGCATTACCTTACTTCACCTAAGTTCATTCAATTTTGTGTTACTACGATGTATAACTAAATGCAAATCTCATCGTACAAGTCGATTTTGTAATGTTGAGTTAGACTTAAAATTCACTCTTTAAAATTCTGAGTTATTGGAAAAATTCTCAGGACAGTTTGAGGAATGGTGCATAGCAGATGAACAGACCCCAGATGAGGAGTTACAAAGGGCCATTGATTGGGCTTGTGAAAATGGTGGAGCAGATTGCAGCAAGATAAAAGTGAACCAACCCTGTTACCTTCCAAATACCTTGAAGAACCATGCCTCCTATGTCTTCAACAGTTACTATCAGAGGTTCAAGCACAAAGGAGGTTCTTGCTATTTCAATTCTGCTGCAATCACCACTGATCTTGACCCAAGTAACATCTCTAAATAATCTCTCATAACACAACTTCTCTTTAGATATAATGTCAAATTGCTTAGTTTTGCACTTGTTTCATTGTTTTATCCTTGAACATTAACAATCACTGAAACATTAATTAAACCTCAATAGTGATATATCTTGTGTTTGCCCAATGGCAGGTCATGGCTCATGCAAGTATGAATTGCTTCCTTGAATGATGTCTGAAGACCATATTTTGCAGTTAAACTTTGTTGGGAGTAATGGAGTCTGTATGCTTCTGTTACATTCTTATTTTTCCATGGCTTGATGTGAAGCTCAAACAATGACATGGATCAAGTAGAATTCTTTGTTCTGTTTTTTTTTCCTGGACTCCACACCCATCTTATTTCAGATAATTCTTGATTTAAATGTATGTTTTGATTAAAATTGAAAATTTTAACTAAAATAATAAATTTTCTTCTTCATTTATGCATTTAGATTTTATAAGTTGGAATTAGTAAAACTATTGGTTAAATTAAAGGTAGTCTAAGTAGTTAGATTGCATTTTTCCTTTTCTCTTAATATACTCCAAACATTTAGGATGTGTTTGGATTGGAGAAATGATGATATATGTTAGTTTTTATTAACTTTGTATAACCATTTAAATAATAATATGACATTTTTTGTAATTATTTATGATAATAAAAACAACTTTTAACCTGTACAAACTAGAGATGTCAAAATAGGTTTTAACCCGTGAGTCAATCCGGCTCACCACAGGTTTGAGCTGAGTTGGATCGAGAAAAATTTAACTTTTTTAAAAGTATGTTGAACTCAACCCAACTTACTTAACTTACGGGTTAAACAGGTTGCTCAATAATATTTGAATAGTTTAAATATTTTATTGAATAACATGATAGAAAATGTGTAATATTAGTCATATTTTCTTGGACTATATGGACATTTTCTTGAAAATAATTCATCATATATTGGTGGTGAGCATGATGAAAACATTGATTCTTGATTTTATTGTGATTGTCATCTCATGGATTGTTTAAAAAATTATTTAAATATTTGAATACTTAAAAATAAATACATAAATAATTTTTTTATGTGGGTTGGTGAGCCAACCCACTTAACTCACCAACCCGTGGTGGGTTGAACCATATTGCAAAATTTCTTGATCACCATAAAGTGAACCGGGTTGGAATCACTCATTTTCAATCCAACTCGTGAGTGAGTCGGTCCGTGTGAGCCTCATGTCTAGTACAAACTATACTTTTTGTGAAATAAAAAATTATTTATAATAAACTGGACACTAGACAATATCCAAACAATTGTATATATTATGGGGAATTACTGCATAAAGTTATGCCAAATTTCCGAATACTAATTGTAATTTTCAATTTTCATATTCCTCTTTCTAATAAAATTAAATTATTAAAAATTTGTGTCCCATGATAAAATAGCGCTACTACATGATAAATTTTTTTTTTTCACTTTACTACATCGAGTTAACTCCTTTACCATAAGTTGGGCTATTTGGGCTGGGTCTGACAGAGAGGTGAACTTTTTTTTCCATTTTTACAAAAACAAATGAAGAAATTGGTATGGTCAAATTTTTGCTAATTGGCTCTGCTTTCATTTGCAAAAGAAACTGGTTTCACTTTAAATTCCCTATATATAATTATATTATCATGAAGAATGGCTATACTATTGATTATATCATGCTGATGGACATACTTACGTAAAAAACAATATAATATAGTAGCAAAACTTATATTTTGCATAGAATAAGAATTTAAATAAAGAACACTGATATTTTGACACATTTGATATTATTCCTCATCATTATTTACTTTCTTGTTTTTAAAAAAATATAAAAGTTTAATTTTTGTTAAAACTATTTTACTCATGTACAAATTGTGAGATGGTCGCCAACAAATTTTATTTCCTTAAATAAAATCCTAAATCACACCAACCACTTTGGAGAAATAGTTTAAGAGTGTGAGTGGTGATGTGCTTGGTTAGTGGAATGAAGTGGTTGCTTTACTACTGAGTGCAGTGGGTCATCCTTCACACACGCTTTTATTTTATCCTCTTTACAACATTTCAGAATAACATTTGGAATTTGGAGAACTTAACAATAGTATACAAAATTTGGTGAGATGTGAACTTGTGAACACAAAAAAGCCACAACCACAACCACAAACACAACCTCATAGTACATGTCCCACCACAACTTAATGTATCTTTCATCATTGCTTTGCTTCTTCACATTTCAACATTTTTTGCACTCACTGTTATTCCACACTTGATTTGGTTGAGAGGAAAAAAATAAATAAATGAATGAGAAATTAGGTGAAAGAAGTGTCAAAAGTGTTCAAAGTATTATAGCTGCAAGTAAAATAGTAATGATACATTCTCACAACATGATAGTCATTATTTTTTTCTTATGTATCTCTTTATCATCATGTTATATCATCCACTACATTTTTTTATTCTCTATCTCTTACTGTTACTAAGTATTAAGTAGATATGGGGTGTCCACAAATTATTTATGATTCAATGTTCACTCACTGTAGCTTTGTTTGTTGAGACTTAGAAAAAACGGACACGGACATCATAAAACTGCACCATACGGTCCTTAAATGACCAGAAATTAAGGCACGCTTTACCTTGTCAGACACACTATAGAAACTGTCACTACTAATTTCTGGAAATTTTTTTTTTTGAAGAAGCTCTAAAAACCACATTTTTTTTGCTATTTAGTAGTGTCCTTAAATGCAGAACCAGAAATAACAACAGTGTTCTTAATTAATAACCCCATTTTTGTTTAATGGTTGAGTGGAGTATCCTTTCTCAATACGTGTTCTCTTCTCTGCCTTCTCAGTTCTAGGTTTTGACCACTTGGCAGGCACTCTTCAATTGCCTTATCAACTAGGTTTCATCATCACTCGTTAGAAATTTATTAGAACAAATTTTGTGTTATATATAAATAATAGTGGAGACCCTCTTCGCTGTTCACTTTTGTTTTCTCATTTCTTCTATTTTGTTTTTTCTTACCGTTTCTCTTCTTGTACTGGAGTGTTGATCTGAGAGTGGAAAATGAGTTATTTGGGTTTGGGTGTTAGTCCTGGTACTGTTCCAGTGTACCATGGAACAAAACTCAAAGTGTTGGATAGGAAGGTGAGGATTGCAGAGATGGTGCTAAGGGGTGTGAGCCTTGGTCTAGGAGTTCTTGCCATTGTTCTTGTGGTCACTGATTCCCAAGTCAAAGAGTTTTTCTCCTTTCAGAAGAAAGCTAAATTTACAGACATGAAGGCTTTGGTGTAAGCTTTTGCATTCTTCTTCTTCTTCTTTTACTTCTTTTTCTTCTCTCCTAATTCTTATATTGATGGCCTACACTTTTCAGGTTCTTGGTAATTGCCAATGGAATAACTGTTGGGTACTCCTTAATCCAAGGATTGCGCTGTGTTGTGAGTATGGTTAGAGGACATGTACTCTTCAGCAAACCCTTAGCTTGGCTCATTTTCTCTGGTGATCAGGTTCCTATATTTTCACTCTTCTCGCTGCCATAAACATGACCATTGTTTTTCTCTTCTCTCAATTGTGAATGTGATCCTAATCTAGACTCAAATGTTTAGTTGTTGGAGACAAAATTGATTTTACATTAGGCTGAAAAAACTAATCTAAGTTTCACATCATAACATCAATTCGGCATCAATTTCATGCAGTATGTTTGATTTTGCAGATTTTATGCAGTAGTTCATAAGGAAAATCCATTCACTTTGCCATCTTAACAAGAACCAACTCTGTACATATAGCTTTAACTTTCTCATGTTTTTTTTTAAGTGTGTTAGGTATAGTTCCAGCGTGAAAGCTAACATATCCATAAATGTTCCTTCAAACACAGGCTAAGTGTGTGTATGTATATCCTCAGCACTCGACCATGGCCAACAGCCAAAGAATCAGTACTTTTTGGGTTCCCTTTTTTTTATCTAAACATGGCATTTGCCCAAAGCCGAATCTACCCCATGTCGTAGTAATATTTTTTGTTTAAAAGGAATTCATCCAAAGTTCTTGAACTACTGTTTGATGAAACAGATTGGAGAATGAAATGAAATGGTGAATCGAAATCAAACTAACCAGGCAAAAAACAATTGAATGAGTTGATGGATTCATCCGATCAACCTACCATGCCAACAATTAATTCGGTTCAAAGTATTTACTCCTTACATAGATTCCCGTCCAGTGTCAGAATTTGAGAGTGGGGTCACTTTTGTTGAAGTCGTGGGTGAAGCAGTCAAATTTGTATGGCTATTCATAATTACCTCAGTTTTTGCCGTGAAGCATGAACAATTGCTACTGCGGGACCCCATGGAAACAAAACGGTACATGATCGATGCTAGTAGAGGAGAGACACTCACCACCACATATCATGTTTTCACATTTAATCCCCGTTCGGATCTCATATGCAGTTGTTGAGAATTAAAATTGTCTGAAATCGCCTAAGCACTTCTAGGGCCACGCGTTATCATTATGCTAAAACTCTCGTCTTTGACTTTTCTTCTATTTCTTTTTTGGGAGTGGGGACAGTCACAAATATAGATCTTTCTTAAGGACAGTTTAAGGAAATCAATGTCAGAGAAACCAACTCTAGATCCTAAAGAACCATTCAAAAACATCATGGTCGAGAAGTTTAACAAGAGTACTGCACAACAATAACTTATCTCACCAATAACATGTTTGGTTTAGCTTCAGTTTCATCCAAATCGATTCAATTTTTCATAATTGAATGAAAACCAATACAGAACAACTTATATCATGTTAGATTTATGAGCCCTTCGGTATGTAGAGAGATTTTACTGGAGAGATATAATATCAATAAGACCTGAATCAAACGATAGCTTTATGGATCTTTATACTTATGTAGTGTTTCACTTTTTTATTTTTAATCAATGTAAAACTTAGACTCATACTTAAATTCTAGATTCTTTAACATGAGAATGAATCAAATCGTTCTTAACATAACCTGAATCGAAACGTTGAAGGTTGTTATTGTTTATGTTTATACAGGTGATGGCTTATGTGACAGTGGCTGCAGTGGCGGCGGCACTGCAATCTGGCATGATTGGAAAGGCAGGGCAAGCAGAACTTCAGTGGATGAAAGTGTGCAACATGTATGGCAAATTCTGCAACCAAATGGGAGAAGGGATAGGATGTTCTTTAGTGGTTAGCATTAGCATGGTGGTCCTCTCTTGTATTTCTGCTTTTAGTCTCTTCCGTTTGTATGGCACCAACAAAAACAAACATTCAGGTTGGTAGGTATTATTGAAAACTAAATAAATACCGTGCTTTCTTCAACTTAACCACCTACTTCCCTTGTCACTCTTTCTTCCTCGATGCTAATTTCGAAGCCTCTTGGTTATGGATGAAACATTATGATAGGGAATGGTGAATGATCCTCCACGTGTGAATTTAATAAACTTGTGTACTTTAGTTTTACTATACTTTTCTCATTTGTCATCTTTTAAAGTTTATTGATATTTTTTTTTTACTTAATTAAGATATACGTTTCTCATGGAGTTCCTATTAATTTCTTTTTATCAAGTATTTAAAATTTTATAATTTATAATTGACTTCGATAATTGGATGAAGAAATTGTATCCCATTTTATCGCTTTGTCAAATACGACGTACTATGAATAAATAAAATGATATAGAGATTAATATACGTAAAGAGATATAAAGTAAAACTAGATGTAAACATCGATGAGACTAAGATAAATCACATAAGCTTATCACATCTCTTTTAATATAAAACTTTTAAGATAATAATATAAAATTTTAAGATAATTTAATATAAAACAAACTTTAAGATAATAATATAAAATTTTAAGATAATTTAATATAAAACTTTAAGATGATAATATAAAATTTTAAGATAATAAGTTCATGAATGTTGTTTTTTATATAGTGTTTCACTTTTATATTTTTATTCAGTAGATTTATGGATTTCCTTCTTATATGATATTTTTCACTCTCTCTTCTTTGTCTAAAGTAAGACTTAACTCAACTTAGATTTCCAACTATATAAATTATTGAGTCGAAAGTAAAATAAGAAGTAACTTTTAGTTAATTTTTTTGGATGATATCATGGTGATGAGAATAATTTATTTAAAATTATAGTTGATATTGAAGTTATTTGGGAATATGATGATCTCAATCATCATCATTGAACATCCTTATTGATAAAAGTTTTAAAAATTATTTATGATTTTCTATTAATACTAGAGACAATTAAGATACACATAACTTAATACATTTAAATGAAAAAAAAATTATAAAATATTTAAATGAAAAGATATGAAATTTAATAAAAACTAAATTAAATATTATTTCAGTACATCCAAATCCTACGTCGCTTAAGACTAGGGATGACAACGGGACGGAGCGGGGACGAGTTTCGTTATCCCATACCCATCCTCGTAGAAAAAATCCATCATCATCCCCATACCTAAATTTAACGGGTATCAAACTTTTGTCTCGTCCTCATCCCCATCCCCACTGGGTAACGGTATAATCTCGTACCCATATCCGTTTTCTTACTCCTTCACTATCAATCTTAATTAATTTTTATAAAATAATAATAAAATTACGGTAAAGGAAACATAATATTATCAAATATTCAACATTAGGAGGATGGTTGTTTCTTTGATATCAAATATTTTTAAATAAATTATAATTATTTACATTTTAGATTAGAATACCAAATAAAATTTTATGAGAACCGAAACATTTATTAAATTTCCAAACATTAATGAAATCCAGTGGATAAAATTTAAAAATATTTTCAAAAAAAATATAAAAGGAAAACAAATATTCAAATTAAAATATATTTTAAATGCTTGTTTATTTAAATTTTTTAAATTCTAATAAATCTTTTTTTTATGCACCAATCAAAGTTATAATACACCACTTGATCAAAATGACTCAAGGAACAAATAATAAACATAATAATAAGATTTTGACATAGATCTTGTATCTTTTGAACTCCAATATAGGTTGGATGGTGATAAAAAAATATTCATGACAATTACATTAATTTTTTATATTGTAGTAAATAAAAGTTATTTATACAATTATAGTAAAAAAATTACAGTATGATTAATAATGAGTTAGAAAATAAAAAATAATTAGATAGTATATATCGAAATAATATTCTAAACATGATGAAAATAAACAACAAATAAAAATATTAAAAGATTAACAAATGTGTGTCTTAAAAATAATTTGAGAGACTATTGAAGAAATCGCACAAAAAAATAAATAAATGTATAATTAAGGGTATGATAAGATAAAAAATATCTTAGATATCTAAGCAAACTTTTCAAATATCAACATATATACTATATGGTTGAAAAAGAATGAAAATTGTTTTAGCAAAACAAAAGATTTATTCAAATGAAACAAAAATGAATAATAATAAGTAAAGAATTTTTTTTATATTACTTAGTAAATGAAAGGTTTAGACTATTAAACACTTAAATTGAGAGTATTAAGCATTCTCGTGTAAAAGAAAAATATACAATAAATAAAAATAAAATAAATATTCAAATGTAAGACATAATTTTTTTTAATTAATTAACATACATCATTTTGACATAATAACATAAATGTTATGATAAAATGAAAAATATATTGGAGATGCGAATGAGTTTCATGACAAACCAAATAATTGAAAGAAATAAAAAATAGAAAATATATATATGATTTCTTAATTAATTGTGAATATTTTAATAATTTAAACGGGGATGAGTATTATAGCGAGATATGTACATCCCATACTCAATATCAAACTTAATTTAAATACTCATTTATCTTTTCATTAGAAATATATTTTAAAGATAAAACTGTAATGGAGGTCCATGAGATCAGAAATACAACACCAAATCAACTTGTGGATCTTCATATTTATGTTGTGTTTAACTTTTTTACTTTGTAAAAATTAGACAAACATGAAGTCAATCGTTACACTAGAAATCTTAATAATGAAGTCAATCGTTACACTAGAAATCTTAATAAGACGATGCATGGTGCTACACTTTTTTTTTCTTTTTCTCCTCTATTATGACTCACAATTAGATAACCCAAAGACAGGACAACTTCGATCGAGTTTTTTTCTTTTTTTCTTATGAAATGTCTATTATTCGTTTCTTTTCTTGTATATACTATTTTCTAAGATCGCAAGAGAACTCACGGAAACCATTCCACACCAAGCAAAACAAAAGCTGAGACGAAACAGTTGATAATTGAAAATCCTTGCCGCCGCACCGACTATTTATCACCGCCATACACGGTCTTATCTATGAACTCCGGCAACTATCTTTCCACCACCGATGAGTGTCCGAGTAACTCGAGCCTGGATAGAGGGTAAATCCGGAAAGAGAAAAAGAAAAGAAAAAAAAAAGAAAAACAATATGGGCCCTTAATTCTAGCACTAAATCTAACGGTCTGGAAAAGTTCCCCACCGTGGAAGATATATTCACCTTTCCCACGCTGGCCTCTATCACTGTTCACAGAGTTGCATTTTCTGTTTTTTGTTGCTTTCTCTCGCTCTCCTTTCCCTCCTCTGCGTTCCTTTTGACTCAACGAGGGAACCGAACACTACTTTTTTTTATTTGTGATTGTGGCTTAGGTTCCTACCCTTCCAATCAAAACCCTAACCTAATCCTTTGATTCATTCTTTGTTCATTAACTCACGGGGTGCTACTGTTGCTGTTAGCTATTAAGTTGTCCGAGAATGTCGGAGAAATTTTCGGCAGCGCTTCGGATTGGAGATCTCAACGATTTCATCGCTCCATCGCAGGCATGTATTGTTTCCCTCAAGGGATTGAAAAAGAACGATAAACCAGAGGTATTTTCGTTTCCTTCTCTGTATTGGATTCAAATATCTTGCGAAGCAGTTGCCAAACCCTTGATGACTTGTAAATTCACTGTAGGTATCACTTGCTAACAAGCAGGTCAAGTCTGAACCTGTTAAAATTTCGCTCAAGGATTGTTTGGCATGCAGGCTAGTCTTTCTCTCTCTTTCTATTTATTTTTTTGCCTTGAACAGGTACCTTTCGGGGGCGAATTTACAATTCAGCGGATATTTTTTGCTGTTTTACTAGTTTCTGTGGTTAGCAAATGTGTAGTGATATTGGCAGAGTGAAAGTGGTACTCTGTGGTCAATGTTATAGGGATTCGGAGAAAAGAGAATACCCTCGAGTTCCTATGAATCATTGATTCAGGGGAATGTTGAAGAGAAATATACTTGTGGTGACCCAAAGCAAAGTTAGAATAGTTAACATTGATGGTCAGAAATAATAGTAAACGTAGAAAGTCAGAAACGATATTACTAATTTCTTCACTAATGCATTATGACTGAATCTAATGAGTTTCCCCTCTGTAAAAAGGGTGTAACAAATTTACTAGAAATGAAAAACTTGAAAATGAGTAACCTTTAGCAATTCTGTAATATTTACATGGTACACATCTGCCCAGCCTATATTATAACCTGAGCAGCTAACAAACTTTTCACTTGAAAAGAAAAATCGCTTTATTTAATTGACGAATTCAAATTTTCTAGGTTCTGTGGTCTTTTTATTTAGGGCTTGTTATCATGTCTTGGACTTAGGAATATCTAAGTGCTTAATTTCGTCTGCCTAAAGCTTTAGTGTCTAAGTGACCACATATATGATTCATTAAAAATTCTATATTTCCTGTGTTTCTTAAGTCTATGGTGTTGTTGATATGTCAAAATTCAAGCTTTATTTGGAATCATAATTTATCTGTCTGGTAATGCAGTGGATGCGTCACATCGGCAGAGACAGTTATGCTGGAGAAGCAAAGTTTGGATGAGTTTCTGAACAATATTAATTCAGGAAAGGCTGTGATTGTGTCTCTTTCTCCTCAGTCAAGGGCTTCTATTGCTGCTCATTTTGGCATTTCTCCAATTCAGGTGACACTTTAGATATTGCTTTACTCTTAATATTTTTTTGGGTTAAATAGGTTTGGGTTCGTTTAAAATGAAAAAGAAATTGTTCGGTCGTTGTAAGTATCTTTGATGGTTTTTATCCCTCCAAAATCTAGAACATTTAGTCAACAGACCTTCACAACTTTCTCGGGCTTAAAATCACACAGTACCTGCATGTTTGTTTGGAGAAGTGGGACTCTGGGTTACATTAAAATGGAGTGAAAATGATTAATGGTCTCCCTAGGATGAAAGAAAACATTGAAAATAAGTACAGTGAACAAAATTTACACATTTTTGTTTTCATTATTTGAGGAAATTTTGGAAAAATCAAATTAAGATGGAAAGTGAGCGTCCACATGAGCGAGGAAAACCTTAAAGTATATTTAACCTTGCTCTTAAAATGATTTTGGTAAGGTTCTGGTTTTAAACAAATTTGGGGAAAAATTCAACTTCTTGTGCTCCTGGCTGACAACCAAACTCTTGGTATTACAGGCTTTCAGAAAACTGACAAGATTTTTTAAGTCCTTGGGAGTGAAGGCAATTTTTGATACAAGCTGCAGTAGAGATTTGACCCTTGTCGAATCTTGTGTGGAGTTCGTCACAAGGTATAGACAGAATCAATTGGTTGATGATGAAAGGAGTAAATCAAGCCTACCTATGATTACATCAGCATGCCCAGGTATAGATTGTTGAGCTTATCAATATCATAGGGTATGCAAATTGTGTCTGTGAAGCAATAGACTTGGATGCTGGACATGAATTTGGGACATGAATGCCCAGCAAAACCAAAATTATAAGAACACAACAAAGTGATGCTTATTTAAAATTATATAATATTATGTTATCAATAAAAACATATGTAGGGAGTTATATGACATATTGATAGTAGAATTTGCGAATAAAATTTGAAAAAATGTTAGATGATTTTTGTATATTCAGACTTTTGAAGTGGGAATATAAGCTGGAATTTCAGGAGGTTCTGTTGACTATGGTTTGTGTTTCTCACTAACTTGGCCCCTTGTTTCTATTGCGATGCTTTATACCATTTCATTTTGTGTAAGAGATATTGGGTTGGGGACCAGATTTACTTTCAATGTGCATAAGAAGTTCTGGTTATTGATGTGAATATCTACGTGCAGGTTGGATATGCTATGCAGAAAAGCAACTTGGATCCTTTGTTCTTCCTTACATTTCATCAGTGAAGAGTCCACAGCAAACAGTTGGAGTTATCATAAAGAACTATGTTTGCCAAGAATTAGGACTCAGGTTGTTTATTCACTCTAAATTATAATTTGAGATGGAATGACATATTACCTCGAAGTTGAGGGATGTCACTTAATCTTTTTGATGATTATGATGCCTCAATCATTAGTGATATAATATAATTTGGCATGATTTCTTGATAGTTATATGCGCAGTAAAAGAATTCAATAATTGTTCTAGCAGGCCAGAAGAAGTTTACCATGTCACCGTAATGCCTTGTTATGATAAAAAGCTTGAAGCTGCTAGGGATGACTTTGTTTTCCAATCTGAGTCCCGTGTTGAAGGGCATGAGAATGAAATTAATATGATTTCAGAGGTAGATTCAGTATTGACTACTGGAGAAGTTTTGGAATTGATTCAGGTTATAATTTTGATTCATTCACACTTTTCTTGTCATTTTTTCCACTTTTAACTAATGCTATGTATACTAATGATTGTTTGGGGTTCAATCTTATAGTCAAAAGAAGTTGATTTGAGAAGCCTAGAAGAGTCTCCTCTGGACAAAATGTATGAAACTAACTTTTGCTTCCATTATTTAATTTCACGTGTTTGTCAAACAATGGTGTTCAGATGTAGTGCGGTGCTTGCAGGCTAACAAATATCAATGAAGAAGGATACCTTTATGGGGTCCGTGGAAGCTCTGGAGGTTATGCTGAAACAATTTTCCGATATGCTGCTAAAACACTTTTTGGAAGACAAATGGATGATTCTTTGACCTTTAGAAACATCAGGAATTCGGATTTTCAGGAAGTAACTCTGGAGGCAAGTTATAGTGAAGTTTATAATATTATTTTTATGCTTGTGAGGAATATTATCATTATCTATTTTATGCGAATATCTAGCTATAAAATGTTGAATATATATGCATTATAACTAATTGAACTATTAGTAATTTTCTTAGAGCTATTTCTTGATGACATAAATTTCCGAGGCATTTGATGTGTTATTTAAATTCTCTCATTAAGTCTTCAAAGTCATCATTCTTTCATGAACAAGTCCATTATTATTCCTTCAGCAGCAGTCTTTGCTTGCCGCCATCATTCTTTCATAATGTTGTGTCAATTTATGTTGCTTTGTTCCTTGAAAGAAAATTTTCATCAGCAAAATTATTCCTTTGGGATGAAATTGGTAATATGGACTTTTATACTTTGTTTGGTAGAGGGAAAAGAAAAAGAGGGAGAGGAAGTGGGCAAGTGAGAAAAGGCACGAAGGAAAATAGGTGGTTGGTTGAAGATAATAGAATGGAAACAAGAGAAAAATAATAATATTTTTTATTAATAATATATAGTAAATTATATATGTCACTGTATGTGGCATAAAACAAAATCGGTTATCCGTATACTTTTGTTGTGAGATGAAAGGATAACAAATTACGTTAGAAACATAACTGATTATCTGTAGCTTTTTCATCTAATCAATCTTCAGGTCTTCACAGTTATGTGAAGAAATAAAAGTGCGGAGGAAATAAAAAGGTGTACTATACACGCCTTTTATATCTTCATTCTTCTATTTTGATTGTTTCAAACGATGCACTTTTCTAAATTGCTGCATTTATTTGCTCATTGCTCCCCCATCTATACTCTTTTTGCGGTCCCAAACAGTGCTTTTGCAAGCAAGTATAGGACCTCTTCAAGGAACAAACCGACATAAATGACTACTTTTAGGGAAAAAGTTACGTATTAGTCGAATATTCTTTTGGGGTTTATTGTGCCTATGGCCATTGTTTCGTCAATAATTTAAATTCAAAATTAGGCTTTCTGATTTGGGATTGTTTCTTTTATATTTTGGATTACAAAATTTCTTGCTCAAAATAGGATTATTTGATTATGATGCTTTGCTGTGTCAATAAACCATATGTATAAACAGTTACCCACTTTCTGCAATAGTAGTAGATCTTGATATTTTTGTTTCCTTTAGAGAGTTTGCAATCCTATTAGAGTACCCTGCCAAACCAAGAGGGCTACTCTTGCTTACTGTTCTACTTTATATTGTCTGTGCAGGTTGAGGGAAAAACAGTGTTGAAATTTGCTCTGTGTTATGGTTTCCGGAACCTACAGAACATTGTACGAAAACTTAAAACTGGGAAATGTGATTATCATTTCCTAGAAATCATGGCATGCCCTTCAGGTACCATACTTTTCTCCTTTTATCAGAAATTTTATTATTTGTTAGTACTTTTTATGAATACTTTTTTTTTTTGAGGCCCATAAAATTGGTAAGTATTGAACTGAAAAAATGTTCATGAATCAGGTTGCTTAAATGGGGGAGGTCAAATTAAACCAGTTTCAGGGCAGTCTCCCAAAGAACTGAGTCAGTTGTTAGAATCAGTTTACATGGAAAATGTAAGTACTATTATCTCATACAAGCAAGTACTTTAAGGTGCACACTTTTCATTAAAAAAAACTTGACTCGCCACTTCATTGTTTGTCTGCATCTGCATTAGTGGGAGCATCAAAAGCCTAAACATATAGATTCTTGTAGGACAAAATTATGTATCCGTATTGGTGATCTCTGCTCTACCATATTTGCTTCTTGCCCTTTTTTGGCACTTTGCCATTAGGTTTTTATCTTCCTTTTTTTGTTTGCAGCTTTTCTGTGAGTAGCCTTTGTTGAGTTTGTTGTTTTGTTTACTTTTCTGCAATCAGAATTTTACTTCGGGATTCATTATTTTTCTTTATACAATAGGTTTTGGCAGCATCACCATTTGACAATCCCATTATTAAAGGCTTATATGACAAGTGGCTTGAGCAGCCAGGTTCAGTGAAAGCTAGGAGATACATGCATACCCAATATCATCCTGTTGAAAAAAGCATTACTTCTCAGTTGCATAATTGGTGAGGCGTTGAAATTGAACTTTTTCGTATTGTTTCCTCTCGAGCTCCTTGTGAATATTTTTGCATACTGGAGTCGTCCAATTTTGGTAGTGAACAGATTTTTTAATGTATATAGACCCTTTTGATCTGCTCCCATTTAGATAGAAAAAAATTACACATCAGCTTTGTTATTAGGGTCTACTAGGTTCTCAATAAATTATTCCTTCATTACACGTGTTAGTGCGCGTGATTGATGAGAGGACGTGTGACAGTGCCTGTTGTTGTAGCACAAATTGTACGCCTTAAATTCGAATGAAGCAATATTTGTTTTTTAGGATTTCCTATTTTGTGGTAAAGCTACACGTGATGTAACCAATTCTTCAAATTTCTTTATTCTACAAATATCTTGCCACACTAATACTATTACATCCTATATTATTATTATTATTATTATTATTATTATAAAAATAAATAAGATCTCCCATGATGTAAAAAGCCGTACGTGACCATCTAAGTGCAAGTTACAATTGCTTTATATTTATTCTATTCTGATTTGAATAAAGTTGCCTCTTGTATTTATTTTTTCAGAACAGTGGTCCTTTAATAAAATAGTTTCTTATCATGATTTTTAAAATGTTGTAGTAAATTACTTAAAAAACTGTTTTCTTCATCTTTTCAACTTAGAGTTGTGTTTTTTCAAAAGCAGAGATATACAGGAGAAATCACTATAAATACCTCTCTTCTAGTAAATAAATACATATAATTTTGCCTTAATTAAAACTTTTACTATAGGAGATTTTACAATTTTTACAACATTCAAATATATTAAATTTGAATTGATCTTATTTCAAATTATTTTAATGTTCACATATTTTGCATGAATAAGACTACTCATATTTAGTGAATTTTAATTTTAATGTTTAGATAAAATATTTTAGTTATTGTTAATTTAAAGAATTATTTAAATATTAAAATTGTTATAAATTAGAAAAAATGTCAATATTGATAATTATTTATAATTGATTTTGATTAATGTTATTCTTTGGTTAAAATTTTACGTTTTTTTTGTTTTTTTTTTTTTTTTTTGTATTTTGTATTTTTTTTTTTTTTTTTTTTTTTTATTTTTTTTTTTT
>Ga0099823_1001167_pt1 | contig 20877 bp, 10 predicted proteins | sample CowpearedBW_FD_76831 | JGI IMG/M metagenome (GOLD analysis project Ga0099823, IMG submission 76831) | Root nodule microbial communities of legume samples collected from California, USA - Cow pea red BW | ecosystem: Host-associated > Plants > Roots > Nodule | place: USA: California | collected...
GTTATAACTTCAAGCAGAATATGCAAACACTTTATATTCTAAAGACTATAGGATGCTTTATTTATTTTATTCTAAAGACTATATTTATTTTTAAATATAAATATTTGGCTCATCTTCTGACTTTAGAAAGAAAAACTACAGTGTTAATCAGAAATTGGGCATTTACCAATTTGTCCAAAAAAAGTTTAAGATTGTGTGATATTGTTTCCTTCCTCTGAAACCCTAAAACTTGAATCATAGATGGAACTGACATGGTTGAGTGCCATTCTGGTGGGAGCTGGTTATCTTGCTTTGGGTTACTTCATTGGTTCTCAGTATCCTCCTCGTTTCCTCTTCTCACGTAAATTATTGACAAAACACAACGATGCTACACTTTTCAACGATACCGACAATAAGAGGAATAGTAAGTCCAAACTCAAAGACCCCCTTCAGATTGAACAACTAGCTGACATTCTCGATGATTTTAAGATGGTACACAAAAATCCCTTCTTTTTCTTCTTTTCTCAAAACCCATCTACTCAATCTTAATGGGCTGCCTCAAAAATTGTTCCTTTTTCTGCAGATTCTCGTTGTCAGGAATGATCTTAAAATGGGTAAAGGGAAGATTGCTGCTCAATGCAGGTGTGTAATTTTTCAAAGTGTTAATTTTGAATGTGCTGAGAGTTTGAGACTTCTATCAATCTGGTTGTCTTGTTTGTGGACTGATTTATAGCTCTCTCTTTTTTTTTCTTTTTTTTTTTTATTTTCTCATTTCATTTATATGGACTTTTATGTTATTAATATTCAATGTAAACTTGATAAATGGTTCGAACTCACTACTTCCTCTGTTTTTTTGGCAGTCATGCAACGTTAGGTCTCTATAAAAAGCTCCTTCATCGAGCTCCAAAGGCGTTGAATAGGTACCAGAGTAACTTTGATTGCACTTGAAGATTACTCTGCTTTGTATAATTTCATTTTTGAAGTTTTTGTCAATATCAATGTGCAGGTGGGAGATGTCTGCGCAGCCAAAGGTTGTTGTCAAAATTGAGAGTGAAGAAGATATGCTTGCTTTGCAGGTGAGTATTGTTTAGGGCAGTTTTCTGCATTAGCTATGGTTTTGTGTGATCTATTTTATAAATTGCATTCAGTACTTGGCTGCTATAATGCATCTAGAAAAATGTTAGCTGCTATCGGCTGAAATTTATGAAAATAACAATTTTTAGGTGTCTTCTTACGTTGTGAGTCTCGTTACTTTTGTAGTTTCTAATGAGTTTTAACCAATAATAAAGTGTATTGTAAAGGATGCCTTAGAAAGAGTGTGTTGTTAGCATTCCTTATACATTAATCAGTTATTTGATCACACATATAGATTCACAATGAATTTTGATTGGAAACCAATTAACTTTAATTCAATAAGAAAGATGTAAAGTTGCCTATCTTTTGCTTAATCTTGTAAAAATTAGGTTGCAAGTTTAGGTTTTAGGATTTGACCCTGTTAAAGGGGTGCACATTAGAGGATAAATGTGGAGAGATAGCTGTTAATCGAAAAGTCAATAGCTAAGATTGTAATAGTAAAATGAACTTTTAAATGATGAAGATATCAGTAAGTAGTTGATTTTCACTCAATAGTTATAAGTCCACACTTTTTCCCATGAAATGAACCACATTAAGTAGTTTGGCCATTACATGAGAAATTATGCAAAGCAAGGTCAGCAACTAGGAGTAAAATAGATAACTCATTATTTTTGACACTTCAACTAGTGAAATGAGAAAAATGAAAAGTCATTTTTTAACTTATTGGAAGTGCCTAAAGCCTTTTTTGTTGAATGGATGTTAAGGAAATAAGGAAAAAATATCGTGTTAGAGCAAAGCAAGGCATGAAAGTTTGGGCTCTACTGTGAAAATAGTCTGGAAAAATGAAACGTGGGAAATTTTTCTTTATACTTACCCTATCAGTGCAAATGTTGTGGCTACTTTTATGAGAAGCATCATATACTTGGCATTATTATCTATTAGTGTTATCTTTATCTACAGAATCAATTCCTCTTCTATCGATTGCTTGACTTTTTTCAAAAGTAGACTAAACTTAATTTCTCTGAAGTATATTAAACCAATTAATCTGGTTTCCATTGTCTTCTTCCATCATTTTCCCTAAGATGCAATTGCTACATTTTTTTCCTTCTTGATTCTTTTTATGCATGGCTCCTTCTATCTAAAGCTGATTTTGTTTTTTGCAAAATATTGCTTAATGAGTTAGGAAAGGGCTAAATCTCTGAAGTTACCCACCCATATCACAATTGATGCTGGGAGAACACAGATTGCACCAAGTGAGTATTTGGAAATTACATTAAGTAGTTGCTTATAGATATCAAGTAGCTTTTATCAAGTATGAACCAGCTGTCAAGTTATATGAAATTTTGTAAGTGAGAAATCTCAGTTCTTGTTAAGTTATTTAAAAGACAATACTTACTTTTGGATTAAGGGAATCTTCTCTTTCTCTCACACACTTTTTGCCATAGATCTTGATTAAATTGTGTATTATGTTACTGTATCTATGGAAGTATATGTATTGGATATGTATCTGATATGGAAACTCTTAGATGCTTCACTTCACCAGTATCTAAGTATCTAAGTTTCTTGTGTTTTAGAATCTAATGAAGACAGAGATGAGGTATAGATGCTTGTATAAGATAAAAGCATAGAATCATTGCCCCCTAATGAACTCAATGTTGAAGCTATCCTCTTTACCAATGATATTCAAGGACAGGATACGTTTTATTCCTATTTGTTGGCAGTAGGCAATGATATATGATAACAATTGATTATAATCTTTTGGACTGTCTATAATTTGTCTATCTCGTGCGAAAAAAGATTGTTTGATTTCTATGTTAAATAGTAAAGTTAGATAAATTACTGGCTTTGCTTTGGTTACTCTATACGTATTCTACCTGTTTTATTTTATCTGTATAATATGATTTTTCTTTTGTATATATTTAATACGTTTGGCAGTTAATTTAACTTTTTTTTTCCTTTTTGTTCTAGATTCCCGAACAGTGATGGCAATTCTTGGTAATTCTCTCCCCTACTGAATGAACTCTTTTGGTTATGCAAATTTAAGACATGTCTACTTTGATAAAAAAGAAAAAATCATTTCTTGTTCTTTTAATTACAATATACTATTTTTTTTTTGTCTGCTTTCGAATATTTGTATATGAAATAGTAAAAGGAAACAATAAAAATCTGTTTTATTATTTTCTATACAAATCTTTGAAACCGGAAAATAAAACGAAAATTTGGAAAACATTCTCTGAAATCAAAAAGGTTCTTAGCATTTAGTTTTCATTTAATACAAATAGAAGTAGTTTGATGTAAGATGATATCGATGTGCAGGACCCGTTGAAGTAGTAGATGAGGTAACAGGTGGACTTAAACTATTATAATCTTTGTCGGATCAAGATGGTGCTGTTAATCATGAACCTCGAGTGTTCGTTCACCAAGGATAGAATGTAGAACTAATTATGGATCACATGAAGATTTGCCGTGTTCTTTGCCTACAAAATGATTTACGATTTATCTTTAGTTGACAGCTCTACCAAAAGATTTGTGTTTATTCTTTAGTTGACAGTGATGATGATGATAATGATGATGAAATTTTTGGTTGGAAATCCTTGCCGATAAAAACTGTCGAACCATTTTCAGTTTGTATGAGATATTATTTATATCAGGGTGATTATAGGCTAGGTTTCCAAAATGTTATTCATGGTGGTTCCATATTTTTTTCCATGGTGGTTCTTCATTGGTTTTCGAAGGTATTTGAATTTCTCAGTCACTGGATTTCACTGCTTAGAATAATTTCTATAGAAGTCAAGTCTTAAACCAAAACCCTTGCAATCCAAACCATTCAACCGTGATTAGTCACATCTAGCATGATTAAAGTCTTTTTGGGAAGGCAAATATGTTAAAATTGATCAAGTCCAAGATGTGCCTCAATCAAGATAATTACACAAAGAATGAAAAAAATTTGCCGAGAAATGCGGCCGATTTTGATAATAGTCCAAACAAAAGATGCAAACAAAAATGGCAAACCAAGCTTTATCCGAAATATATCTATTTGCTGCACAAAGTCAACACTTGACATGATTCAAGTTAACTATTGTAAGTTCCAGAATCTATTGGTCCTAAAAAATCCTCAATAAAAGATGGTTTCCTCAGGGAATCAAGAAGCTTTTCTGCCTTCTCTTTTACTTCACCTGAGGCTTAATGCTTAATGCTTGAAAGAACCTTTGGTGTTGAGATGGTGTGACATTAATTATATTACATTTTCTGCAGTATAATTTCTGTTACTAACGTTTTTATTTCTGCAAGTACTTTTTATGTTTTCTTAATTATCTTTTTTATACCTCGATAATGATGAACCATGTAATCCAAGCCAACCATTGAACCAGGTTAGAGCAAGCTTATTTATGGAGTTTTTATTCTTGCATCTCACAGATTTCTTGGGTAACCTCCTATTCATTCATTCCAATGAGATTTTAGAAATGCAAAAAATACAAACGAATAAAAGATGATAAAAGAATTAACAGGATGCTAAAAGAAAAATATTTATTCACAGGCCTTAAACACGGTCCTACTTTTCAATGGATGCGAAAACAGATTTTCATGGGATTGAAAGTTGAACCCTGGTGGTGACTAAACAAATAGGAGCATGTTTAGTGGTGGATGAACAAGTTGTGCAGTGGTGGATAGCACAAATCATAGATTTGAATCTTCACCACGCCAATTGCTTGATGCCGGCTTCAAGATATCCAATTGATTTAATGAATGATTTGTCTAAAGCCAGACTGGAGAGGTGATCAATCATAACGTAGCTGGCCCAAACATCACTTAACTGCAATAACAAAATAAAAAATGGTTATTGACTACATAAAATAAAATGCTGTGTTAATATGTAATATTATGCGGAAAATGAGTCTGAGTTATAGGCTTCTTCTTTTGGACTTTTGTTCATCGGTAAAAAGTTGCTTTTATTTTAAGCATTTATGTACACAAAGTGACAACTTTTCCTCTTAAAGTAATAGAAAACTCCATAAAAAGTTCTGTAAAACACTAACTACTGTGCATGCAGCTGTACAAATTTTGCAGTTTTCATGTTCAACGCTAACCAAAATTTGTATCAATTGCTTCAGAAGCAGTCTATACTTTAGCAGCACTATGTGTAATCACCAATCATGACAACAAATGTAACTTCTTAGCATTAGAGTATTATAGTATCTTCAAGATGCAAGTAAATTGAAAACAGCAGTGACCTACACAAACATTTCCTACATACAAAATAGGCCTTGCAAGTAGTTTCAATCTTTTAACCAGTTCTTCTCTACACTTTTCCTTTTGGTAATGCTCTTATTCACGTCTGGAAGGTTCCACTTTGTCATCTACAGAAAAAAATAGTACATAATTTATATATGATATTTGGTGAATTATCATTAATACTAATATAAAACATTTGTTCAACTTTGCAAATATTAACCTTTGACCTGGCTCTTCTGATTTGGGTACGACACCTCACTGAGATTACTTATCAATTCAACGTTTCTAGGCTTTAGAAACCACTTGCTTCAAGCACCAAACCCGTTTCCAGATAACTCAGCCTCAGCAGATTCTACATATTTTGCCCTGCTTCACCCTTCTCTGAGCTAAACATTACTGCAACAACCATAATACGGGTTTTAAGCCTTTGTTATGTGCGTGTTATACCACAACTTAGCTGGGGCTGTTATATTCACCCTTCTGCAATTCTCGTAAATTTTGTCTTGGCTTCATCCCTCTCCTCAACATATCATCACGCAATTCAAATGCCTTGTCGAGCTCTCCATTAACACAACAGCCATATATTAGCGAGTTATATGCAACCAAATCTGGTTTGAGACCTTTCTTTAACATGGTATCCCATAATTTAACAGCTGACCCTACATTGCCATTTCTGCAATACTCATAAATTAATGTTGAATAGGTAACACAGTCAGGGAAAATACCATTTTCACTCATTTCGGAAAGAACTTCAGTGGCTTCATGAAATCTACCAAGTCTGCAGAAGCCCCGGATAATAATGTTATATGTTACAGTGTTAGCTAAAAGCCCTTTAAGCATTGCATTGTGAAGCCCTATAGCTTCCTTCATATATCCCTCCTTCGTAAGATTGTCAAGAAAACAGCCATACGTGATTGAATTGGGAGGGACATTTGCAGCCTGCATCTTTTTAAAAAGAATACCTGCTCTGTCCATTTCTCCTGCTTTGCATAAACCATTCATCAAAGCAGTATAAGTCACGACATTAGGGAAGCATTCCTCAGTAACCATCAAATCCCAGCATTCAAAAGCTTTCTTCAGAGATCCTTCTTTGCTGTATGCATCTATCATACTTGTATATATTACATTATCAGGTCTCAATCCTTGATCATGCATATTTTTTAAGAGATCAAAAAATGTTTTCCTGTCTGGCTGCTTTAGAGCACCGTCAATAAGAACAGCATGGCAAACCAGATCCATGTTGATTCCTCTTTGAATCATTTCACAAGAAGCACTCAGTGCCTCCATCAATCTTCCTTCCTGGCAATAACCATGTAGAAGTGCACTATAGCACATCTCATTTAACTTTACTTTCTGCTTGTGGAGAACATCAATAAAATCTCTAGCTTCAGAAACCCTACCAGTAGAGCAAAGGCCACTGATAAGAGGTCTATAGGTATACGTGTCAGGAACAAGGCCCTTTTGAAGCATGTCTTCAAACAATTCAAAGGCTTTATCAATGTTGTTATCCCTACAATACCCTTCAATCAACACATTATATGTCACCTCAGTTGGCTTGATTTTCCTTTCAGCCAACTCATAAAAAAGTTTGGATGCTTCAGCCATCTTATTTGTGCTGCAAAGCCCGGAAATAAGTGCTGTGAAAGTATAAATGTTTGGAGTAATTCTTTTGTCAATCATCTCATTATATAACTCAAATGCTTTTAGTAGTTGTAGGTTTTTGCAATAACCACTGATCAATGACGTAAAAGTTGTAGCAGTTGGCTCCACCCCTTTATGGTTCATCTCAGCAAACAGAGACTCGGCTGCACTCAAATCCCCAAACTTGCATTGGCCATTTATCAAAGAGTTGTAGGCATATACAGTTTCTCTTATACCATCTTCTATCATTCTATCAAAATAAGATCTTGCAACATCCAACCTCCCCCTTCTGCAGAAGGAATCAATAAGAATGGAATAAGTGATACCATTGGGATGCAAGGTCATCAAACTCATTTTATTATAAAGCAACTCTGCCTTATCCAAATCTCCACCTTTGGACAAAGAATTGATCAATGCATTATAAACAAACAAATTCGGCACAAAACCAGACCTCCCTAACTTAACTACCAACTCATAAGCATCATCAATCTTTCCCTGCTTTCTCAATCCATCTACTAAACCTGACACGGCAGCTTCGGATGGAGCAAGCCCCAATTGAACCATATCATCCATAAGCTGAACTCCAGCCTCAAATTGTTGCACCCTACAAAAACCAAGCACTAGTGTACAGTATGTAACAACATCAGCTTTCAAACCCTTCGCCCTCAGTGATCTTTTAACCTCAACAGCTTCCCAAACTCTATCACCCTTGCACAGCCCATGAAGCAAGACATTGTAAGTTACAATACTTAAATCAAACCCATTAGATTCCATCCACAGAATCTTCTCCTTAGCTCTAACAAAATCTTTCAATTCACAGAGACTCCGAACCACAGCGGAACAAGTATAAGGATCAGGTCGAACACCCGCATTCACAGACTCATCAAACAATTCGCAAACCGTTATAAATTTTCTAACTCTCAAAAGCCCGTTCAAGAGGGAGCTCAATGTTCTAACCTCAGGCAACAAAGCATTGGCAAGCATGAGTTTCACCACGACCACAGCATCAAAAACTCGTGAACTTAGCACGTAACTCTGAACCAGCAAATCGAAACCCAGAGTGGACGGAAGCTTACAGAGCTTGTAAGAGTGTAGAAAGTGTGAAAAAACGTAGTTTGGGTGGGACCCGCGAAGGAGAAGGGTGTGCAAGAGGGAATTAGCGGGCCAGAAGAGTCTGGAGTGAACAAGTGCGTGGACCAAGATGGCGAAGGAGGCTGTGGAGTGGTTCATGTTTTTGTGCAGACCCAGAAAATTGAAGAACCTCAAAGCTAACTTGGAATCGTCCAAGGTGTTGATCAAGACTTGTTCCACATGATGGGGCCTCAATGCCGATGAAATTGAAGCATCGTTCAAAGCCACCTTCCAACTCTGCTTTCCTCGAACGATGTCGCAGAGGAGTGACACAAAACGACCATCATTTCCGTCGTCTAATTTCGACGAGGAGAAGAGTCTGTGGAGACAAGGGGTGGTGGTGGCTGCGGCGGGGAGCGCCGCGCCAACAACTCGGAGCTTCATTCGCCACCGCCACCCTACCCACCAGCACCAGATTTGTTACAGCTCAGTCGAAAGAAAATTGCTTCAATTTTTCGAAGTAATTTGGGAACGAAAATAAAGATCGCATGTGTCAAAGAGCTACTAAGTGTGCACACTAGATGTTTGATAAGTAAATACGAGGCAAAAGAATCTCAGTTCAGTCATGAAAACCAACTTAAATAGTTTCAAGTTTTGAATTTTTTTTTTTATTATTGGGACCCTAAAAATTGAACCATTTTAGAAAAAATGGACTAAAATTCTGTAAACACTTCCAACTGGTATTGTTTTTTACTAATTATTATTACTATTATTATGTCTTTTATTTATGAAATCATACAATTCAAAAATAAGAAAATCAAATTTCTTTCATATGAAGTGCAGAAAGAAATATGTGGAGTTACAGAAAGAAGATGCCTTACTAGGGCCATAACCTCTTTGTTGTTTTGATGGACTGGGCTCCCGCTCGGCCCGCTTCCGTCGATACAATTATTCGGCAGCTGTAACCCCTCTACTGTTCTACATATTTACTAAACAATGAAATATATTTATTATTTTATTTAAAATCTTATTTATATTTATTGTTATTATTATTATTATTATTATATGAATATAATATTTTATTATTGAAAACATATCTCATGATTGTTTTTAAAAAATGTCAAAATCATTTTCTTTCTTTCAAAATCATAATTCATCTATAAATCTTTTCTAGAGTTAATTTTGTAACGCACCTAGTATTCGTCATATCTGGTATTGAGAAAAAATAAGTTCCTTTCTTGAAAAATGGTACATATTCTTGTATAGAAAAAACTTTTTCATGTCCACATCATGCAGTAAATGTTTAACTATATCTTTATCAACCAAATATGACACTTGTAGCTCTTTTTCATCTAAATTACCTTGAACAAACATAAAGACTATTACATGAAACTCTAAAATCATCCGTAACTTACACAAAATAAAATTCAAATCATTATCGAATCTAAATCTTTTATATTGAGACAAAATTTGTTAAATTCCTTAAAACTATAAATTTGTTAAATTTGTTGGCAAGAGTCATCAACATTTAGATATGAACCATAAAAGGATAAAAGAGTCTTACCTACACAGATCAAATAACTTCATGTTCCACTAATAAACACACACCAACACCTCGAACCAGGTTCATCAAGTGTCCCTGACCACACTACAAACCAATGCAAATGTCATCCACCACACCTTCAACTATCACTTTACAACTTCTCTAACATAGAGGAATGATTTTAAAATACATACCAATTGGTGGAGCCATTGGCCAAAGCAGCCTCAAAACTTCACCAAAGGGAATCACCAAAGGATGAATCATAAAAACACACCTTACAAACATAGATGAACCAATTTCATCCGTGAGTGTTGGTAATTGGCCTGGGCCGACTTGTGTCTTTTGTCAGCCCAAGTCGATTCGTGTTTGTCCTCAGCTCAAGTTGGCCCGTGTCTACCCTTAAGCTAGGTCGACCAGGGTTTACCCTCGTCACAAGCTGGTTCGTGTTCGCACTCTGCCTGACCCAAGCGATCGGTCTTGACCTTTGGTTTGAAAAAACCCAAAATGACTCACTTTATCTTTGACTCTAACTCAAAGTATTATTTTTAGGAAGTCAAACTCACCTTAGTTCTAACCAAAAAAATATTTACTACATCTCACAACAAAAGGAAAAAACAAGAAAAGCAACATGAAAATGAATAACACATAAAAAAGACATAATGATAAAAAAACAATGTAAACTTGTAAATTCTCTCAAACTTTGAGTATCTCACATATTTATCTTCATACTCTCTTACAAATCACCACATGCGAACATTGTCCATTCCATAATTTATCCCACCAAATTCATCCATCAAATAAATTAGCTTAATGGAATACATTCTTTGAAAAGCGGTTTATATTTAAAAAAAATTTAACTAGTGCCAAAAATGTATATTAAAATAATATGATAAAAAAAAATTGATACGCTTTTTTATGGTGCAAAAGTGTAACAGTGTGGAAGCGACAGAGAAAAATGTCCGTCCCTTGATAAATTCTTGTCCACATTCATTCGCACCATTTTTTTTATATCACCTAATTCTCACGCTATCTCAACGAAATAAAGTAATCTAAATTCTCACGCAACGTATATAGTATATTGTCAACCTTTTTTTTTCTTTCTAAAAAACATAGTTTTAAATCTCAAAACACAAATTAAATATTTTTAGTTTAAAACATAAATTAAAATTACTGATTCAAATAAGTATTATACCTCAATTTCGATATAATAATTATAACTTCAATTATTTTAATTTAAAAGTTCAGTTAAATACACAATTAATATATATTTGTTAAATATAAACCGTGTCATCACCTCGAGTATGTTAAAAGGCGCAATTAAAGAATATATATGAAGTATTGTTAAAAAAGTACTTTTCAGACATGAATAAGGAATATGTAACTATTAGATATATAAAGTAGGAGAAAAAAAATCATAATAAAAACTTAAATTTACTGTTATAAGTTATATGTATTTAAAAGAAAGATAAGCCAACTCCAAAGTCAACCGTAGTTAATCCACTTCACTAAAACCCAGCCACGTGTCCCATCAAACGCTACACTATAAATATCTCTCTCGTCATTCTTAACGGAAACTGAAACATTAATCCATCTTCTGTTACTACACTGTGATTCTCATTTCCCGTCTCTCCAACTATGCCGAATCCTAGAGTCTTCTTCGACATAACCATCGGCGGCCAACCCGCCGGCAGGATCGTGTTTGAGCTCTTCGCCGACACCACTCCCCGCACCGCCGAGAACTTCCGCGCCCTCTGCACCGGTGAGAAGGGAGTCGGTCGGAGAGGCAAGCCGCTCCACTACAAAGGCTCGATCTTCCACCGTGTGATCCCGAACTTCATGTGCCAGGGCGGCGACTTCACCGCCCGAAACGGCACAGGCGGCGAATCGATCTATGGTGCCAGGTTCGCCGACGAGAACTTTGTGAAGAAGCACACCGGTCCCGGCATTCTCACCATGGCGAACGCCGGTCCCGGAACCAACGGATATCAGTTCTTCATCTGCACAACGAAGACGGAGTGGCTCGACGACAAGCACGTGGTGTTCGGACAGGTCGTTGAGGGACTGAACGTGCTGAAGGAGATCGAGAAGCGGGGATCCAACTCCGGCAAGACCTCGAGGACCGTCGCCATCGCTGACTGTGGTCAACTATCGACGGCGTTGACCCAAGACGGTTGTCTCTGTGCTGGTGGCTCTGAATCTGTGTCGTGCCGTGTTTCCTTTTCTTTTTCTCCTCTCTTATAGAGGGATTGTGACGTTATAGACCCTTATAATCATTTATGCTTGCTTGGAGTGATTTATTTACGAGCGCGACAAAGAGCGAGTAAGCTTCTTTGTGTTTGGTTGGTTCGAGTGCTTGAGTTATTTGAAGAGAAATGAGAGCACCAATTTGCGGGTGCGAGAGTCCTCCCACAAACCAGAAGATGTTGAAGGAAAGCCACTTCGGTCACATAAAATGTTTGGTCAAATTAAATGTTAGGAGTTATATTTTAATGGCGTCTTAGAAAAACATGCAAGAGTGCATCTACTTGAAATGATTCTGACATGTAGGGTTCTTTAATTATAGTCCAGGTAGCGATTATACTGAATGCATACCTATGAATAAACTATATAATGTTCATTGAGAAATACAATAAGTTGTAATATACAAAGTATTTATTCAATCTAGAAATTTGTTGTCAACGAGTTGACATCAAAGTTTGAGAGTGAGTATTTGAGTGTTATAGAGAGAGTGTTTGAGAGTTTGATTAAGATGACCAACTTAACTAACAATATATCTTTGCAAAAATTATTAAAAGGCGTTAATTATGATAATTAGAGTCTATAGATGAAAATCCTATTACTTAGTTCCTAAAAAGTATGAGATGTGGTCGAAAATGGACACCATGAACTAGAGAATATTAAAGAACATATGATTGTCCAACTTGCTACATTTAGAGCAACACGGGAAAAGGACAAAACAACTTTGTACGTGTTGTATCGAGTTGTTGATGAGTCTGACTTTGAGAATATACTAAATGCTAAATCTTCAAAACAAATGAGATATTTTGGATAATGCATACAAAGGGGATAATCTTGTGAAGCGAAGATGGCTTCAACATCTCATAGACAAGCTCGAAAGTATGAGGATGAAAGAAGTCGAAGAGGTTATCAAGTGTGTCTCTTGTGTTGAGACCGTGGTAATAAACTCGAAAGGAATGGAGAGACGCTGCCTACTTACCGAGTGGTCGAGAAAATCTCGAGGTTGTTAACCGATGACTTTAAGAATATTGTTTGCATAATCGATGAGTTCAAAACTTGTCGGTGCTCTGTTGATTCTGACAAATGTACCAGATCGCACAAGTAGTAACTGGTAAATCCAGGATATCATTTTTCACAAGACTCTTGTAATACCAAATAATCACACAATTAATAAATGCTTTAAACTAAATAATGAATTTATAATTTGAGTTTTGTTGTAAGAAAGTAAATTTTGCAAAAAAGATAAAAGGTAATTTTAGATATTTGAAACTCTTGGAGAAAGCTATGGTGTCTGGTGATGACCTTTTGTCGCCCCACAATGACTGCTTCTTCCATATTTTCATGTTTTTTAACTTCTTCTTACTGCTCTAAGATCACTCATATTATTTTTATACAAGTACATAAATATATGGAGGTACACAAATAAATTACTTTCTAGAGCGGTAACCTCTTCGTTGTTTTGATGGTTGGACTCCCGTTCAATCTACCTCCACTAAGCTACTTCTTGCATCTCATTTCCCCTAAAAGTTGTGATCTTGAATTATTCCTCATTAACAATATAATAAAAACCTCTGCACCTCTCTCTTTCTAATATTTTTCGGATTAAATGTTCTGGAAGGTATTCCTAAATCCATAAATATGTTCTAAAATAGTTAGTTCAGAATATAAAAATAAAATTTTAGATTAAGTGGTCTGGAACATATTTTTGGATTCGAAAATACATTCTGAAACACTTATTCCATAATTTTTTTATAATTTGGTACACCGTAATTCGCAATATAAGAAGATTTCAAAAAATTAGTATTCTGGGAGGTATTTTTTCCTTAAATATGTTTCGCAACACTTGTTTTGAATTTCTTTTTTATATTTTGGAAGGTGTTTCCGTATTTAAAATTACCTTTTAAAATAGTCATTCATAATATTAAAAATAAAAAATTCGGAATGGGTGTCCTAAGAAATAAATTTCACGTGAGTTTCATCCTAACATTTTAATTGTTTATATTATTTGACACATCCTCAATTCAATGTTAGGTAGAAATCGGATTTGATATGTTTAAACAAAATAATGTAATTATGTTAAAATAGTTATATTTATTAATATTTAAAGTTTAGGAACCAAAATATATTAAAGTATGAGAAATGAACAAATTTCAATTTTGCGTCAAAGTTCAAAACCTAAAAACATAATTAACCTATTATTTTTTTATAAAAAATAAAAAATTATGGCAAAAAAAAACATGATATTATCAAATATTTAATACCAAAATGATGTATTATTGTTTTTTTAATATCAAATATTTAAAAATAAATTATAATTATATACATTTAAAATTAAAGTATCACATAAATTTTCTCAAAACCAAAATATTTATTATGCTTGTAAATATTAATGAAACAAAATTGATAAAATTAAAAAGTATTTTTCAAATATTATAAAAAAGGTATCCAAGTTTTACGGTGTTTCAAATGTTTTCTCACTATCTTTCTATATATTCTAATTAATTTTTCTAATGCACTAACAAAAGCTATAATACATTATTAAAAGAAATCACGCAAAGAATAAAAGTTAAACTAATAATTGAAATTTATCATATATATTTCATCTTTTAAATTTAAATATATGTTGGATGATGATAAATAAGATTAATGACAATAACATTAAATTATTATATTATAGTACAAAAAGTGTCTTTACACAATTGCGTTGATAAAATTACACTTGTGAAATTAGTTAAAAAATAAAAATAATTATATCAAAAATCATCAAAAATAATATTTTACATGATAAAAATAAATAACAAATATATGTTAAAAAAAGTAAAAATGATTAATGATGTGACGAAAGAATAAATTTTTTTATAAAAGTAAAAATTTTAAAAATGTTATATATTTATATACTTTTGAATGTGTTAGGTTAGCAAAGTATATTAAACGAGATGAATTAGTATAAGGTGGATATGAGAACGCGATGAACCGAGTATTTAAAATAAATATGAATTATAATTTTTAAATTTTTATATAAATTACAAATAACCAAATATAATGTTAATTTTTTTTTATATCATATAATTTCCAAAATCTTGTAAAATGTAATATTCTTTGACATATAATAGATTGATTATATAATCCATTATAATATTTTCTAAGTTTTATAAAATATTGTACACAATATTATAATATATGTACTTTTGAATTAATTAGCATTTGTGTAATATTTGAAATTGATAAATTATCATATTATTGTTTTATAAATGGAAAATAGTGGAAAATTATGTGTACCAATTTAAAAAATGTTTATTTTAAATAAATGAAATAATCTCATTATAAAGGACATAATGAAACATCGTAATTTCTTTAAATAGTTAGTGTGGACAGATAAAAAAGAAAATTCTATAATCATATCATTTATATATCCAAAGGCTAGGTTTTCATCAAACCTTCATTATACCAAGGTTTTGGGTGTACCATATTATAAGCTCACATAAAAGGGCCTCCAGAAAAAGCAGAACCCTAGGAAGTGTTATCAGTGTTTGGAGAGTTGGAGTTTGTTTCAGGCTGAGGCAATGACACGACCTTTCGGTGTGAAGGGGAAGAAGCGCAAGCACTCCCAATCCAAACAGAACTCAGAAGAAGAACACCCACAACCGCCACCAAAGAAAGTTGTTGCCGCCAAAGAGAGCAAAGAACCATCATCACCACCACAATCAGAATCTGCACCAACAGAAGAAGATGAAGTGAAAGTTGTTGCCGCCGAAGAGAGCAAAGAACCATCACCACAACCAGAATCTGTGCCAACAGAAGAGGATGAATTGAGTGGTATCCCAATTGCTCCCAGTGAGAAAGAAAGTACCAAACCTAATGTCATATTCATTCTGGAAAGAGCTTCTCTTGAAGTCGCCAAAGTCGGCAAGGTTCTACTCCCTACTCTTCTATTTCTCATTCTCCTTTTCTTTTTTACTTTGAACTTTCATTCAATTCTTTGTCTTTTCTTTGTTTTTATGGCACTGCAGACATATCAGTTGTTGAACTCCGATGACCATGCCAATTTCCTTCGCAAAAACAACAAGAATCCTGGAGATTATAGGCCGGACATTACTCATCAAGTAAAGTTTTCTCCAAATACATCATACTCATTACTCCTTAGTATGAATTTTGCATTTGAAATGACTTGATTGAGGTTACGCTGTTAAAATGATCCATTCTTTTTTGTAATTATACGTGTTTTTGTTTTTATTTTTTCAGTCTCTTTTATCTATTCTGGATAGCCCATTGAATAAAGCTGGAAGATTGAAAAATGTTTATATCAAAACGGAGAAAGGTGTTCTTATAGAGGTTAAGCCGTTTGTTCGAATTCCTAGAACATTCAAACGTTTTGCTGGTGTTATGTGTAAGTCTTTGCTATTTTATTTCCTAGGCCTCACTTTCTGGGAGGAAAAAGTAATGAGCTTTCATCATGTTTCTTCTAAACTTTTACTACCCTGCAGTGGAACTGCTTCAAAAGCTGAGCATATCTGCTGCTGGCAAGCGCGAGAAACTCCTCCGAACAATAAAAAATCCCGTGACACAGTATTTGCCTGTCAACTCACGAAAAATAGGTTTGTTTTGTTCTTGATTGTTGCTTGTGTTTACTTGTTTGTTTTTTGAACTGCTGGAGGATTCCAACTCTTTAATGTTAAAATCTGTGTTTTAACTTTTCTTTTCTGATAAATTCTTTTATCAATATAATTCAAAATAGTAAAAGTGATAGTCTCTGTTGAATTTCAGGTCTATCATATAGTTCAGACAAGCTTGTAGATATGGATGACTATGTATCAAAGATTCCCAGCAATATGGACCTTGTTTTTGTGGTACTTTCACCAGTTCAACTTTCAATTTCTTTGTTTATTTTTTCTGTGGATGCTTAGCAGTTAATATATTCTAATTTCAGGTAGGAGCAATGGCCCATGGGAAGGTTGAGACAGATTATACCGAAGACTACATAGCAAGTAAGATTATCCATACATATTTTTTTATCTACTATCATCTTAGTAATTATTTACATATTCCCGTGGTGACACTTGGGTTTTGGCTTCATTGGTTTTCTTTTATCGTGTCTTTGTTTGATAAGTGTTTGCTGATGGTCGGGTCCCTTTGTGTGTAAACTTTGTATTTGTTTTGGGGACCTGATAGACTTTTATTTTTAATTTTGTTGATATTTGTCAGTTCAAATTTCTAAACAATGAATGAAGAGTTTCATGAAATTTTGTTAAAATATAATTGGTCACGCCACCTGATCTCCATAATGCGTAAAAAGTGAACTATTTGATGCAAAGCACTTTAACTACTAAATGCAGGTTTGTGAACAAAATCTCACTGTTGAACCATGCTAGCTTAGCTTTGATAATACCGGCAAACACAAATATATGGCTGCTCAGCCTGTTATTGCTGTCTCCCACTTTGGTTCGTCTTTTGCATTTTATGCAGAATTCTAAGTGTGTTTGGAATCGGTGAAATTCAGTTTCCATTGTTGGAAGCTAACTTATGCTATAAATGACTAGTCTGTTTAAAATAGGGTGTTCTCTTTGAAGCCAACTTACTGTTGTTCGAATTATCAGAGCTCATGCTTAAATCGAACTGAATTTGAATGGTAGAAGTTGTTGTTAAGCTGAGTAAAAGCCTCCTGGCCGAGACACCCTACTGATTATTTTCATTTACTGTTACAATTTGTTGTCAAAACTTGTAGTATATAATAAATATGCAGAATGCTACCTCGCATGATTATTTAACATGTATCAGTCAGGATATTCTTATTTCTTACATCATAGTGTGTTTCCTGATTGCAGTTTCTGGGTACCCTCTAAGTGCTGCTTATTGTATTACAAGGATTACTGGTGCCCTTGAGAGAAAGTGGAAGATTTTGTGAAACGATTTACTAATTCGAGTTCCACAGTCAATTTATGTAATATCAGGGTAGGGTCTTGTCTTAGCAGACGTATAGGAAATACAATATAAGTTATTTTTTCCTGAGGTATTTTTAGGACCAGATCGATGTTTCACTACTGTATTTGAATTAAATGTTTAATGTATTATTTTGCTAGAGGAAGCTTTCTTAACAGAGCTTATTTGCTCTGAGATACGTGGTTTGGGAGTCACTTTTTCCTGGTTCCAAGTTATTCTCTTACGGCTGATCTTGCTCTTACTCTTTCGTATATATTTTTACCTTTTTAGTGAATATATCATCTTTATCAGACAGATATAATTTTCATATAATCATCTTAAAAGTTTCACGTTTATTGAAAATTAAAACCATTAGTTAACTAAAATTCTTTCAGAGACTGTATAGCTGCAGAAAATTTTGGATGGGAAGAGTAAATTGTTTTAGACTGTCATAATTTATTTCTTATGAAGTTTAGTCAACATGATTTACATAACTTTAAATTTTTTTAAAATGTTACCCTACTCTTGTAATTTGAGAAACAAATTATCCCATAAAAAGTTAAATTTCAGATCAAAAGTAAATCTCAACTTTAAGATGATTCATATATAAAATAATTATTTCTAAGTTCTCTTTTGAAGTGTTTTCATGTATAGAAACGTGAGACTAAACACTGAAACTTCTTTTTTATTCATCTGAACAGTAAAGGTAAAGCCTGTAGACAGAATGAAGAAACATCAATGTATCTGCATCACTTTGTTTAGCAGTGAAAATTCTTTGTTTAGCTCCATACTTGGCTTCAGGGTGATCATGTTGTAAATAGGCATTTCAATATCTGTTGATAAGTTCTCAGATTAGTTATTCCAAAAAAGGTCACCATGGTGATTCTTGGTAAACCATAAAGTAAAAAATGGAATGAAATTCAAATATGATTGGAGCAAATGCATACGTAGGGAAGTGAGGCAAAATACAAAAGCTAATATTTAGGATAAATATAAAAAAGTTTAAAAAGATCAACACATAACAATATAATGTGTTCCACTCCATTATTTTTTTTTTAGTTTCATCCATTCTGTAATTTTTGCGTTAATTTATAAATATTCTGAAAATGAGAATTTAAACCTTGGAGCAAAATTTACGCACATTAAGCACTGTTTTTTTTTATTAAAAAAATAGTATATAGGTAAGTATATACAAGACTAAGTGGATAATTAAGTTTAATGTACAAATATGTTTGACTTTTACGTTGTTATTAAATAATAAAACGTGATGTGCAGTAAAAATTGATTGAGTTTGATCATAAGGAATTAATTACATCGAAAGTGATTCCTGTTGTGATTTTTGATCGATGAAAAGAAGTTAAAAAAAAAAGAAAAAAGGAAAGGGCGTTTTCGTAGAAGCTGAAGCGGAAGAGGAAAAGAAGAAAAAGTATAAACAGTGACGCGTTTGGAGATGGGAGAGAAAATTGAAATGCGTGAAAGTTATGAAGGAATAGCCTTACGAAGGAAGAAAGCAATCTGAGAGTGATAGCTGATTGACATAAGCCTCAGCTGCTTCATCTTCCCAACCCCAATCGGAATCGGAATCGGCATGGTCCAACCGGCGATGACGCAGTTCCTCAACTCCGTTCTCTCTCAGCGTGGCCCCTCCGCCGTCCCTTACTCCGAGGACACCAAGTGGCTCATCCGCCAGCACCTGGTGGCGCTCACCGCCGCCTTCCCTTCGCTCGAGCCCAAAACGGCAGCCTTTACGCACAACGACGGTCGTTCCGTCAACCTCCTCCAGGCCGACGGCACCATCCCCATGACGTTCCAAGGCGTCACCTACAACATCCCCGTCGTCATCTGGCTCATGGAGTCCTACCCCCGCCACCCGCCCTGCGTCTACGTCAATCCCACGCGCGACATGATCATCAAACGCCCCCACCCTCACGTTAACCCTTCTGGTTTGGTTTCCGTCCCTTACTTGCAGAATTGGACCTACCCTAGTTCCAACCTTGTCGATCTCGTTCTCAATCTCAGCCTCCACTTCGGTCGCGACCCTCCCCTCTATTCCCAGCGCAGACCTAACCCTAACCCTAATCCCAACCCCAACCCCAACCCTAATCCAAATCCTCACCCTCACCCTCACCCCCATCCCAGTTTCGGAAACTCTTCCTCCAATTTATCTTCTTCCACTTCTTCTTCATCTGGCTACCCGCACGCTCAACCCCCCTCTAGGCCATACCCTCCTTCCCCTTACCCTGCTCCCGCTTCCAGGGTTCAGGCCACTGAGGATCCCTCTGAGGTTTTCAAGCGGAACGCGATTAACAAGCTTGTGGAGATGGTTCATGGGGACGTTTCCGCGTTGAGGAAGACCAGGGAGGGTGAGATGGAGGGGCTGTTTAGTTTGCAGGGCGTGTTAAAGCAGCGGGAGGAGACTCTCAACAAGGGGTTGAAGGAGATGCAGGAGGAGATGGAGGCTCTGGAGCAACAGTTGCAGATTGTGTTGATGAACACTGATGTTTTGGAGGGGTGGTTGAGGGATAACCAGGGGAAGAAACTGGGCGGTTTGGACAATCCTGAGGATGCTTTTGAGTGTGCGGATGTACTCTCCAAGCAGATGCTTGACTGCACTGCCGCTGATTTGGCTATCGAGGACACTCTTTATGCGTTGGATAAGTCTCTTCAAGTGGGAGCTCTGCCGTTTGATCAGTATTTGAGGAGTGTGAGGGGGCTATCCAGGGAACAGTTCTTTCACCGGGCCACCACGGCGAAAGTTAGAGTGGCCCAGTTGCAGGCTCAGGTTGCCAATATGGCTGCTCGGAATCACCATTATGGTAGCTGACACTTGAAGCGTTTTATAACTTTCTTTGTTGGTGATCCAGACGTTGAGATCTGCCATTGTGAGTACAGAACTATAGATTGCTATTTGTTGCTTCCCTTTGAGTCTGTGCTTGTAGGCGATAGCATGAATTGGTCATCCTTATAGTTACAGCCTTCAACAACTTGAAATTGTTAACCAGAGGCTGAACCATCGTTCTTATACAGTCTTAATAATACGATTTTCTTGAAATTTTGGTTTGAGGGATTGTCTGCTCAATCTTTTTATGTATAATTTTATTGTTTAGGAGTGTACATGCTTATGAATCATAGATTTGTTCCACCTTGTATTTTAGAACAATGGGTATATTACCATTGATATA
>Ga0099823_1001168_pt1 | contig 20874 bp, 5 predicted proteins | sample CowpearedBW_FD_76831 | JGI IMG/M metagenome (GOLD analysis project Ga0099823, IMG submission 76831) | Root nodule microbial communities of legume samples collected from California, USA - Cow pea red BW | ecosystem: Host-associated > Plants > Roots > Nodule | place: USA: California | collected...
AAAAAAAAAAAAAGAAAAAAGCATCTAAATCGCGAAACAGAACAGATATATGAAACAGGAAAACTCTACGATGCATTGAATTATGATTAGCTTTAATTTTAAGCTTAGTGGAACTTTACGTTTTGATTGTGAAAGAAACGATTTTATATATGTAACGAAGACTTGATTATGTATGTATTCTATGGATAATAATAGCACGTAAAAACAGTCTCAAATATCGTTTTCAATGGATAGCTTATGATGTGTATTGAATTATTGGAATTCATATAAAAAATAATATTAATATGATCATGGGAAAAACACTACCTTACATATATCCTTTTCACATGATTAGGATAAACGAATTAATAAAGATAATATCCACTGTATATTTCGTGAACTATAAAATATATATATATATATATATATATATATATATATATTAAAACTTTCAAATCTTTCACCAAAATATATGTTTCATTTTATTTTATTTTATTTTATTTTATTATATTATATTATATTATGTGACATCTAAGTTCTACCTATAAATGTCATCTTAATTGTTTTCATTTTCTTGACATATATGATTTTTTTTGGATCGTGTCAAGTTGGACTTTTAGTGACAATAACAACACGAAAAAATATATACATAAAAAATTATCATTTTAAAGATTTTAAACGCTATTTATGATTCGTTTCTATTGAATTTTTCTTTCCAAATAAAACTCAATAAATAATATATTAATTATTCATTCAGGTAACATTTTTCGACTCGCACAAAGATAATACGAGTAATATGTCTTAAAGTTTTACATAAAAACACTACTTTTATTTTTATCTAGATTTATTTATAGTTTATTAGAGTTTAATGTTTTCGATGTTTTCACTTAAAAAAACAATCACATGGTCTATTTTATTTATACAATTTAAATTTTATCCACTCAAGAAAAGCATCTCCATATTCTAGGACTAAAGATGACTTTGGGAAAGTGATTTTTTAACACATATTGCATAGTCATGAATTATAATTAATATTGTAGCGTATTGAAATGGATGAAGCAATAAGAATATATTTACTTGGTAGTCTCAATTATAAAGAAAAAAAAAGGATTTTTTTTGTGTGAATGTTTTTGGCCTCACACAAATGGAATAAAGTTTCATGTGAAAGATTGAAGATGCAATGTTTGCAAAGCAACGTTCAAGAATCTCGTCCTCACGTTTCAATTTTAAAACAAAAATGGATAAGATTTGGAAGGCCTTCTAGATATTATATATATGTGGGGCTCAAATTTTAATGACTTTCATCATTATTCATTGCTATTATTTCACATATTAATTAATTAATTATATATATGCTAAGATATTAAAAAGATCGAAAATGAATCTATTAATACATGTTAAGAAATTAAAGGGATCCAAAATAAATATATCAGTCTAGTAACTATTAATGAATTTATCAAAATACTTGTTATTTTAGTTAGAAAAAATATTATTCATATTTTAAGCTTATCCTTGAGTGAGGCTCATCGTTCTCACACGCAATTTCATTAGTGTAATAAAATATGAACGACTTGAAGTATTTGATTTAATTTATAACTTTAATGAAGATGCTTTAGAAGTTAACTTTTGGCTAAAAATTTGAAAGTATAATAAACCAATGTTGGTTGTACATTAATGCTATTAATGCATCCAATTTTTGTACTAAATAATTAAAAACGTATTTGTGGGGTTATTTAATCTCTTACGACAATTTCAAATTGGGAAACATGGATCAAAGACAGAAAGGATCTAATAATCAAAATATTCTGGCGTGAGTGTAAGTTCTAGGGACAAAAAAACGATTACATAGAAAGAAAAAGGAAAAGAAACAGACAATAAAATATAGTATACACATATAATCTCGAATAATATATCCTTGGATAAATTAGTTTTCTATCCTCAATTGGGGATTGGATTTGGACTTGTTAATCTCGAATAATTTAATTTATTTTTTCTATTTATTTTTACTGATTTTTAACTCATAATTGGTGGTAAAATATATAGATAATTTTAATTTGTTTCTTATAGTATTCTAAAATGGGTCAGATTTGATTGTTTTACTTATAAAAGAGAATTTTTCCTCTCATTTATAAATTCATTGACGAGGTAGGGAAAATATTCAAAAGTAAAAAAAAGAAAATTAAATTAGAATGTTATGAGAAAAAGTGAGTAACTAGAGAGAGAGATTTTTAGTGAAGAAAATTCAAAAGTCAAATATATTGAAAAGAGAAAAGAAAAAGAAGGGGATGGATAAAATAAACTATGTCTAAATTGGTATAAATGAGTTTCCGACAGCATTTTGGTCTTAGAAAAGATGAGTGGTGATTGGGATCATTTGACGAAAGATTTTTGGTACAAGAGAATATGATGAAAAAGTTTTAGACGCTTTCTCTTATAAAAAAAAATAATAATAATAATTAATATATGCATAGATAATTAGAGGATGACATATCTCTATCAAGATAAGTGAAAGATAGATGTTAGGGTTTATGATTTGAGCTATCAAAGTGGGTATTTCCCTCACAAACGTGTCAATCTCATCCTTTTCGCATCTCATCTTCATTCTTCACTCACCTTTTCGAGATTTGGTTCTTATGTTTTTCTCATACATATTCTCTTTTAAATAATACTATTAAAAATATGGTTTAGATATCAATTTGCTTCTATAAATCACGTGCATAATCATAAAATATCAAAGAGGTTAAACTTGTATAGACTTATTCCTACAAAGTGTAAATCATGAAAAGCATGATGTTAAAATAAATGTACACACTAAGTTTTTTTTTTTAATGATAACTTAAACCTTCGTTTATTATGGTTTAAGGTTGCAAAAGATTAATCTTTCCTTAAATCCAAATGGGTGGTAATTGATTTTTATGCTCGAGTTTGGGTTAGAGTTTAGTCGGACTTTTTTTAATAAATTAATATTATTTTTTTTCCAATTAATACATTTAAAAAATTTGGTATTATTGACTATCAATATCTATTAGTAATAAGTGAAGTAGTTCGTAAATGACTTTTTTTTTTTAAATACTGATAATATAAAATTTGTTGTTAATTTGTTCGTTTTTAAAATTTTTCGAGGGATTTAAAAAATATATATTGTCACTAATAATCAAATTATGGATGAATTTTTTCATCAATAACTATATTATATTATATATAACAAATGCACATTTTCTTATTTTCTACACTTAACAAAACCTGTCAATATAATATTCATAACGAAATAAAAGATTCATTAAAAATTATTCAACTAACAATATTATACGATAAAAATTTCAAACAATGAAAACTTTTATACAACAAAAATTTCTATACAATGAAAACTGCAAGTAATAAAAGGATTTCAAATATTAACATCTTAATCCAATAAGAATGACATTTCAAATGTGTGTACTTGATTAAATATTTTTTTCCTTTTTTGAAATAAACGTAGTAGTTTGACTTTTGTTGAACTCCAATCAATTCAATATCATTTTCATTCAATAAAGGCCGAAAATAATAACTTATAATTTAAATCTTTTAATTTTTAATAGGTTATCACTTATTAAAAGAGGACATAAATTTCTTTGTCCATACAAATATATTTGTAATGCCTTCGACATTCATTTTTAAAATATGCTATGTACATTTCGAAGTGAAGTGACATAAAAAATTTTATTGTAAAAATCTCTTCAATGGGAGGATAAGAATAAGTGTCATATTTTTGTTGAAATTGTTTTATAAAAATGTAACAAAATTCATAAAAATTAGATCACAAAATAATTCATAAAAAGTTAAACAAATTTGAATACCAACTTATTTTGTCCGGTCTTTTAAAATATCAACTAAATACCACTAAATTTTTTATTTTCTAAAAACTTATGATGATAGCATTAAATAAATATCACAATTCTTTTTAAGATTTAAAATTTTCATTGAATATGAAATAGACTTCTTCTTCTTCTTCTTCTTCTTTTATAAAAGAAATCTTAATCTAACCCTTGAAAACTATTATCGATATAGTGTAATAAGCTATTGTTAGGTAATGCTAAAAAAGTTAAAACAAAAATAAAGGGTTCATTGTTGGAAAAAGGTAAAAAAAGTGGAAGAAAATAGCTTGAGGCACATGTTCTCAAATGACTTATCTTTAAAAAAATATTGTTGGCCCACCTGAAATACGAACTAAAATCACCCAAAATATGATCATAAAAGCTTAGAAATAAACACACGTAACTCAGAAAATGTTTCCAAGATGATAAAGAATAAGAGGATCAAACAATGAAATAGTGTACTACACTTTTTTTATGGTATTAGGGTTGTTGCCTTTTTAGAATAGATACCATTTATGAAATCTATTTCATAGGTATCAAATGAAATGTGCCAATTGAATACTTACCAATCAATTAGAATGAAAATTTCAGTTAGGAAACAATGGACTTAATCAATAAATAATCTTTATACTCAAAGAAAAAACCTTTGAAGAAAAAGAAAAAAAAATAAAATGCTATTTAAAAACATTAGTTGACCTCATTTAACTTTTTCAATCTCACTTAGAACGAAATTTCATTTCCTAAATTAATTAAAGTTTTGTTGAGAAAATGAAAATAATTAAATTTTATTTGTATTTTATATTCGAATTTAAAATGGTACTCAATAAGTGTATAATTAAATTAAAAAAAATCTATAATTTACACTATTTTGAAAACACACTATTGTGACGGAATAAATTTAATCATACCTATAAAATTAGATACGTTAAAATAGGTTTAAATTATATCAATCCAAATTATAATAGGTTTTAGATGGAATAAAAATAATATTCTTTTAATAATTGATCAAAAAATAATAAAAGTTAATTTATTTAGAATTCGACCAATTTAGGTTGAATCTGCGATAGAACCAATTGACACATGAATCCACTTGAAAAACTATCTAATTATAACAGTAATATTAAATTAAAATATTATTTTATTCGTCATGTATGATGTGAAAAGTTCAAATTGATGGAGAAAAATAATACTAAAACCAATAAAACATGAAGTTTATGAAGATTGGAACTTTTATACATTATAATTTGTTAAATAACTAAAAGAATTAATTTTAAAATAGTTATTTTAAAATTTAGACGAACATATATGTTTAATTTACTAATTTGTACTTTATTAAGCTGAATAAAATTAAATTATTTATATTATATGTTAATTAAATAAAATTAGATTGACCTAGGGATGACAAAAATACCCGTGCCCGCAGATATTCGCAGATAAAATCCGCGACGGATAGTTAATACCTGCGGGTAGCGGGTATTTTAATACCCACTTATAAACGGGTCGGGTACGGGTATCATACTATCCGTACCCGTGGGTACCCGTTACCCGCAAGAAAATGAAAATGAAAATTTAATTTATATTTTATTAAGTTAAATTTAATTAAAATTAAAATTAGTAGTATATTTTATTATGTCAAATTTAATTATAATTATAATTTAATTTAATTTTATATTTTATTTTTATAATTCTATATTAAAAAATTTATAAAATATAAATTTTTTAAATATTTGCGGGCATCGGGTATCCACGGGTACCCGCGGATTTTAAAAATATTCGCGGGTATTTTTTAAGTGGATACCTAGCGGATAAACGGACGGGTAGCGGACGGATTTTTTTGTGACAGGTCAGGTTGCGGGTAGAAACTATTTGTACCCGACCCGTTGTCATCCCTAGATTAACCCAATGAGATAATTTAAAGGGACTAGACGTCTGGCGGACCCAATATATAAACTAATTCATTAATTCATTCTTATAGCTGTATTGAGCATGTAAAGTGCAAGCATATAAACATCTCACATTCTAATAGATATAATTGTCCCTAAAATTATAAACAACTAATGTGAAATATTTAAAAGAAAATTACAGCATGCTCCATCGCATTCCAAAGAACCCACATTCTCTCAAATAAATCAAACTTTAAGATCAATTGTATGTTATGTGATATAATGATTTCAATCACAATTTATATATACCTTGGGTCCCTATTTACTGTGTTTGACATGGTCTGTGATTAGGATTTTCCTAATCACGACCTAATTACTTCTTAAACTTGATTAATGACTTGTTTTATTTTAATTTGCAGATTTAGTTTTGATGCTGCCGCCCAACCGAAGGGTTGTGCGTGCTGTCGAAGCCCCCATAAATATATTATGGCGACAAAGTTCCACTAGAATGAGCGGCTATGACCGCTCGGGTCGTGAGCTCCCTAAAATCACTATGGAGAAATGGTCACATCAACAACCCATGGGATTATCTGCTCGGGTTGTGAGCTCCCTAAAATCATTTGGAGAAATTGTCACATCAACAATCCATGGAATTATCCACATGTAACGAACGATCTTTGACCGCTTTTCCTTGAACCGCCTGACCAAAGATCTGGCTAGAAATATCGATAGGTCATACTGTATATAATTCATTACATGTCTTAAAATACATGTGTAATTATCTTAAAAGTATGACTAAACTTAAAATGTGTCTACAATTTTCTTATAACATGTGCAATTTGACCATTACTTATTTCTTTCTTTTCTTTTGATTCTATAGAAGTTCGGTATCTTTCTTAAAGTAGTTTTCGTTTCTCTCTATCACATTTATGTTATAGCCATTCACTTAAATTATTATTATTCATATCACTATAAAAAAAAGTTATTACACAGTAATCTAGCACCAAAATAATTAGGCACTAGATGAACTCTATTTGTAATAAAATAAATGCAGAAAAAACCAGTTATCTTTGGCGAAAAAATGAAGTGCTATCGGGGTTAACAAAATAGAAGAAATAGTAATACAGAGATAAACACATGTTGCGATTTTGCACTTAGGAGAAAATATGGTTTCTGGAACATGCTTTGTAGTTAATGAAAATAAACTTGTCAACAAAAAATAATGACTCAATTAGAATGAAAATTACATTAACTATAAAATTTAAAGATGTTACAATTAAAATTGTTTAAACATCATTACAAATTTACAACACCCTTCACGAAGATGATGCGGCATTTTCATAGTATAGTTGTTGTTATCTTTCTTTTCTTAAGCTATCAAGTGAAGTAATCAATGGAGGAAAAGTAAATTGTGAAGGTACAGTTCTATGTTTCTAGAGAAAAACAAAGAAGAGAAAAAAAAAAAAACTTAAAATATGTGTTTGCCTTTTTCTTCTTGAATTGCCAAATGGGTACTAAAATGTGCCAAAACTTATATAGAAACAGGGCAAAAACCACTTTGGAGAATCGTTTTTTGTTCTTTTTGGTTTAAATGGACCCACTGGTGGGGCCATGGCATTGTTCCAAATTTAGGGTTTTGGATTTTTTTTATAATTCAGCAGTGCAGTTTGAGAATGACAAGATCTCAAAACCTTACCTTTTTGTTTTGTTTGGAGCGAGGATATGTCACTATTGTTATGAGAGAGAAAACAACATAAAGGATTAAAAACAATTTTTAAATTTATACTTTTATTTAAATAAAAAAAAATAAGGAAAGAAGTTTTTCGGAAACAAATTTTGGAAATAATATTAACAAGTTTCCTCGTTTTGAATTTTCTTTCTTGGAACATATAAGGGACAGAATAAAAATTTAAGAAAATTAAGACAATTTAGATAAAATAAATCATAGAATCAAAGTATGTTGAATCTTTCTGATATGAATTTGAACGTTGTCTTTCTTATTCTTAAAATTTATGGGACAGAATGTATAGTTAATTTTTGTTTTAAAATTATTGAAAAAAATTTAGTTGATAGGTTTGTAATGATTGATAGTATAATTATTTTTCCTAATCAAAATTATTTCATTAAAGAGATAAGTGTTTAAGATTGTATTTGTATTACTTATTAATAAGATTGATATAGTTAAGGTTTTTTATGCCATTAATTTATAATTTTTAATATAAGTGTTGTAGTGTTTTGGTTTTTAATTTTACATATCTTGTAATATGTTCATCCTTTTATCTGGAATAATGGTAATTTGATTAGTTACTTTACTTCTGGTAAGGGAATTAGATAAGAGATCATCTCTCTCCTTTATTTTTTATTGGGTAGGTTTTTAATAAGGACATTTCAAATCTTATTTTTTAATAAGCTTATGTTTTCCTTGGTTTGTCTCATGGAATGCAATTTCCTTATTATACTCTGTATGCTAATGATATATTTTTTTTTATAGAGGAAACACTAGAATCCTACAACATTTTGTAACACCCTTTTTTATATTTTCTTATGGTATATAACTACATGAATAATCCTATCTCAGATAATTATTAGAAAAAAAAACATTACACTTTATTTAAATTATATAATTAACACGTCATTTTATCTTTTACTTAAATATCTATTTAATCTCATTTTGTTCATTTTTCTAATTATTATAATTTGCAGGGTCTCACATTATTCTCAACATATAAAATTTTTGTTGCCAAAAGGTGAGAATATAAGGATATCATTTTTTTCATGTCTTTTTCTCTGATAAGACCTAAGAGAAATACTAAAAAATGCACTTAAAGAAACATCACAACACATTCATGATCTAACAGATGATACTATAGTAAACTCAATTCCCACATCTCCTAAGATACATAGCCATTGTTCTGGTACAAAAAATGTAATACCTAATTTTTTTCTTGCTTATCTCGGGTGCATAACTACACAAAATAATCATATATCAGATAATTATTAGAATAAAAATTCACACTTTATTTAAATTATGTAATTACAACACCATTTTACCTTTTACTTCAAATATGTATTTAGCCTCATTTGTTTATTTTCCTAATTATTATAATATTCCCATAATATCACACATTTGACATCTTTTTAGCATGAGTATGATATTTTCTCTAGTTTGTGGGTGAGTCTTGTTAAAAATAACTTTTACATTTTGTATGTTTCTTCTTCTTTTGTTAGACGTCTCAAGAGGCTTCTCTCTTGTAATCAAGGATCTCATCCTTTTACTTATTTGGGTGTGTCAATTTTTGTGAGGACTCCTAAGACATAATTTTTTCAACATTTGATTGATAAGATTCATAATAAACTTATTTATTGAAAAGAAAAGTTGTTTAGTATGATTGGATTAATTCAATGAGTAAATTAGGTTATCGTTGGCTTGTTGTCTTATAACTTCTAGGTTTATAAATAACTGATTAAGCTTATTTTTGAAAGTGGAACAATAGATTCAAAATTTTGTTCAGACAAATGTGAGTGTTGGGTGAAGAAATTGGTGCGAAGACTTCAAATGTTGTATATACTTTTGGAATAATTTATTTTCTAAATAATAATTATAATTTTAAAAATTAAAAGTAATATTATTTTAATAAAACGTGTACATGTGTTAGAATTTATAGATCAAGTCATTTTTCCAAATAATTTTAAACTCCTGATTTTCTTTTCTTTTTTTTTTCAATTAAGCCTTATTTTTTAATGAGTTTCCTTCTATTAAGAAAAATATATAGTTCAAGATCACCGTTAAGAATTGTAAAAAATGTTAATTTACTTAACACGAGTATGAGAACAATATTAAAAAGGTATACTGATTTTAGGTTTAGATTTCGAAAATAAAGTTTAAAATGAGTCTTATAAATAAATAAAAAAGAATTATTACATAAACAAATACCTCACGTTATAAAATGATAAAAGAAAAGAAAAGACAAACACGAGATCCTACATGATTAATATAACCAAACTATTCTCAAAATAAATAAAAAACAAAATTTATGTGTTAGCAATTACTTCACGAGTTCATGTTCAATATGTAAAGTATGATTAGTAAATTTTAAGCAAGTGCTAGAGGAAAATGATATTCTAACTCTCAATTTTTGACTCTCTCTCTTACTTCCTGACCTGACAGTTGATGTGTATTTAATTTTTTAATTTGTGTTTTGTTTTATAAAGACACTTTGGCAACATGTGAAAAGCAAAGGGCGAAAGGGTTCTTCTATCCTGCAGACCACACCCAAACAAACAATTAGGGTTTCTCTCTTCTGTAGAACGCGAACAAAGGTGGAGAAGATAAAATTTGATTATGCCCATTTCCAACACTAGTGCAGGGAAGGAAAACAACAACGGTTATTTTTCACTTTTGGCTTCGGGTTCGCACCCAAGGCATATACTGTCGAGGTAAAAAGACAATCCTTTATGTCTCGGTTGTCAACCCGAGGCATATTGCAAAGTTACTGCCTCGGTTCTGGTTCAACCGAGGCCTAAACCATGTGTGTTTGAGCTCAAGCTCCTCCTTCGAAGATCCCAACAAAGAAGAAGAACATGTTCTGTTTCAAATGCTGCGACAACTCAACCGCCACAGTTTCACTCGAAAGCTCCCCCTCTAAAGCCTTCACCTTTTTGCACAACGAATTCACAACGTTAACTTCAGCTAGCCTCAAATGGAAGTAGATAAAGGGTTCACACTTCTTACCCACTTAATTAACTCCAAGGGTTTAAATTCCCTGTGGATATGCATTGACTCTTCCATTTTCTGAATCTGATCTGGGTTATACAAAGCAACTGCAGAAAGACACAAAAATCAAAACCCATGCAGCAATCGTTTCCATTATTGTGAAAAGGAAGAAATTTGATGCTAGTAACTTACCGTTACGGGAAACGTTATTGGAGTAGAGGTGTGCGGGATGGTGGGAGGTGTGCGTCGGAGGTGTGTGGGACGGTGGGAGGTGCGCGGGACTGTCAGAGGTGCGCGGGACGTCGGAGAAGAAGAAGAATTGCAGAAGTGTGTCCCTGTTGTAGTGAAGAAATTTGGGGTTTTTTAACCCTACGAAGGGATACTGTCTCGATTATTCGAAACTAAGGCATATTGTCTTGTTATATGCCTTGGTTGGCAGTTGGACCGAAGCATAAAGTCTCTACTGCCTCGGTTATAAAAGAACCGAGGCATATTGCTTCAGTAAAAAAATTAAAAAATTCAAATTATGGGTCAACGCAAGTAGTCAAAATTTTTTAAGTTATACGTCTCGGTTAGAATGACACCCGAGGCATAAAAGTTGACTTTAATTACAAAAATGCCACTGCGTGTTTATATGCAGCGGGTGCGCAGGAACCGAGGCATATATTACGATGTAAAAGCTCTAAAATGCACTAATGCAACTATCACTTAGTTGAAGCACTTCCATTTTCGATATTAAGGTATGCCAGGTAAGAGTTGCGTTCGTTAGCAATTTGAAGTACGAGATTGCTTTCGAAATTCAACAAGTTTCTCAATGGCGATGACCGCGAACGACGGTGGTGCTGGCGGCGACACGACAACCAAACCTACAAATTGTACCGTCACTTGAAAACCCTAATCGTCCACGAAAATGTCGTGTCATGTGTGAAGTTTTCAAACAACAGGACATTATTAGCCTCGACAAAACCCTAATCATTTGGTCATCTGCCACACTCTCCCTCCTCCACCGCCTCGTCAGCCACTACGAGGGCATCTCTGACCTGGCCTGGTCCTCAGACTCTCACTATATATGTTCTGCCTCTGAAGGCTACACCATATGCATCTTGGACGCCACCAGGGGCGATTGCATGAAGATCCTCTGCAACCATTCTGTGGCGGTCTTCTGTTTGAATTTCAATCCCTAATCAAGCTACATTATGTCCGGGTCATTGGACGAGAGCATTAGGGTTTGGGATGTGAAGACCGACAAATGTGTCTAAGTCATCAACGACCACTCCATGTTCGTCACCTCCGTGCACTACATATCTTAGTTTTAAAACAATTGTATTTATTACAACTTATGAAATTGTCATTGATTTACGGACAATTGTAATTACTATTATTGACTCTTTTTTTTTTAGGATATAGTTTTTGGTTTATGAAACTAGATTGAGGTGAATATAGCAAATTGTTTTTTATAATTGTTTGTCACTGATTGGATTCATTGCAGAATATTTTTGAGGTCAGCAATCCAGTAAAACTGGTTTAGGGGATCAGTCCCTTACCATAAATCATATTGTTGTGCAAAATGTAATAACTAGGTAACCATTTAATATGTTAGTGGTGAGCAATTAATGAATCCAGTTCATATGATGTTTATGAAGTGCGAATTGTGGACCAATTAAGTCAGAGCAATTTTTATTATGTTCAATATACCTTTCATACACACTAAAAATGATTTACATGTAAACTTCCTTAAAATCATAGCAGTAGTTATACTGCTATTCAAAAAGTATGGGTAGGTCACCAGTTAATATGTTAGTGGTTACCAATAATTCAATCCAGAGTTTACATATATGTGAACTGAATTTTATGGACCAATTCTCTCCCACCATTTTTTATTATGTTCAATATACCTTTCACACATGTTAGGAAGGTCATGTAATTCACTATAACTGGTTTACATGCTCAGTCCCTAACGACAGACCACAATTCATATTTTTGTGCAAATTGTAATGAACATGTCACCATGTAATACGTTAGAGGTCACTAGTTAATGAATCCACAGTTATCATGTTTGTGAGGTGAGTGTTGTGGACCAATTATTCTAGAACAATTTTTATTAGGATTAAATATACCTTTCATACATGTTGTTAAGGTCTTCTAATACACTATAAATGGTTTACATGTGGACTTTCTTAAAATAGAGAAGTGGTTATACTACTATTCAAAAAAGTATTGGGCAGGTCACTAGTTAATATATCAGTGGTCACCAGTATTTCAATCTCGAGTTTACATATATGTGAACTGAATTTTGTGGACCAATTCTATCCCACTAATTTTTATTATGTTCAATATACCTTCCACACATGTTAGGAAGGTCATGTAATTCACTGTAACTAATTTACATGTTCAATCCCTAATGACATGCCACAATTCATATTGTTGATCAAAACTTAATGGGCAGGTCACCATGTAATACGTCAGGGTCACTAGTTAATGAATCCACAGTTAATATTTTTGTGCAAAACGTAATGGGCAGGTCACCATATAATACGTTAGGGGTCACTAGTTAATGAATCCACAATTATCATGTATGTGAGGTGAGTGTTATGGACCAATTATCCTAGAATAATTTTTATTAGGAGTAAATATACCTTCTATACATGTTGTTAAGGTCTTCTAATACACTATAAATGGTTTACATGTGGACTTTCTTAAAATAGAGCAGTGGTTATACTACTATTCAAAAAGTATTGGGCATGTCACCAGTTAATATGTCAGTGGTCACCAATATTTCAATCTAGAGTTTACATATATGTGAATTGAATTTTGTGAACCAATTCTCTCTCACTAATTTTTATCATGTTTAATATACATTCCACACATGTTAGGAAAGTCATGATTGTAGCTGGTTTACATGTTCAGTCCTAACGACATACCACAATTCATATTGTTGTGCAAAAAGTAATGGGCAGATCACCATGTAATACATCAAGGGTCATCAGTTAATGAATCCACAATTATCATGTTTGTGAGGTGGGGTTATGGACCAATTATCCTAGAGCAATTTTATTAGGATTAAATATAACTTTCATACATGTTGTTAAGATCTTCTAATACACTAAAAATGGTTTACATGTGGTCTTCCTTAAAAGAGAGTTGTAATTATACTACTATTCAAAAAGTATTGGGCAGGTCACCAATTAATATATTAGTGGTCACTAGTAATTCAATCCAAAGTTTACATATATGTCAATGATCACTAGTAATTCAACCTGCCACCACACACAACCATTGAGCTGAATCAAACTATTGGAAAGCAGCAACAACGCTAACAACACTCCAAGGACAACAAAATCTTGGAACGGAATGAGATTTTGTTTAGCAGCTCCTCCTTGTAGAAATCACCAATGTCGATTTGACATGAGTTGAAGAAACCAGTGCAACCTCCATTGGTGGTGTAAGAATCGAGGTGACCTCTGATTATGAAGAGAGTTTCATTCACGGGATCACCCTCACGAACTAGGTACGTGTTCTCCGTGCACAGCGCCAGCTTCAACCTCTCGAATCACATTTCGTCTTCTCCACCCTTTGTTCGTGTTTTGCGGATGGGTGTGGTCTGCGGGATAGACAAACGTTTTCTCCCTTTGCTTTTTACCCGTTGCCACAATGTCTTTACAAAACAAAACACAAATTAAAAAATTAAATACACATCATATACCAGGTCAGGGAGTAAGAGAAGGGGTAAAAAATTGGGAGTTAGAATATCATTTTTCTAATAAAAATTTTAAAAATACATAACTATATCATAAAACTTGTAATAACTATAATGATAAGAATGATATAACTTGTTCTAAATCCGTTTTATCTGCAAATTACATTCTAATACTCAACTAATCATTATTTATATTACTGAGATGAATTAGATCAAATTGAAATCCATTAAATTAAAAATCTAAACTAGTTTAACCATTTGAGTATAAATCATTAGATGGAATACTATTCAATGAATTGCATTAATTAAAACATACTAAAAAAATATATTTATAGTTTCTTCTTCTTTTTTTAATGCAAGAGAGGACGGGAATCCAGTGATGCTATATAATAATTGGAGTCAAAGGATGTTCATGTTACAAGTGGTTGAAGATGCTGCAACTGCACAATGAAAATTTATAAATGTTCAAAATGTTTTTTTTTATTCCATTTATGTCATCACTGCACTCCCTTTTTTTAGAAATTATATTTATTGCACTAAAATTGAAAGCTTTATTTTAATTACAAATTCAATACCTAATGTTGGCAGTGGGATAATTAGGATGCTTATGGGTAGGTAGACTACTCGTTTCATACCCATATTTTAGATTATTACTTTTAAAATATATTTAAAAATTTTAGCTTTTTATCATAAATAAAATGACCCTAGTCACATATTAAGCTTCACACTTATTTTGATTGGCCACCTTTACTCAGCAATTCAAAATACCAATGAGTATTTTTGAAAAAAAAAAAACTAGTTAAATAATTATGTAGTTGAAATAACAATTCACCCAAAACAAAATATTGTTGAAAATTGAAAACGAAGACCTTTTTAACTTTATGCGAAATTACTGAATTGGTGAAGATGGGAGTAAACGAGAACACTGTTACTATTTACTATTAAAATACAATAAAACATAGATATGTAACGAGGACCTTATTATTAAAATAAATAAAATTTAAATATATTAGCACATAAATACTATTATCCATTATAATTCACAAAAATAAACTATATATATATATATATAATTTTTTTTCTTTTAATAGAATTTCAAAATATAAGATGTTTAATAATAATAATAATAAATAAATAAATAATAATGAATTAAATTTAAAAGGATGTTAAATAGAATTATAAAGTTTTTTGCAAATCTTGTTTGAAAATAAAAGAACTAACACCCGGATCATTATTGTTTAGTTATTTGATAAAAATGTTTTCACAAATAAAATCTTTTTGCAATACTTTGTAAATATACAAACAATAATAATTTGCATTTGAAATGAAGTAATGTATTATATATTTTGTATTACTTAACTTCAACATAGTTGTATGTAGTTTTTTAAAGATTTTTTTGAAAATTTTTATTATAATTAATATTATTACGTATACTATTTGCAAAACCTTAGAAGATGACATTTTAAAAATGATATTCGAGACTCAATTATTTTAATATTAAAAGGTTTTAATATAAATAGAATTGTTATATGCGAGTTTAATTATTTTAAAACACATCATTCCTTTAGAAACCACTTTCCTATAGTTCTTTGACTTATTCTTTCTAAAGGTTATCGTCCTATGTTTGCCTGATTGAAGATTTGAGATAGATGATCCTAGCAACGAGCTCTTCAATTTGGACCAATCAATTTCTCCGTTCATGTGAGTTAAGTCTCAACCCCTTTTTCTTGGTCTTCTTTTATTTTTTGTTACATGTGAGGTTTTTTCGCTTGCATGTGTCTTTTTAGTCTTCTATATGATTCTCTGTTGATCAATGATCATAATAGTATGTTCTGATCATAATGTTCTTGTGATGTTTCTATATGTAAATAGAGCATCATGTGAAGTTTGAAGCATTTTGGTTGGTTATATATTTTTCATATGGCTTATAGGTATTGAGAGATTATGGATTTATGTATATATGACATTGGTCTTACATATATAAGGTATTTAACAACACTTTTAACCACTTTTACCCCAACACTTTAAGACAATGATGTTATAGGTCTTTATTCTTATACAGTGTTTAACTTTGTCTATTCTATCCAATGTGGGACTTTGAGTCACACTTGAACTATTCTCAACACAAATTGATCAATTGGACATGTCATATTTCCCTTAATCACAACACAAAAATTCTAAGTTGAGCCCTATAATGGTGCCACTGAGCGCTAGCCAGGTGGTATTGAGCGTTGGTGACCACTGCAGGTCTAGGAGCAAGTGCCACATGTCCTGGTTTGTCTGTTTTCCTGCTTAGTTATTCTAAATGATATGTCATTTGGTTCTAAGCATATTTTATATCATTTTTTATTATAATTTGAGGTGAAAATGTTGTCGTGGATATATATGATGATAATTGGTATGAAATGATGTGTGAACATGTAAAGTTATAATGTTTAAAGAGTTTCAAAAAAAATGCTTAGTGATAGTATTGATAGTGTATGCCTTAATATAAGAGATGTGAGTAAGAAAGATATCCTGAATTATAATAATCGTTAACACTCAAGTAGAGTGGAATGAATAAATGGATAAGAGTAACAGGAAATCTGACGTGTGTGTCGCACTAAATAATGTGTGTGTGACACTAAATAAATTATACGATCTTTCATTTGAAACTATAATTCAAATTTTATATCATAATACACAAACATACAATCAAAACCTAAAAGAACCATTTAGAAAAAATACAATACAATATATTAATTTGTGGTTAATTAACTTAAAATATAATATTATACTTCAATATAATAAATGATTTTCATCCATTCTTGATTTCTATTTTCAAAATCTAAATAGTTAAGTTAAAATAATAGATAACAAAACCTTAAGAATATAATTTAATTAATTTTTAATTTTTAAATTGATTTTCATTATTTCTTAATTAGTTGGGTTTTAAATATGTACTATGCACCATCTTGTCGTGAAAGATACTTAACCCAAACAACATAAATGCTATTTAATGCACAATCATGGTAAGAATAAGTTTTTTGGTGCAGCAAATTTTGTAGATGACTATATCATTCAATTAATGCACAATTAATAGTGTACATTATAGTATACAATATACAGATTTTCCTATTATTACCTAATCAGAAATGGTTCTATAATGTAATTATTGCAAAAATAGTAATAATATTATTATTAACAAAATTTATAGTTAGATAGTAGAATATACTTTGTATAATAGATACATACTCTAATCAAAATTAAAAATACATTATACAGGATTGTGTGTAGTAAACATATCGTGGAATCATGGTGATTACTGAATAGAACAAACAAGTTCATTTATATCACATATTTACCTAAGTATCATCTTTAACAAATATAAGTATGTTTGAGTGGCAATAATTTGAGTGAAACTGAAAGCATAATTTTTTTTAAAATTTTTTTTGCTGTTAATTAAAAATATACTCATTTTGCTACAATTTCATATATTAAAAATTTTGTCAATACATCAAACCATACACTAGATACATTAAGTATATGAGCAGCATTGGGAAAATTTTCACAACAAAAATATTAAAAAAAACATATTTAAAAGTTAAAAATTTTAAAATCTTTCATATAATTTCTTTAAGTTTTTTATTTTTTAAATTGATATATAAACTAGTTTATTTTTTAAAATATCTATAGAAAATTGTATGCATAAATAAACTTGATTTATTTAACTTTAAAATCTTAAAAATTCATGTTTTATATATATGTAACCAAAATATTCAGATTTTTTTTCATGATTAATGATGTTACCAACTTGAACTTAATTATATTATTTTTATTATCTTAGTTACAGGGTTTAGTAGTTGAATAAAACATGAAACTAGAATTTGTTATAAATTTAAATCCTTTAATGACAGTTTAAGCTCCTCTGTCAAGAAATGGTGTATAGAGTAAGCCTTGATGATAGTCATTTCATCTTATATTTTCATATCTTTTTCACCAAACATGATAAAGCAAAATGAGTAAAGTAAATTCACACTCAGAATGTAATCTTCTCACCCAAATTGAAGTTACAATTCCCAAAGCAAAAGCCGAAGATATCTTAAGGGGCAATGTTGTGTAGTTGTTACGTGTGAAGGATGAAGATAAGAAAAAGAATAGAACAGGGGTCCCATTCTTCGCTCCTTTTCTTTCATTCTCCAAATCTATATAAAGCAGCAACATTTGCATCAACTAATCCATCAAACCCACACACCTCACCTAGTAGCAGTAACAAAAGAGCCTCTCTCTTAAAAGAATACACAGGTATAAAAAGAAGCCATTTCCCACAAACAAAAACTACCAACCAACAAAGCTACTTCTCTCTTTTCAAGCTTTAAATGAGCACACAAGAGTGAAGGAAAGAGAGAAGCACACCATTGTTGGTTTCAGATACACATATAGCAAGAGAGTTCAATGGGGAAGGGAGAGTTTCATGGAGGGGTGTTGATGCTGTTGTTTTTGTGGGTTTCTGGTGTCACAGCCTCTGTCACTTACGACCACAAAGCCATTGTGATTGATGGAAAGAGGAGAATTTTGATCTCTGGCTCCATTCATTACCCAAGAAGCACACCTCAAGTACACACTCCACTCCAAATTTTCATCATGGCTGCATCAAAGTTTGTTTTTTCAACCATTTCTTGCAGCTTGCATCTTAAATCATGTTTGTTATTGCAGATGTGGCCAGACCTCATTCAAAAAGCCAAAGATGGAGGCCTTGATGTCATTCAGACCTATGTTTTTTGGAATGGTCATGAACCTTCTCCGGGAAAAGTAATGCAAATACATTTGGGAATACTTGTGATTGTTGTTTTCACTGATCAGAAAGTTGAAAGTGGAAAATTGTAATTAATGCTTTATACAATGTTGAAAACTTGCAGTACTATTTCGAAGATAGGTATGACTTGGTTAGGTTCGTGAAGCTAGTGCAGCAAGCAGGCCTCTATGTTCATCTCCGCATTGGTCCCTACATATGTGCTGAATGGAACTTTGGGTAATGATTTTAATGATGTGAATGTACAGCTTCTTATGAGAAGGAAAAAAAAAAATCCTTGGTTTAAAGAAGGAAAATAATGATTCTGAGGAATCACTCAAAGGTCACATGCTCTGTTTTCTGTTCAGGGGATTTCCTGTCTGGCTCAAGTATGTTCCTGGAATTGCTTTCAGAACAGACAACGAACCGTTCAAGGTTGGTGTTTTCATTTTGGAGCCTCACCAGTTTTAATAATTTGCTTATTCTTATTGGTTGATTAGAAAACAGTTTAACGAATTATTGAATCATATGACCAACCGTCCAAATTTTTGTCATGTTAGGCTGCGATGCAGAAATTCACAGCGAAGATTGTTAGCTTGATGAAAGCAGAGGGGTTGTTTCAATCGCAGGGTGGCCCAATAATTATGTCACAGGTAAATACAAGACTATGTATGTATATAATTTTTTGTATTCTTGGTTTTTTTCAATTTTTTTACTGAGAAGTTTTTGAGCCAATTAGAATAAAGATGGTGCTTAATTTGGTGTTTTATGATTGAATTGACAGATTGAAAACGAGTATGGTCCTGTGGAATGGGAAATTGGTGCTCCTGGAAAAGCTTATACGAAGTGGGCTGCTCAAATGGCTGTTGGTCTAGACACTGGTGTTCCATGGGTCATGTGCAAGCAAGAAGATGCTCCTGATCCTGTTGTAAGTTACTCTTTCTTCATCCTAGAAAAAGTTTTCGTGCGTGTGGAGTTGGATTTCAAGATGACTTTTTGACTTTTTTTTCTCACGTGATTCTTATTCTATTCTGATAAATTTGAGTGACCCATTTAAAACTGGTGGTGGGGTTTATGAACAGTGTTATGGATGCTTTGGTTGGGATAAGGTTGCTGCTTTTACCATACCATGATATTTTTGCTATTTTCTCATAAGCCCATTTGACCCTTTTCTCTGTTTGTTTCACCTTTTATTTGGAGAAGGTTCTTTGGCCTATCACACGGTTTTACCAACTTCACTTTTTTCTTGCTTCTTTTGGTTGTCTTATAAGTGCAGTGGTTGATTTGCTTCTGTCTCCATTACTCTTTTTGAAAAAGAAAATTTGAGAAAGTGCAAGATTTTGTTTCAATTGTAGGTTTAATGAGGGAACGCTTGTGTTTTCTCAGGCAAATTGATTCCTCCCCGTTGCATCTTTGATCTTACTTTCTGATCTGTGTTAATTTTCTGACTATGATATATGTATAGATTGACACCTGCAATGGGTTCTACTGTGAAAACTTCAAACCCAACAAGAACACCAAACCCAAAATGTGGACCGAGAATTGGACTGGCTGGTAAGTCCCAACAAATTCTACCATGTAGGTTTTACTTTGTCCTATAGTAGTAAGTTTCATTTCTCTCTTTCTGTAGGTACACTGATTTTGGTGGTGCAGTCCCTGTTAGACCAGCAGAAGACTTAGCATTTTCAGTTGCAAGATTCATACAAAATGGTGGTTCATTCGTTAATTACTATATGGTATGTTGGTTTATCCATTGTTAATAGTTCATACCATGTTCTACATTCAATCAATTCATGTTCTAGAAACTTTGGTTTGAGTCTAATATCTTATTTTTTTAAACCTAGTACCATGGAGGAACTAACTTTGGTCGGACATCTGGTGGTCTCTTCATTGCCACCAGCTATGACTATGACGCACCCCTTGATGAATACGGTAAGTAAAGATAACTTGTTTACATGCTTTGGAAGATGATGAAT
>Ga0099823_1001173_pt1 | contig 20853 bp, 13 predicted proteins | sample CowpearedBW_FD_76831 | JGI IMG/M metagenome (GOLD analysis project Ga0099823, IMG submission 76831) | Root nodule microbial communities of legume samples collected from California, USA - Cow pea red BW | ecosystem: Host-associated > Plants > Roots > Nodule | place: USA: California | collected...
AAACAAAATAAAGGCAGGAGAAAGTTTCCTCTGTAAAAAATAATATTGGTGAAAAACGATTTATCGTTGAGCCAAGTTTCAATCTTAGGATCTGTGGATTATGGGTCCATCACACTTCCACTGCATCACTCTAATGATATATTTCTAAAGAATAAAGTGACCATGATTAAAACAATAGAAACTACACATTTTCGTATGCATATTATGCCTTGTTTCACAAAAAACTTGCATTATGAAATTCTATTCATTTTAGACCTTCCAAACGATTTCTTATCCAATACTTCTCGATGTATAGACAAATATCCAAAGTGGGGAAGGTGGAGAAATATATGGGATAAAAATTTAACGTAATTTTTAAATCCCTATCTAAAAACTTTGAAATAACTTTTTCAATCATCAAAAGATCAAGTGTTGTGACCGCAAAATAACTCTCTGAGTGCTATTAAAAAATAACTTTGAAAAATTTAGTGTGGGTAAAGTGATAACTTTTCTTAAGTGAGTTCTTGGGTGTTGTTACTGTTGTTAGGAAAACTAATTATCCTCTGTGTGATTCAGATGAATTGTTTCTTCCTCTCTTGTGTCATCAAGATGGGCGTTCTCTAAACCTTTCCTTTCTTAATATGATTATATTGTGTTTATGTTAGTGTTTGAGTCAGTCTATTCAATCTATTTGTTTAAGAGAAACATCTGAACGTATTATATTTTGATCTAAATCCGTATAAATATTTGTGTTAATTTTCTTCTCTATCAGAGGCGGTCCTTTTAATGGACCGAGGGGAGCCATGACTCCCCCAACTTTTTTTTTATAATTTATATGTATTTTAAAAATATATTTTTTATATTATTTTATTATTTATGTTAATTTAGTTTAGAAAAAAGGTTTTTTAGAATTTGAAAACTTTGTTTTCTTCCTCTTTTGTTATTTTTTGTTATAGTTGTGCAAGGGGGAACAATAATATTAAGAATCTATTTTAAGATAAGAAAAGTTAATTATTTATAAGTTGTTAATTTTATTAAAATATTGAGTTTTGATTTTAAAATTTAGTTTGGGGTATTTATAATTTTTTCTTTTCTAAATAGGCGATAAGTGACAAATTCATATTAGAAATTTTATGATAAAGAGTAAAAAAATTGATTATTGTTTTAAGAGAAAGACCTGTGGTGGATATGAAAAAAATGTATCTATGTCAACTAAACTTGAGAAACTTCATGAAAATCCAATAAGTGAAGAAAATGAAAAATAACCCTCGTAAAGTTCTTAGAATTACATATAATGAATTTGAAAATTTTTTAGAACGTAGTTTGGGAAAACGTCATATCATGACTCTTCCAACTTTTATAATTACAATTGAAAAAATAATAAGTAACAGGTTACGAAATAAAATGGAGGTTGATTTTTTAACAAGTAGTAAGATAATTTGTATTAAAAGAGATATTGCAACAAGTTTTAGTTTTGATTCAACTATTTAAAATTTGAAATCATTAAAAGAACTTAGAACAACACTTTGACTAAAAGTTATTTTTCTTTTTTTAAGATATTGTTGTTGATGATACATTTTATGTTTGGAAATTAATTTTTTTTAATTAAAAAAAATTATAAATAAAAAATATAACTTGGTCTTCTTCATCTTTTGTACAAGTTTCGCCATTGTTCTCTATGCTCTTTATTTATCTACACTTTATCTACACTTGCTTTAAAAAAATTGGGACTTTAATGGTAAATTTTAATTTTTTATAGTATTATTTTTATTAATTAAACCAATTCATCTCTTGATTTTGTCCAAACTCAAATCATTCAGCTTAACAAAACATAACTAGATAAAATGTGTATTTTTAATTTGTCTTCGAGCTCAAAATAATCTGCGTACCCAAATCACAATAACCATGTTAATTGTCATAAGAAAAAAAAAATTGAATTCTTATAAATGTGATCCTAACACAACTGTGGTCTAAATTAATTTAGAATATAATGTTCATATCAACAAAATAAAAAAATATAATTTATTATGTCATTAATACCCTTTTGATAATATATACAAATCTATTAAATCAATTAAATTACGAGAAATTAAAAATAATTTTAAAATTCAAGAAAGGATGAAGTAAGATTTCTACTGACAAAATTATCTCTAAAATTCTATTACTTGAAAAACTTTCCAAATTTATAGTCTTAATACTTTTAAATTTTTTGTCGGATTATCTTAAAACAAATATACTTTTATACACTCAGGTACTTGAGATATTTAATTTTAAAATGTCTTAAAACATGATTTTTAATTATTTTGAAAACTTATTAACAAATTTAAACATGGCCTCACACAGCCAAATTAAAAAAGGCAGCAAATCTAGCTATATCTCCTTAAGATTGTGGGTTCCATACATTTCATAGTCCAATTTCCCTTCTGCAAATATCATTCAAAATTTGAACCTTGAATTAACTAATATATATTTTAACTAAGTGGTTTAGAAATTTTTGTCACTAAATTTTAAGAAGAAATAACATTTTTCATTTATTACAAATCTTAATAACTTTTAATATACTCTTTTGATGTCCCAACAGGTATCCAACAATATTACACCCAGTAAATATACTTTTGATATGTCGAAAAGTTTTTCGAAAAATAAAATTTTAAATTTTAAAACTAAATATTAGTCTAAGAAGAGATTATCCTTTAAAAAGTAAAAATTGTTTGTAATTGAGTTAAATATGTTTATCATCCCTCAAGTTTCACTTAAATTTGAAATTAGTCTCTTTTCGAAATTTTTGATCAATTTAGTCATTCATCTTTAAAAATGTGTGAATTTAGTTTTTTTAACCAAATTTTATTAAGTTTATCTGACGTTTCAAGCGCATTTCATGATATTATTTGAATTATTAAAATCGTTTAACATATTTTTACTTCAATATTAACTCAAATATTATCATAAAATGTGTTTAAAATGTCAAATAAACTTAACAAAATTAATTTAGTAAGAAGGACTAAATCTATGTATTTCAAAAAAAATAAAGAACTAAATTAATATAAAATTTCAAAAAAAAAATTAATTTCAAAATTTAGTTAAAATCGAGGTAAAAAAAACATATTTAATTTAGAAATGCTGTCTTCACGGGTAGACAAATGGCCACAAGCGTTGAAACGACAACATTGGATGAAGCTAAATGGGCCGAGATACGAAAGGAGTGAATGGGCTAGGTGGCCCATTAAGAAAAATCGATTCCAATAAACAAACACGGGTCAAGTCGTCGTTCCTTTCTTCGTCGTCGTCTCATTCGTTATTTATTAATTATGTTGTGTTGGTGTAGCATAGCATCGTAACCAGAAAAAGGTGTCACTTCACCGGAGCAAAGCAAAGTAACGCCAAACTCCCACGCACGCACGCGCGCACATCTCTGTTCGCTTGCTCTCGCTAGGGTTTCCGTTAGGGTTTCGCTCTGTTACGCCAAGCTGGAGAGGCACAGAGGAGACCGTTACAACAACAACAATGATTTCCACAACGACAATAACTATCGTCACTCTAACAGGGGGCGCTTCTCCGATTCTCCCATGAGCTACCACAACACGCGCCGGAGCCCTTCCGGTTTCCGCTCTGGCGCTGCCCCTAACCACCGCGCCTTCGACAGTCCTCCGCGTCGCTCTCCTGGAAGGGGAGGAGGATTCCGGCCGATGGGCGGGGAAGGTCCTGGGGAATTCGGATTCAACGGCCAGCAGCCACCGCCGCCGCTGGTTGGGCAGAAACGAGGGTTTCCTGTTGCCGGACGCGGAGGCGGTTCACCCGGTGTGTTTTCATTTCGCTACTTCTCTTTGTCGTGTTTGGTTACTGAATATTGATTTCTGAATATGGGGTTTTCGTTTCGCGGCTGCGGTCATTTTTGTAATTCTTGCAACTTATTGGAACTGGTCTTGCTTTTAGGGTTGCTTCTGTCCTGTTTCATATAAATAATCATTTTCTTATAGTTCTCGTGGCAGTCAATTGTTGACGCCTTGTAGCATATGCGTTTTGTTTCGAGAAACTCCTTTAGAGAAGGAAAATGAAGGGACCAAGTTAATTTTAACTAAGGAGAAATTGATTGTGGCTTAGGGGAGAGATTATTTTATGGGGGAAGTTTAATTCATTTTGTGTTATTTTTTTCCCCTTGGGGGCATCCAGTGGAGTTTATCCAAATAAAGCTATAGTCTTTAAACTATTGGTTGGCGTTAGGGTTTAAGAGTGTTAATTTGTTTGGTAAATAATTGGATATTTAAAATGCTGTTCCTGGAAGCTTTTTCTGTGGGGAACAGCGGCTTATTTGTTTGTTTACTTTAGGAGGTGTTAGGGATGCTGAAGCATGGCGGGTAATATTACTTTATAATTTACTTCTGGGGGAGGGAGAAACCCCAAGAATATAGGGTGATTGACTTGATGTGTTTTTCTGAGGTGGCAACTGGTGTGTGGGATAAGGCTTGATGTGGTTGTGTGTTTTGTCACGCTCTTAAGCTGTTTCAGTTATTCCTCTAATTCTGCAATCTTGTTCTGTCATTTCTCTATGTTTAGAATAAATTATATCTTTATGACATCGCTGTAACTTAAACAAGTTACATGTTCTTCCCTTTCAGATCGTTTAGATGGTGGAAATTTTGCTAAACTTTTTGTTGGATCTGTTCCCCGAACAGCTGTTGAAGATGATGTAAGTTATATTTTTTTATGAATTCTTATCTTCCGTATATTAAATGATATTGACTTCAGTTTAGTTTGGTTTATTAACGAATAACTATTATCTTGTTGCATTTGTTGATGCCAGATTCGCCCGTTGTTTGAGGAACATGGGAATGTGATTGAGGTTGCCCTCATCAAAGATAGAAAGACAGGACAACATCAAGGTATTTGTTATTTTTATATTCTGAGGCTATTTTGATTCATATACACTTTATTTCAGGTCCTTTGAGAGGCTGATGGTAGAGAAAATAAGCTCATCATCTTCTCAGTTTGTTTTTGCAACAAGTTCAGACTTGTTAGTATTGGTTCCACCTTTTTCCCCGTCCCATGATACCTGAAGGAGCTACAACATGTAAACCTGTAAGCTGCTCTTTGTATTGCAGATGGGATCTTGGAGGACCTAAAGATCCTGCTCTTGCAATTGTAGCTGCAGCAGTGGGGGCATTACCCAACGTTTGATTGTAGTTGGAGTGTCAGTTACCATATCTATAGGCTTTTTGCTTCAAAATTTTAGAAGTTGGTTATTGTACAAAGGGAACAGAGGATAAACTTGGATTGTTACATTTGAATGGTGTTAATCACAATGTATTTCTGAAGGTTTAATGTTTCTCATTTTGGTGAAATAATTATTGATCAAATGGCTTGGAATGTCATATTCGACTTTTTTGATTTAATGAAGTGGTATGGGTATGAAGTTGGGTTGACTAAATATTGGATGATTATTGATACTAGTGTGTGGTGTTTACTGGAAATCATTCGTCAGTAGCTATCTTGTGAGTGGTAGTATCTTCTGAAGACGTGATGATGAGCATTTATTTGTGTGTAAAATATAGGTATGTAGTTCTAGTGTTGGTGACGTGATGACCGTGATTGCATTCGATGCAGCCCTTTAAAAATCCTTTTTATGTTAAGAATTGTGACAGGTATTGGATAGCTATTTCCATGTGTTACTGGATCTTCTGCCATTTGGGTTGATGATACCTTTCGGTGCATAAAGTTTTATTCTAGGAAACATGGTTGTTCAAATGGTCATCATGGAAAGCTTGATTCTCCATGGCCCTGAATTATCGTGTAGTGTTGTGCTTTTGCCTTTATTTATTTTGATACTAAAGTTGGATTTACTGTTGTGTTTTATCACAATAATTTATTCCAAGCTTGTACAATACCCAGTTGCAGGAGAAAAGCAGTTTGTTTTTTATATCACGATGGTGTTTAACTGTATGCATATGAATGCCATATTCTGTATCAGAAGTCTTATTTATATTATACCGCTGTTACCACATTAGTGCGTGGGGGTGAGTATTTGTCATGCTGTTGTGTGGTTCTCTATAATGTGGTCGCTGTAGTAAAGCCTTCACCCATGTGTGCTTTGGGGAAGTATAAACCCACGGGGAATATGATGCTAAACTCTGATAGGAGATTTGAAGTAGTAGGAGTTTATTTGCTTAACAGAAAAAGTAGATTATGTTCTAGTCATACCCTGATATTTTCAACCATAGCTACGTTCTAAGCTGCCCCATTTATTGCTGATTCATAAATCAGCATCATACTGGTTATTGACACAGAAATTCAAGCAGATTATAGCTACATGCCATTTTTTGTTTGTGCCGATGAATTGCACTTTACAGAATTCTTCGTTACCATTCAAATCCTTTAAAGTTTACTAGCTGTAAGAGTACTGAAGCCGTTTGGTCTGCAACTGGCAGTTGATTTTAGATTTGTTTGTGAGAAATATAGAATAAAGTAAATTCTAATAAGATTATTGTTGAAATATCTTGTGATATCTTGTTGCTGGGATGATTTTACCTCATGCTTGTGATGATATTATCTTGGGGATCAGCTGAAGCTTATCAGATCTTAATCTCTGCCTTATGGTTTATGTGGGTGTTAAAATATAGTTTGGTTATTGTTTTATCTCTTTATGGATTATAGTCTCTTGGCAGCCAAATAGTTGTGACAGTAACATATCTCACTGGAAGAATCATTCTGATATGTTGACGAATTAAAGACCATGACAGGCCATTTTTAGTTGCATGGGTTTATAACAGCTAAGTAATTTAAAGCAAAATAGGGTTTAAAATAAAATCACATTTAGTTTTACTTTTCTATTATTTTTCTGCCGAATGTCTTTCTGGGTCTGTATTTTTATTGACACCTATTTGGGGGTGTTGTATTATTTAATGAAACTGGTATAAAGTATCTTTGTCATGCAGGTTGTTGTTTTATAAAATATTCTACTGCAGAAGAAGCTGATCAGGCAATTAGAGCACTGCATAATCAACATACTCTTCCTGGAGTGAGTTGTGTTTACGAATCCTAGATTGTAAATTGTCAGGACAAGTTATAGTTATTGGTTAGTTATTTTCTAATGCATGTATGTTATTATTTAGGGTGTTGGTCCTATACAAGTGCGATATGCTGACGGTGAACGGGAACGCCTTGGTAAATATTTATACTTATTGACATTGTTAAGCTTGCTGATTCTTACTACCATATGTATATCATGCACAAGGGTTTTTTTAAGAAATACTGCTAATGTCATGATAATCATAGTTGTGATTTTTCCTGTTTACTAATTAATTGTCAAAAATCTTCTGCATGAGGGGGGTGGGGGTGGTCTTGTGAAATCTGATGAAATTTTTGAAACATCTTTTATGTTTGGAAAATTGTGTTTATCAATTGAAGTTAGGGACTTAATACTTGTCCCTTTTCATTTGTACTATACATCCTATGTATAGTTTCACATATTGTTTTTCCAAAAATACGTTTACAACTGCTAAATAGTTGATAAAGTAGAAAAGTTAGCAATATTCTTGTTAGGTTGTTCTGGGGGGAGAATTTATGCATGGATTTGGCTTTGTATCTGTGACTGCATCATTGTTATTAGTCATCTAATGATTGTACTGACTGTTTCATGGTCATGCAACTTAATTTATATAATAGGTGCAGTTGAGTACAAGTTATTTGTGGGCTCTCTGAACAAGCAGGCTTCCGTAAAGGAAGTTGAGGAAGTATGTATCTTTCTGTTGTCAAACTTTACATTAGAGGCTGTTATACTATTTTCAATGGTTATTTTTGTGTGGTGGTTCGAAAGGGAACTTTGGTACATGGGAAAATAGCTGTGGTTAATTAATTGCTAGTATTATTATTTGTGGTTAATATTAACATGAAACTAATTCGGGGTGTTTACTTTCTCTTGCGCCAGATTTTCTCAAAATATGGTCGGGTTGAAGATGTTTATCTTATGCGTGATGAAAAGAAACAAAGTCGTGGTATATTTTCTACCAATATCTGATATTAGCTGTAAACTAGCTAGGGGATGGGTGTGGATCCATAGGGGGCAAGGGGTTGGTTTCTGTGCTTCTCTGTTTCGTAATTCTTATGGGAAGTACAATTTGGTTGGTGCAATGAGTGGTTTTTATTGTTCTCATCTATGTCTGAAAGCATTCTATTTTATTTTTCTGGAATTACTTTTTGTGTCTTTGTATGTTCATGTTTGATTTGATGCAATACTGAACAAATAATATTTTCCCATATTGTTTGAAGGATGTGGTTTTGTCAAATACTCATACAGAGATATGGCTCTGGCAGCTATTAATGCACTTGATGGACTCTACACAATGAGAGTATGGAAAAAAATTATTTTTCTCATTTCAATAATTCTTATGAATGCATTCTGGTTAATCTTGTACTTTTATGCATAGGGTTGTGAGCAAGCACTAATTGTTCGGTTTGCTGATCCTAAAAGGCCTCGCCAAGGAGATTCCAGGTATGTCCTTGCTAATTTGACAATACCTAATCATAAAAGTCCATTCCAAGGCTAATGATAATTTTAATTAAACCAAGCATTGAACCATGGACTTTTTAAATTTGACCAATAAATTTACCTGTGCTATCTGATGTGAATATGAAATCAAGCCCAGGCCAGAAGTATTCTTTTTAATTGACAATTTCAATTTGAATGCTCTGGTACGTTTGTTCTCAGCAGTCTTGTTAGCCCACATTTTGAGGAGGCACTGTTCTAATGGAAGTGGTCTAAAACAAGGCTTGTTGGCTGTATAAGTTGACAGAGGAGATTTTTCCATGTTCCTTGTGTCTTACACCTAGAAGTTCATTCTTCCTTGACAATTGTTTACTTTTTGTTCCAGCGTGTTGGGAAGGAATTTTTCTTTGATTTTGTACTTGAATTATATTATATAAGGAGCTTAGACATAAGGATATTCTTGACACGTGTGGATAGAATATGAATCAGTTGCTGTATGTTGATGCAAAATATAAGTTTGTTCTGACCGTGTGGCTTTTAGATTTGCTATGATTCAAGTGAACAAGAGATTTTTAAAATTATGCTTGGTTTGCTTCAGGGGTCAGGCCTTTGGAGGCCCAGGATTTGGTCCTAGATTTGATACACCAGGCTCAAGGTATCCTCCCACCTTTACTCTTTCCTTTTATCTCTTGCTTCTTCTATTGAATTCTTTTAGTCAAGACTTGTTATGCTGTTTTTTTTGTTAATTCCTTCTGCAGACTTCCATCCAATGTTTCAGATCCTATGGGTGATCGAATGCCTCCCCCTAATCCGTGGCGACCAATGCAACCCCCAAATATGGGGCCATCAACTAATGCTGGTCTTCATGGCATGGGGCCACCAATGCTTCCAAGATCTGGTGAAATGGCATTGTCTACAAATGCGGTAAGTACAATTTTTTATTCATCCTAAATCCCAATTTCCAATGCAAAATACCTCTCCGGTTCTTTTTTAAGATTTTTGTTAGAAGTGAAGTTTAAGCCTAAGTCAACCTCACAAAACTAACTTGTAAGGTGAGGTTTGCATCTCACTTATATAGTATGAAATGTCTTATCTAGTCGATGTGAGACTTCCAACACACCCTCCTCACGCCGATGTATATACATCTCGCATAGGACTAAAAATTAATGGGTGGTCCTTAGCGGTCCAATAGCGGGTGAAACAAAATGTCCAAAAAATCTCGCTAGGATAGGCTTTTTGAACAATGACTCTAATACCATGTTAGAAGTAGAGTTTAAATCTAATTCAACCTCACAAAACTGGCTTGTAAGGTGAGGTTTGCACCTCACTTATATAGTATGATATTGTCTTATCTCTAATCGATGTAGGACTTTCAACAATTTTCTTTTGAATTCTTATTGTTGTTTTAGCTTTGCTTCTTCTGTGGATGGTATGTGTTCTTGCTACTAAACTGTTAGCTCTTTGCAGCCTACTGTGGAGTTTAGACATGTAGATCAGGAACATAGCTATTTATTATTGTCAACACTTGAAAATGATTATTCTGAATGAAAGAATACTTTTATTCAAGTGATTGATTTGAAACAATACATCAGCCTCTATGTATAGAGAACTCTAATCCTAAAGTAATGATTACAAATAGATCTTTAGAATCCTCTAAAAGCTTCTATTAAATACTTAATATCGTACTAACAACATCAACTAATGTGAATAACTACAGAAACTAAATGCTTGACTTTTATGTTATGTGTGTGTGTGTAGTGCACATTATTCACTTTTACTTTCAAATGCATTTATGGCTGACTTTTGTTTCTATTTTTCGCAAAACTCCACTTTCTGAAGAACGAAACTGCTGTTTTCTTACCTTAAGTAATTGAATTAACATAGTCAAAAGGGAGAGCTTGAAGCAACAGTAAGGTGCAGACTTGTGACTTGGTGGTGTAAAAGTTGTGGAGCTTGCATATACTTGCTCAATATAGGCATATCATAGTACTATTAACACAACAATAAGTCTAAATTTCAACTTCATAATAAAGCGTAGTAGCAAACGACAATAATAAAGTGCGATACTACTAGTAGGAAATAAGATGAAGCAACATAAGTGTCAGATCATATATAATTTGTTAAAACCATGAGTTACTAACGTAAGAACATTTTGTTAGATAACCATGCAAAACACTGTCTTTAAATCATTTGAGCCTGTTAAAACAGTCCTTATGGCGTCAAAATTTACATTTGATTTTAAACCAATTCACTTATTAGCTCTTGAGTTTACACCAGCTTACTTGAGTGTGTTGGGAAAAGAATTTGATAGCAAGTTTTATCGTATTTTGTCCCAGTATCATAAAATTGTCAAGAGTGGGAGTTTAATTTAAGAGTTTGACAATCATGTGCCACTGTGGAGCAGCCCCATACCACTCCTGAGACACTTATTGCAGAGCACCTGGTCACATGACTAACACTCCACCATTCATGAGGTAAAACGCAGAAAAACAAGGAGTTTTGCGGCTTTGCCACTGCTCCTCCTGGGCCTTGTTACTGTAACCAGACAAAAACTCTGCAACCTCATTCTTGGTTCTTGCTATTGATGATTCTCTGCTGCATCCTGTTTTACCACCTCCCACCTCCCACCTTTTCATGTGCGTGGTGTTCCATATGGGTTGCCCTAGATTGCAGATGATAGGTTGGGTCTTAGGGTCTTTTATTCTCTTATGTCATAAATATGCAGAAATATATTGAATTAAATTATCAATACAAGAACAAAAAAGAAAATAGTGGTCATCCCACTACCCTTATCTTGCTATAGTACTTTTGTGGATGGCCGGCCACCCACCATTCCCCTTTTATTACTTTGACATAATATTAGGTTAAATACAGAAGGACTTCACTAAATGGGAAATAGGGCCTGCTAAAGGGAGAGTGAAACCATCATTATTTAGTGGGACTGATTGTATTTCGCCTAACCATTGGATGTTGTAAATAGTGTGTTGCTAGTGTTTTTCCTTTAATATATTTAACTTTGATGTTTCACCTTTATTTTTCTAGTACCTGTATGTTGCTCTTCACAACATTCACGGCATCTGTTGCTTATACCTAACTTAAACAAATATAGGGCGGTCCTATGACTGGCTTGGGAGGCCCCATAGATGGTCGTTTTCAAGTTCAGTCTATGCCATCAATGTCACAACAGGTATATCTGTGTACTAAGATTGAGATTAGATATTAATTAGGTTTACTTCCTGTTTTGGCATCTTGAAACAAGTAATTTTGTTTTGCTTTCAGAATTTCAATCAGCCCATGCCACAAATTCCACCACACAATCAACAAATATCACCCTTGCAGAAACCTATTCAATCATCACAGGAGTTGCCACCATCCCATCAATTGTACCCTCAAGCACCAGTTCCCTACCCACAAACATCTGTTAGACAGCATGGCCAGCCACATCTTCCTCCTTCTGCTGGTCCTCTTCAATCTCAGCAGATACATGGAGTAAGTGGACAGTTTCCAACTTCTCAACCGCAAACTCAACCAAATGCTTTGTCTGCTGCATTTCCTCAGGCTCCTCTTGACACCAGCATGCAATCTAATACTTTGTTAGCTACAAATCAACAGCAAGTTCCTCCCTCCGTGCCTCAACAGGCTATTCAGCAATCCCCTTCTCCCACAGTTCAGATGCTATCGCAACAGACACAGACTTTGCAAGCAAGCTTTCATTCATCTCAGCAGGCCTTCTCCCAGCTTCAACAACAACTGCAGATGATGCAGCCTTCTAGTCAAGCATTATCATTGCAGCAAAATGCAGAAGCTACTAAAAAGCAGGTATTTTTGGTTAAATTCTATTAGCTGTTCCATTTGATCTATATTGTTGCTCCATTTGCTTTGATCGGACTGATCTTGTGAAGTTTAGTTCTAATTAGTTGTACTAAAAAATCAGTTTTCTTCACTTTTTTTTCTATTGCTTAAATTGATTATACTAGACTTAGATTTTTTAGTGTCAAACTGGACTAGTTGTAAATATAAAATATTTTTCGTTGTTTTGTCATGATGCTAGGATTTATCATTATTTTTCTGGTGTTAGAGGATGATGTCAAAGTAACGATTATGTGCCAATTTTGTATTGATGTAGTCTCAATGGGTTGGGACTGTAGCACAAACAGTGGCCAGCACTCATGCAACTGCACCTGCTGCAGACGCCCCTTCATCCAAACTTGCTACTTCAGCCTTACCAGCGATAAACCATAACTCGGCTCTCGCCAAATGTAATTGGACAGAACATATATCTCCTGAGGGCTTCAAGTACTACTATAATAGTGTCACTGGTGAAAGTCGGGTAGGAATTTATTTTGAGTTACCATTATATTAGCTATAATAAACATAGCTGTGGAACTGACCTGTACCGGGAACTTCAGTGGGAGAAACCTGAGGAGTTGACGTTATTTGAACAGCAACAGCAAAGGGTATCTGTTCAGCAGTCTCAAACTCAGTCACAGCCTTTGGTACTACCTGTCCATCAGATTCCACAGTTCCAACAGGTTCAGCCTCAGAGTCATCTCCAAGGACAAGTTCTTCACCAGCAACAAGCACAACAGCCTCCTCTGTCCTCTTCAGTAAGCATCTCTGACACTAACGTACATTGAAAGGTGATTGTGTTACTGACTCTTTTTCCCATATTCTGTTCTAGTTCCAGGCATATGGCGTTACAGGCCCTCAAAATGTTCAGGTAACACTATTTTTGTCAAAATTTTGTTTAATGACAATAAGAGCTATGCATCCCGCTCATTATATTATTTTTGAAGTGTCTGATTTTTGTTGTGTATGATTGAAAATTGTTTGGCTTTTAGGAAGTTGGTTATAAACAGTTACAGCCAACTATTATTTCAGCTGGTGATCCAGGACGTTACTCACAGGTATGTTATAGGTTTCACTCAACATACTTGTCATCCATTTTGTTATGCACCCTTATGTGTTATCATTATTCCTGATTCAATTTCAGGGTGTTCATTCTACACAAGAATTGATGTGGAAAAATAAGCCTTCAGGTACGTGATACAATGCATGCCTATGAACAATGTCACCTTTTTGTTGTTAAATTAATGTGATTTAGAGTAGGCGTGAATGTTGGAGACATGGATGGCGAGATTAGGAGGCAATGTATGGATTATTAATTAATATTTCTATAATAATTTGAATCGTAACATATGGTATGGTTTTTGACCTCCAGGAGTATGAAGATGGATGGGTTGAGCTTGAGTTGAGGCTGAACATTTAAAGATGTTGCAGTCTTTAAAACGGGTGTGGAACAGAATGTGTTATCTGATGTTTAAAGGCAGAGGGCCACCAGCGCCTTCATTTTGATCCGATGTGTAACATGTAACAATTTATTTTGGTCCTCATTGTTGAGGTTTCACTATCACTTACTGCCGATGTGGGATTCTAAACATGGCAGAGAAATGCCCTACCCTCATCTTCCTGTACCATAATATTTGCTTAAATATATATTTTAACTCCCAAATCTTACAATCATGCTTCCACTCATACTTCCTAATAAAATTTAAGTGTATATAATTCAAATTTAAGAAATTTCAGCATCTTATGTCCATTATTAAGCATGTATACATACCATTTCGATTTTATTTCAATACCAATTTAATTCATCAATTAAAATTCCAAATGACAATAAAAGGGGAACAAAATATACAAAATCACAACTTAACACATGAAATCATATTACAATGTTTATAAATATCTAGTAGTAGCATAATACATTTATACAACCCATTCTCCAAAGTTTGTAGAAGAGAACTATCATTCGTTTTAATATTCCCATACATAATTATTATATTATATTCATCCTCTCGTGACCTGCAAGATTGATATTAAGGAACACATTGGTTGAAATGTCAATAATAAAATATGACTCTAAAGCTTTGTATCACTCCTTTTAGCCACAATCAAGAATTATACTTCATATAATCCAATACTTATTGTTCCAAATTATTCGATTGGCTCTAAAAAGGAGTAAGGGGTGAAAAGAGCCAAGACTATTTTTGCAAAAAACCAGACTAAACCGTTTAGGAGCAAATAGAATAAGCAATATAACATGTTTTTATATTCATTTATTTAAGTTCAAGTTATTTTCGCTTCTCTCTTAAGCAGACAACTTAAGAGATTTAATTAGAAGTAAAAAGATACAAAGGTTATGTCTCATCCATAAAGAACACTAAGATTTCTATAAGTTTGACACACTTTTGCATTATTCATCTTTTTCTTAAGCTCTTTATATGTCCTTAGTTGTAGATTTTATAGTTGTTGAGAAATTATTTCAAACAATTAATTTATCTAAAAATATTTAAGTGTCATGATTATACTTCAAACTCAAATAAGAATATATACGGTCTATTAGCTTGCTTATGAGGAGACTCTGGAATAAAAATAAAATTGTCTAATATATCATAGAACTGCTACAAAAACACACATTAAAGTGATCGGATAATTTTATCACATTGAAACAGACAAAATACTCAAAGTGTTTGTTATCATCAAAATTTATGAATGATATATTATTCTTAAACCTTCTAGTAGGGTTCAAAAGATTAGATTATGAAGGGTCTCAACACAAATTTGGTTGATAATTAAAGTATACAACCTTGTTTTTATGTCTCCATATCAACAACACTACAAGTATCATATTCCTTACTAAACTTTTTTTTTCTTTTTCCAACATATATTCTTCCACAATGTCGCGGGACTATGGCAATGTTTTTTCATTCCCTTCCATTGATCTCTAATACGAATCACTAACTGTGTGATCTTAAAATAATTAATTTTATAGAACAATTCAAATGGAATATTTTCCTCAATTATAAAGCTCTTCTCATATGTTTAGAATGATTCAAATTTTTCATCAAAATTCAATCTTTAAAGATAGACTGAGTTAGTTCTTTTATAAGACTGTGTTAGAGATACTACATCAATCAGAGGTAAGATGAATTTACGATATATAAATGGGTGCTAACTTCACCTTACAACTCGATTTTGTAAGGTTGAGGTAGGTTTAAAGTATTTCTTAACTTGATATTAGAGTATAAGTTTGAGTTCATCCTAATGAGATTTGTTGTTTGTTGGACCTATCGTGTCACACGCTATTAAACTATTATTGGATCACGTATTAGTGTCTAATCTTACACTCAAAATATATATGTTTTGACGTGAGAAAAGTATGTTGGAGATCCACATGAAATAGAGATAAATAAGTTTACGATATATAAATGAGTGCAAATATAACTTTACAAGTCAATTTTGTAAAGTTGAATTAAACTTAAATTCCACTTTTTAAGATGTCAAATTTTTTTATAAAATTAATTTAAATTTATTGAAACAAACTCCGAAGTGACTAATTTTAATAAATTTATTTGTGGTTTGAATTCATTTAAATTACTAAGGAAGAATCTTTCGGAGATTTTAATTTATTAAAATGTGTTTTCAGATATTACTCTACCAAGAAATTCCATATGTAAAAGGTTTAAATGAAGTTATTGATTAAAATATATTTTAATATATTAAACATGTTTCCTTAGAAACCTAACAATGTGAAGACCATTTTAACATATTAAAAGGATTTTTAATATATTAAAACAACACTTTCTGTATTTCAAACTTGGTAAAAACATTAAAAAATCATTCTCTACATCATATTTGTGCAAGACGAAAGATAGAGGGATGACATATAACAACATAAATTACAACTAAATCTCTATATTAAATACACAAATAATATCATCATTAACATCCATCATCTTGCACAAATAATATCACTATAAACATCCATTTTAAACCTCTTTTCTTCTTTCCTAAAACATCTATTTATTTAATATTGAATAATGATACAAGAAAAGTCTTTATCTAATCATTGTTAACATGCTTAATACAATTTATGATTTGTAACCAACTAGTTCCCTAGCAGTTTAATATATATAATTCGAACTACCAATGGGAGATTGGCACAAAAATATTCTAATGATTCAGAATCATCCACCTTTTTGTCTAATCTCTTGCTCAGAACTCATTGTTATCCATCCTCTCCCTTGTTTGGGGAATTTTATTTTATTTATTTTATTTTCTTCGGGAATCATAAGTAGATAAAGTGACAATGAGGGTTCCAAAGTTTAAGAGTTTTCCATGAAGAAGTTAAGTCCTTGGTTGCCACATTTTTAACACACACTTCTTCTGTCCGACATATTCCTAAACTTGCAAAACAAGAAAGGAATAAAGAAATTGTAAAAGGGTGAATAAATCACCCAAGTTTTCCACCATTTTTTAAACTTATCTTAATGGGTGTTCATGGATGATATATAAGCTAACCAAATATACCCGCTAATTTAACTAAAATATAAAGCCAAAAAACTTTCTTCACTTCACTTCTATATACTTTTTTCATTTGGATTTGTTGTTGCTATCGTTATTCCCATGTCAAATGTCTCATTACTTTGTTCCTCCCATTTCTAAAACATCATTCAAATTATTCCTCTCTAAGACCTCAAATCATAATGACTTGAGTCAAACCTTAATCTTTAGCTATAAGGATCTGATTCCTGTTTGATTTTGATGAACACACACAACTCTCTAGAGCTTCAAATGCAGAGCAATATGAGGGTATGAATAGTTTAAGAATTGGAATGAAAATGGATGAGAACACAATTTTCATAAAAATTGTTGTAGAAGGATTTTTTTTTTCATAAAAATTACTTAATTTTACTCGATTTTTAACTGGTTTCTTTTATATTGTTTTTTTGAAAAAAATTATATTTTGTCGTTCAACCCCACAAAATTATATTGTAAAATAAGATTTACACTCACTTATGTATTATAAAATTGTCTTATATCTAATTAATGTGAGACTTTTAACCCATCTTCTCATGTCGAGATATATACATATTGTGTGTGAGACTATAATAAATGGATGATCCGATAGTGATCCAAAATAGCAGATGAAACTATTTATCCAAGAAAATTTTGTTAGGATAAATTTTTTAAAATGTTAGTTCTAATATCATATTAAAAGGTGAATTTTAGACATATCTGTTTAAAAAATATAAGTGTTGAAATTGTAAAGTAGTAATTAAGAGTGAATGAGTTATTGGTTGTACTGAGTTTGGATTCAATTGAGATGCTTGCAACGAATCATATGGGTTGGATGCAAATGACTACACCTCTTTTCACTTCATTGATTCGATTTCCATAAAGCATCAAATTAATTGCCACTGCAACAGTTGGATTACAAGTAGATACGACTTTTCTGTTTCCTTTTACAATTCCATAACATAAAGTTTTCATGGCTGGAAAGTTGGGTAATACCAAAAAAAAGTCTCGCTTTAAATCCACCTTCATTTATATCACAAAAAATATTTTTCTTCGTTTCTTCGATCAGAGAATATTCATTCACCAACGACATCGTGGAAAAATGGGTAAAGCTTCATCATATGGAATTTCTGTATACATTTTTTTTTTTCTAAAGTGCTTTCTTTTTATTTTCCTCTTCCTTATCTGCTATTGTGTCCATACTACCACTTGCATGCCAATTACCAAACAATGGTTTTAATTTGATTGCAACGATGTTACAATCAACAATATATAGTTGCAAACATGACATGGTCGTAGAAAGTAGAAACCTTAAAATTTAACCTGGAATAGATCAAAAGAAACAGTAGTTTCAACAGTGATATTTCAAAACCATTCACATGTTAGACTTCCACCAAACCTTAATTTCTTTTTCAGCTAACACTGTAACTGTGTCATGTTTTTATCTAAGGTTGCCAAATAATTTTTAGTATGAACGAAAGGAACAGAGTGAGAGAATCTTTTACTAACAAGTTTCAAGTATATGTATAAGAGCTTAGAGCAGATCAATCTAAAATATTCTCACACTTTTGGCAAATTTAAAATCATCATTATATTAAATTCACTTTAAACCTGTCAGAAAATAAAAAACCTATCAGAAAAGAGTATCACAAATTATAACCCTTAGGTATGATCAAGAAAAGTGAAGATTAAAAAACCTAAAGCAGTCAATACAAAAGATAAAAACTTATAAACTTTAACAACCTAAACTAACATGCATGAACTTGGCTCAATCATGGGTTCTTTCCAGACCCATCGATGAATTATGAAAATATAAAAGAGGGTGATTTTAGCGATTAAAATCTTATACATTGGTCATAGATGGTAGAGAGGTGGAATTAATTAATGTGTTTTTTAATAAAATCTTGATACAGCAGTTCATGCAGTGTTTGTAAAGAATCTTGTTGTATGATTTATCTTTTTCCTTCATCATATTCCTGGACGGTTACAAACAATTAGCACATTGCTATCCCCAGCCTCCACAAAAAATATTCGATCGGTTCAATATAAATAAATTTTTCAAACATTGAATATCACTGGAATTAGATAAAGCAGCATAAAAGAAAGAAGATAATTAACTGATTATGTGTGAATCCAACAAGATAAAAGGCGTGACAGATATGAGATTATATGAAGTTGTAGCAGATTTGTGTTATGTTAATGAGAAGTGAGTGAAAAATTTGGAAGCAGGGATAGGGTTAGTGGCATGGCGAATGGGTATGTAAGTGTGTGTGGACACCAGTATCTGACATGATGGATGTTTTGGTATGAAGAAGAAAGAATGGATGGTGTAGATATTTCCCTCTCAGGAAACACACATCATCATTGAATGGCTGAACCCCATCTTTGTATATAGCTTATAGGGGAAGATGATGAGAAAGGCCATCATACACACAAAAAGCTAAAGGGTACTGTTCCAGTAATAATGTTGCAACTTTTTCCATACCCTTTCATCTTTCTTTCTTAAATTTCCCTCATCATACCTATACACTATGCGTCTAATTCAACACATTATGGAAAAACCCTAACCCTAATAATCGATAATATAAACAAAGAAAGAACAAAAAAGTTGAATACATATATATGAGCACGGGCCAGTTGAAGTGAGGTTTCTCTATGGTAACCCCGAGAGGCCATAGAGCTTTTCACTTTTCATCATAATATAGCATCATAGTAATATAATATAATTAATATACAAGCAAAATAATTAAAATTAAAATGAAGTAATTAATGTCAAAAGTTGTATGATGAAATACTACTAATACTAATACTACTCATCACCTACACACGATCGCCCCTCTCTTCACTCATCATCTGCGTTGGAACAATGTCCTGAAGAAGCCCATTGAACAAACCCTGAGGACCTCCCATACTCGATACCGCAAAACCACGCTCATTCTCTTGCCTCTGAAGGAACGCATTCAACGACGACGTATTGCCATACTTGTTTACGCAACTACCTGAGTTAACAACATTCAGAGGTGATGATGAACACGAGGTGCTGCTACTGTTCGAGTTGTATAACATTGCTACTTGAGCTTGAGCTTGTGCTTGTGCTTGTGCTTGGTCATGACGAAACTGTTGGTGTTGTTGTTGTTGCAGCATGAAGAGTCCACCGCTGGGTCCGAACGCATTTGGTTCGGAGTGCAAGAACCCGAGGCTAGCCCGTGACGTGGCGGGACAAGGGTGCGTGTGTTGCCCCTCGTAGGTTGTCACCACCACCGTAGGGTCCTCCGAGGAACGCTCCACGCGCTTCTTCACGCCGCATGCCGCGGTGGTGCAACGATAGTAGCTCCTGTTGTTGATTATTTTGCGTGCACCGCAAGAAATATTTTAATTATAAAGTACCAATATCCAAAGCACCGCATATATAATAAAATGAGAGAACAAAATAATTCTAGGGGAGAAGAACAAATCAATGTTACTTAAATCAAGATTTGATAAATGAAATCTACATGTACAATATTAGTCAATTAATTAATTAATTAATTATTTGTGTTACCTGGGATGAGGGCTGTTTTTGACGGCTTTCTGACCGTACTTGCGCCACCTATAGCCGTCGTCGAGGTGATCCACTTCACTCTTTGTTTTGAACGCAAATCTTGGTTCTCTTGGCTTCTTTTGGTGCTTCTTTTTTGGCTTCGGCCTAACCATGGAAATTTAATTACCAAAACAAATAATCAACATCTTTCTTTTCTTTTCTTTTCTCGGCTTTATTTATTTATATAACAAACAAACACAACAAATCAAAATCTGAAGATGAGATAGCAAAGAAATGACAGTATAACGAAAACCCATTTTAAGTTCAATGAACAAACACAGACTCACACACACACAGACAGAGAAACTCCATCAATTCTCAGCACTCAGCAACCCTGTCTGTCTTTGTAACTGTAACAAACTTTATCCTCGTTTAATCTTATTATAACTTTTTATTATTTCACACAAGCACATTCAGTGACATAGAGAATTAATTCCATTATTTTTTTTTTTCTATT
>Ga0099823_1001176_pt1 | contig 20838 bp, 5 predicted proteins | sample CowpearedBW_FD_76831 | JGI IMG/M metagenome (GOLD analysis project Ga0099823, IMG submission 76831) | Root nodule microbial communities of legume samples collected from California, USA - Cow pea red BW | ecosystem: Host-associated > Plants > Roots > Nodule | place: USA: California | collected...
TAGTGACAATTATCAAGAAGACAATCCATATAGAGAAAGTTGTGTAAGATTCCAGTTTCATTGAGAATGTTTATTACCGTCAAAATTAAAAAAAAAAAAAGAAGTGAATTTGTTACCATTATTAACTTTAAATGATTTTTTCAACAATTTCTGGTTAATTGGTGCATTACAATTGTGGTCCAAAGATTGCAATGCACAGACTTTAATCAAGAGAAAATCAAAGTTGATGTATTGAATGAAGTTGTCAACTGAGGAAAGATTATTCCAACTTTAATTGAAAACAATTTTTTTTTTGTCATCTTCTTTTAGTCTTAATATTTGGATGAGCTAATATTTAAAATTGATGGGTTTGAAGAAAATTGGTGAGATAAAGCTGAAGCAGCATCGCTAAAAATGCTTCTTTTACACTCCATAGTTATAAGTAGTATCCTTTAGCACAGAAGGTTTTTCTTAAACTAGGTAGGATCAACATTTTTTTAGTATTTGATTTCTTAAACTCCACCACTCTTTAAGCTTAAACAACTCCAAACAAGTTGATCTGTACATTCGGTGGAAATGACTAAACAAGTCCCATGTTATATAACATGTTTGTGTTCGTTTAATGTTGTTCGTACGATCACATATTTAACATAAAAAGCCAACAATTTATTAGTTGATGCTGAAACACAAGTAGATATGAATCTAAGTTATAAAATACCGAGTTTGCAGATTTGACAGATGGGACGAGCACGCCTGCATTGAAAAGAGAAAGAAACAAGATAATGATAGATTGTGGAATGTGTGGGGAAATCTACAACCAAATTACAATAGTGCATAGATTTATGTACAAGTTTTACAGTGCCGTTAAAATTTGAATTTCAAGAAGAACGAAAGGCATCAATAATGGTCGCAAAAAGTGATTTTGAACCATGTAAAAACAAGGGGAAAAGGAGCGTGTCGTGTTTGGTTTTGAGATGAAAGGAGGAAGAAAAAACAATAATAAAACCAAAAATGGCGCAGTTGAAAATGGCTTCGAGGAATGATTATGAATGGTGTTTGAATAGCAGCATCTGTTTGAGATTAAACCACACCAATCAGTAGCTTGCACGTGGGGCATTATGGCATGAAGTTGGGAACTCAAAATATTAAATCATGATACACTTCTACAAACACCTACAACACACACACACACGTATCACAAAACAGAAAACTGTGCCAAAGGGTGGCCGTTTTTCCTTTTCTTTTATCTTCTTTCTCACATTCTCTCTCTCTTTACACACCAAATAAATCAAAGGTGTTGCCCCATTGCTCTTCCTTACAGCGTAGCCTTGCCTACCCCTCAACCTCCTTAGCCTTTTCTCTCTCTCTATCTCTCTTTCTTTCCACTTTGTTTTGCTCTTTCACTGTACTTTTTGAGCCACACGTAACACATTCATCAGAATGAGTTCATCCTCAGGTCAGAGCAGTGGCTTTGATCTCTCTTTCAAGATCTTGTTGATTGGAGATTCTGGGGTGGGAAAAAGTAGCCTACTTGTCAGCTTCATTTCAAGTTCTGTTGAAGATCTCACCCCCACCATTGGTAATTCATTCATTACATCACATTCAACCCTTCAAGTTTCTATTTTTAACCTTTGCATGCTTGGGATTTAGGTGTCTGACTTCTCATACATTGTTTGCAACCAAATGGTACCTCATACTTGTCGATCTATTGTTTACAGTAACACTGTTGAAGTTTGTGACTGTTTTTTTTCAAACGATTTTTCGGTTTAAAAGCCGAGATTGAATCGGTTGGTCTTCGGTTATTGTCTCTGCCTGTTACTTCTGTAGGATTTAACTGCTTTTGGTTCATTTAGCTACTTGAATTAATTAACAATTGAATTTATCTTCTGTATACTCTGTCACGAGTTGTTCGTCTGACTTTAGTTTTGATATGATCTAATGTCGCTCCTATCATATGCAGGTGTTGATTTTAAGATCAAAATGCTCACAGTAGGTGGCAAGAGACTGAAATTAACGATTTGGGATACTGGTAATATAGAGTCAAATCTTGTGCTTTCAGTTCTTGAAATTAGACCATTTGTCAATGCAAGCAGCATTTGATTAGAACAGATAGAATGAAATTCCTTTCATAGTGCTTTTGATTATTTTAAGATAACATTCACATCTATTGCAGCTGGGCAGGAAAGGTTCAGGACTCTAACCAGTTCTTACTATAGAAAAGCGCAAGGAATCATTCTCGGTATGCTCAATTTATTAATGCACATAACTACAAGAATGTAGGATTATTAGATTCATCCACGTGAGAGAATTTTCTACAATATCTTTTTGGAAAACTTTATCTTTTCAATTGCTATTGAACTCTGTTTTAACATTATGCTTTGATGTACACTCTGGATACTTTTTTATGTAAGAGTGATGTGTGGTATGGTAAAGATGGACTAAAATGAAGCAATTGCAAGGAGTTATGACCTTTATTTCGAACCTTGGTTTCAGGGTATGCTCGATGTTTTTGATAAAATGATTAAATTCTGATGTTATTTTTATCAATCGTTAGATAGGTTTTACGCTTGCAACTAGGAAAATAAGACCTTTCTTAATGACATCCCCTGTTGTTTTGTCTTTTTAGTAGTAGTAACATGATTCTTGCCATTGTTTTCATGTTCCCTTTTTAGTATGAAGAATTTCTTGGGTCTTAAGGTGACTTTCTGAAACCATAATTTTGTGTATTTAAAGTGGATAAAGCATGTGTTTGAATATTTGCTAGTTAACATTCTCGAAACTTTAATGATTTCTATTTATATAGTGCTTCGTTTTCTTCACTTCTAGTTTATGATGTGACAAGGCGAGAAACCTTTACAAACCTATCAGAAGTGTGGTCCAAGGAAGTGCAACTCTACTCAACTAATCAGGATTGCGTGAAGATGCTTGTTGGAAACAAAGTTGATAGAGTAAGTTTTGTGCTCAAATATATGACAAACGCAAATGAGTTTGCTATTCTCATGAATGCTGTAATCTTATCTGTTCAAGTTTTGTCTGTCCATTTGAAGCAAATTCAGACCATGTCCAATCCAACTTAGTTATGGTAGATACAATTCGACATGCATGTGGCATTGGTTTAGATCATAACATCCTTAAATTTATGAAAGAAATAAATAGGCCCCCAACTGCATAGGATTGATTTGATTCCTTGGATGAATGGTCTAAGATTTTCACATGACAGGAGAAACTGAAACTGTTCCCTTTTCAGTTCATTAATTTCTGTCACGGTTTATTTCTCAATTTCTAGGATACTGAAAGGACTGTGAGCAGAGAAGAGGGTTTAGCCCTTGCCAAAGAATTGGGGTGTTTGCTTCTTGAATGTAGTGCTAAAACTCGGGAAAATGTGGAGCAGTGCTTTGAGGAACTTGCTCTAAAGGTACGGTATTAGAAGTGTGCTTCAATGCTGTTTCTATCTTGTTCAAAAAACGCAACGCAAGTGTTTGATATTTTGTATGAGTGAATTGTTTGGTGTGTTTTGTTTTGTAGATAATGGAAGCCCCGAGTCTTTTGGAAGAAGGATCAACAGCAGTTAAAAGGAGTGTTTTAAAATCGAAACAAGAGCCCCAAGGCTCCCAAAATAGTGGTTGTTGCTCTTAAAAAGAAAACGTTGTGGAGTGGACATTGAGTCTTAACTAGCACATCTTGGACAAATCTTGTATATGTAAGCTTCCTCCTTAGTTTCTTACTTGTTACTGCCATTGTCTTTTGGTTGTTTAATTATTTGTATTACTGGAGTGGGGAAATTGGCAACAGTGGCACCTGTTAGCTTGTGTAAATTTGTTTGCCTTTCAATCACTTTCATTTGATTTGCTCATAAGTGTCAAGTCAATCTTCATCCTACAACTGCAGTTTCATGAAATTCTCTGTATTGTGTATACACCTAATTAATCCAGCAATTTGGATAACTTCGTTTAAACCCAAACCAAAGTATTCTAAAAGTAGAATTTGGTTCCTCAAAAGTACTACTATTTCAAGCTCTACTTTTTGAAGATTGACCTGATATTCATATCACTATCGAGAATTCAAGGAGACTTAAGTCTTACATTGAATAAACTAAATGAGAACATATAAAAAAAATTTATAAACTCGTTATCTTAAAATTTTGGATTAAAAATAATATTAATCTCTTACGTAAATTAAACTTATATTTCGATGATTATGTTTTTCAATAAATCTCTTCTCGCGAAAGACTCGCCAATAAGAAACTTAGCACTTGTAAATTTACAAACTTGTACAAACTATAGAGATGGCTAGGTGAAAGAATACAAGGCCCCATTTACATTTTTTTTTCTCGTTTAGGCTGGAATCAAATGAACTTCAATTGAAATCATCGATAATCTCTGTATTTTTTCATCAAGAAACAATATTTTTATTTTTATGTATTTATATTATGCACGCTTCTATGTTTAATGCAGATGTATTTCTACTACGGAAAGGTTATATTGATGATCTTTGGTCTATTGCTGATTTTACACTTAATTCTTTCATGATTTATTTTCTATTTTTTTTTTTATATTTTGAGATATTAGTACACCTTCGAATGACTTACATTTGTATTTAATTTTCTATTGATAGAAATGAAGGAATTTCACACATCAATTGTTTTAGATCAGAATAAGAAATGTGTCGGGTCTTTTGAGATAAGATGATCGGAAAGATATAACATGGAAAGATATAACATAATAAGATATGAGTTCAACCTATATATAAAAAATTGATGTCATCTCTAATCCAAATTTTAAGACGATAAGTTTATGAGTCTTCATCTTTATACGATGTTCAACTTTTTTATTTTTGTTCAATGTGAAACATAAACTCATATTTGAATTAAAAAATAAATAAAAATCTAAAACATCGAAAATTACAAAAAAATATCAATACTATGTTATTCTTATGCTTAAATCAAGTTGTTCAGATGTAAACAATAGATTACATGCTTACATCCATAACATGCTAATAAAATAAAAGTAAAAGGAGAAGATAAAAAATATAAACTTAAGAGAGAGAAGAAAGTAGACTTCAAAGTAAAATTTGAAAGTAAACCAAATGATTTTTAAAATTGATTTATATTTAAATCAATTTAAGTCAACATTGGTAACATGTAACTTAAATCATGTGTATGAGTATGTGAATCCATGTTTTGATGGGGGCTATTTAGTACTAAACAATGTTGTGTTTGACATTCTCGTTCGAAGCAACACCAATTTTAATGTTATGAATTCATTCTCCAATAACGAAATACCTCCCATTTTAAAAATGTCACGTTTAAAGTAGCTTAAAGCCTTGCATGTTTTGTTTCTACTTTCTAACAAGAAATGCCCCCTCTCCACCTAACATGTAACTTTAAGTAGCAATAGTTTGTGGTGTTCCAAAGTTTATGCTTTTTGGTGAGGTCTCTCAAAGCAAATATCTTGAAAACAAATTTATAGCGAAATTGAAATGCTGTCAAATCACCCACCAACCATAAATCATTATATGAATTTTAAATACGAATTACTTATCAATGAAAACACTATTTTGATATAAATCCCATAAATATGAATTTATTAAGATTGAAGAGAGTTTCTTATATAACTTACTCTTTTCTTTTGTAGAAATATGTTATGAAAGTTGAATAACAACTTTTATTGAAGTGCTCTTAAATAGATATATTCGCAATTCATATTTTATATTACAAAATATAGGTATTAATATAAATGTAGTTGTCATTGAAGATTTCACGTATCCATTGTAAATACGACAAGTTTATAATATTTAATTAGGTACAAATTTCATTTCACAAGTCGGCGTAGGGTTGAATTAGATTATATGGTGTTTTTTTGGAAGGATTTACTGTTGATGTGAAATGGGAAGAGAAGATTAGCATGTGACTACCTTATTCTTTTGGGGTGATAGAAGATAATGTCGATTGTCGAACAATGATTAGGGAGATTCATTCCAAATACAACCCCCTCTATAGGGTGAGATTAGAGGATGACACACTCCAATTTACGAAATTACCCCCTCATATTTCAGTTTCCTTGCATGTTATTTTTTCCTTTTTTCTTATTATGAAAACAACATAATAAAAATTAATAACACAAATAAAAATTTATTATGGTTATAATAAAAATTTATTACTTCTAAAATTACTATTAAAAATATTTTCATATAAATAAATTATTTCCCACCTTACATATTAAATTTATTTTCATACCAAATATATTGTATTATTCATTTTTTTTATAAATAATTATTTTTATAATCTCAATCATTCAAATAAAAATTGATTACTTTTAAAATTACTATTAAAAATATTTTCATGTAAATAAATTATTTCCCACCTTACATATTAAATTTATTTTCATACCAAATATATTGTATTATTCAATTTTTTATTAATAATTTTTTTATAATTTCAATCATTCTTATAAAAATAATTTTAAATAATTTATATATCATTTTATATTACTTTTAAATAATAGGGACATTTTATTAGGGTGTGTTCACTTGAGTGGATGAGTTTGGGAGAGAAGGAATGAATGGATTTTAGTGGATTGTGTTAAGGAATTTAGAGATGACAGTGAGTGAATTTGGAAATAAAGTTTGTAAGAGTTTGTAAGTGATTTGATTGATTAGATAGATTAAAAAAATATTTTAATTAAAGTAATAAAGAGATTACTATGTTGCCCTTTATATAAAAAGTAGTATAAAATGATATTTGTATGAGTTACAATTATTTTCTTATTTTTTTAAAATACTAAAATTGTAAAAAATAATTAAAAAATTAGTATTGCTATAGGATTATGTACTATGAAATTGTCTTATCTTTAGTTGATATGGAACTTTCAACGATATTAGAATCAATTATTATTTTGAAATGGCTCGAATATAATTTTAGTTTCTATAAAATTAATAAGTTTTTATTTTTGTTCTTATAAAATTTTTCATTGTTTTTTCATTCCTATAAAATTTTAAAGCATTATTTTTAATCTTAATAAAATGTGTAAATTTTGGTTGTATTTCTTAAAGAAATATTTTCTTTAAATTTCATCTTCAAAAAGCAATATTCTTAGTGCCAAATATTCATTTTAAAATGACTAAAGAACATTTAATTTACAGAATTCAAAAACTTTTTTTAGACATCATATTTTTTACAATACTAATATGTGGCCATGGAACGGTGACTTCACCTTTTATTCAACACATAAACATTAACCAATGACATATAGAGAACAAAATAAGTGAATTTTAATCTTTTAGAGCAAAGAATTCTTTTGTAGATATAAAAATCAAATCTTATTTATGTTAGAAGGATTAAAAATATTGAAGTCTTTTCAAAACGTTCTGCAGAAAGCAAACAAAAAAAACTTGTTGAAATATATAGACTTAACTGAAGCATTGATTGCAGAAACACGAAACAACACAAAAGAGTAAACATTTAATTAATTAATTAACTACAAGCAAGCAAGTAAGTATTCATGGCTGGCATAGCCCTAAAACTCTTTTTCCCTTAAACAATTTCATTCATTAATTACTATATTCATTACTCAAGTTCGATGAGTTAAGAAGTTACCCGATGACTTTGCTTGCCATTGGGTCTTTCGTTTTCTGCTATCAGTTTGATGCAACTTATCCTTCACCCATTCATACCTGCAGCTTTATTCTTCTTTGCTTTAATTTTTCCCACTCTCTCTCTCTCTCACTCTCTCAATTTTCTCACGTGCATGACGGTGGAATATGTGAAATAGAAAAAGGAACCATCATATGAACTATCAAAAACCAAAAAATGGAACGATACAATAAATTCAAATTTAATAGTGTACATATCATTGAATGAATGCAAAGAATGAACAATTGGTTGTTACATGGCTAAACGTAAGAAAAAAAAAAATAGCAATAATGAAGGTTAATTAACAGTAAAGACAGAGTTGAGCTTTCAGTAATGGCAATCCACCAAAGAAGTTGCAGAGAAGACAATGACTTTTTCCTTGGACTGAAAAGGAAACAGGTTGGATTCTCTGTGATGATCATCCTCAGGTGCCGGAAGATTCAAGTCCAAGTTCAAACCATCTTTCTGTTTCTTGCTTTCTGGGATTTCAACGATTCCATCACCACCATATGCAATTGCCCCACCCGAAGGTGAACTCAGAAAATTTCTGTGCCTTCTCATGTGCCCCCCCAAGGCTTGCCCAGATGAGAACTCTGCCCCACATATGGAACACTCATGAACCCTAGATTTGGCAGTAATAGTGCTGTTGCTGCTATTATACAAAACCGTTGATAATTGTAAGGTGAGGGTGGTGCTTGTGGGTACACAAAAATCATCGTGATTACTATTACTGCTATGAACTAGTCCTTGCTTTTCTTCTGCACCAGGCTTGGAAAATCTCTTGTGGCTGGCTCGGTGGCCCCCGAGGGCTTGAAACGAAGGGAAGCATCGGTTACAAGTCTTGCACTCGTAAACATATAGCCCCGATTCCTTGGTGTGTGAGGGTTTTGGAGTGTTATGGCCTCGAGCCAAGAGAATCAAACAATTGGCCAGGTCTTCATCCTCTTCGCTCCTTAATTCATTCGAGGTTGTCGGAGGGTCAAAACCTGCGGAGTTGTCGGTGGAACATGTTGACATGGTTAACCTAAGTGGGGAAGGAAGCCTTTGACGCTTGGTGCGCTTGCCCTTGATGATTTGCATGGTGAGGAATAAGAGAATGGAAGAAGAGCAATGAAGAGTGTGGGAGTTAGTTAATATATTTAGAATGGTTTGAAGTAGAGGGAAAAAGGGTACCCTATGATAGTAATAGTAACGTGTTTTGGCTTTGCCAGAGTTGCGTTTTCCAAACTTGGAAGTCTTATATTACAGATGTGTGAAGTGTTGAAAGAGAGAGAGAAAAAAGATGCAATGTTAAGCATGAGGAGGCTAGGAAACGAGTGAGATTCGGTTGGCTTTGAAGCAAACCCATTACTTTTTGGCAACGATTCCTTTCTGGAGGATTGGTTTGCAAGCCTGGAACCACACACATTTTCCAAACTTTCACCACCTTTCATTATTACCTTTTTCCTTCAACTAATTCATTATATATATATGTTTACTTTTTCCTTCTTAATTTTTAGCTTCCTTTACTTCAACCACTGCAGCTTAATTTAATTAATTCTAATCCCATTTTAACTAACAACCAATCACTTCCAAGTGTAGGATTATTTATTTCTATCTTATCTTTCAATAATTTATAATTCCATCTCTCTGCCTATATCTGTCAAGATATTAAATATTAAAAGATTCATATAATTTACATGTGTTTATTCTTGCTAAACAGTTAGTTCATGTGCTGTTGACCTAAACGTTTCTTTCTGTACAAATTAATCACAACTGCATGGCACCAGACAGTCAACTATATGATAATGAGGATTTTGCCTTTTTTTATTTTTTATTTTTTATTTTTTAACTTTTAATTAGATCTTTATATAATAACAATAACCTCAGCTTATATTTGGAAACATATATAAAAAAAATATATTAACATAATTTTTGCTCAGAAGTTGCTATGTGTATATATTTGTAATACATATATATATTCACGCGATTTCATTTTGTTTGCTAGTTAAAGTTATGGATGTCAGAGGAAAAAAAAAATGTTAGGTTGTTTGATTTTGGTCACTTTATGTTTGGTGAAAGAATTGCTTCATGCCACCTTATTTTTAAGTACTAGCTTTATATATGTAATAAATTAAAATCCCAAATTCAAATCATAGGGAGATTAAAAAAGACTTTTAGTCGGAAAGAAATATATTAAACACTCTAATAATAATATTTTCAGACTCTACCAACTTATAACCAACTTTTAAAAATAATGTGATTCTCTTTTATATTTGTAATTAAAGAAAATAAGAAGATGAAAATAAAATATTAGATGATGAGTGTAAAAGTTTAATAGGTATATATTAGAATATCATGATCGGGAACAAAATTTACTAAAGAACATTGATAAGTAAACACTTTACTATGACATCAATTTAACAAATTTACCTTTTATTTGTATATATTATACAACTTCTCCACATATATTTTTTTCTTTACTCAGAACGAGAGTTAGATAGGGGTAAGATGGTAAAGATAATGCATATGGCTGCGTCTTTGACTAAAAGCAACAAGTCATTAAACTGAACGTACTTTGAATGGTGTGTTTCTCCAAGTGAGAATATGTATATAAAAGCATGTACTTTTGTAAACCTTAGGATAACTTTTACTACTTTTATTGGTGCGTAACATTTCTTTATCATAAACTAAATTGTTAGGTTAATACGAGGGCTTTGTAACCTTTCCAGATTTTGGGTTTTCTCTTGTATCTCTTCTTAAAACAAAAAACAAATATATGCATTATGGCATGTGACAATATTATAATTATAAGTTATGTAAAACAATTAATTAGATCTATATATCAAATTTATGTATTTACACTATTTAATAATTATTTAAAACTACAAAAAGTAATATATAATGTTACGAAGTTTTCCCTTATTAGAATTGGAAATTTTTAGTGAGAGTAGGTTAACGGTAGAGATGTCAAAATGGATTCTATTATGTGAGTTAGCTTAACTCACTATGAGTTTGAGTCGGGTTGGGTTGAGAAACATTCAATTTTTTCAAGAGTGGGTTGAACTGAACTCGACTTATTTAACCAACGGATTCGAGCCGGGTTAAAAGTGGATTAACTCACTAAACCCACCAACATCTTTTCATAATTTTTTTTATAATTATTTATTACTTCTAATTATATAGTTTACAATTTCATATTTTTAAATGTTAGATTGTTGTTCAATAATATTTGAATAGTTTGAATGTTTAATTAATTTGTTTATCAAGTTATATACGGTCATATTTAATCTTTAACTATTATAAAAAATAATATTGAGCAACATTCTCAACATTATATATGTTGATATTTAATCTTTATCTATTATAAAAAATAATATTGAGCAATAATAGTGGAATATTTGATTCCACTATTATGAAAAATAATTAACTCATTATTATAATGCGATAAATATATAAAATTAATAAAACAAAATAGTAAGTGAGTCAATCCATTAACTTATCAATCCGTGGTGGGTTGGACTGAATTGCAAAATTTCTATCTCACAAAAAAGTGAGTTAGGTTGAACTTATCTTTTTTTAGCTCAATCCGTGGTGAATCAACTAGTATAAGTCATATTTACTCATCTTGACACCCCTACTTAACAAGATATTCTTAAATGTAGCGTGCATCATGGAAAGTTTTCAAATATTAAATATATTTTCTTACATAGTTAGTCTTGGAAACATCCTAAATATTTTCATATATATAATTATTTTTGCTAATAATATATATATATATATATATATATATATATATACTTTGTAAGAATTTTCAATTCTTGAATGATACCAATTTTATATAAAAAAAAATCAAATAACTGTAAATTTTTTATACCAGTGATAATCGATGGTTTTTTCAAAATAAATGTCTCTGTCCCAAATTAATAGGTGCTATGATAAATGATGCCATGTGTAGTACTTCATAAAAAATCAATGATTTTTAAATTGTAAGTACTACTAAATTAGTTATGATCTTTAATTTATACTGCAACCTAGTAACAATCGACTCAAACGCAGTTTAAATACTCATTTCTGACTGTCATCGTTAGAAACGATCACTGCGTTCCCAAGATATTTTTCGTTTTGGAGCGTTTAAATTCCGTCACGATTCTATTTTTAAAAAGCGTCTCGGAGGGTGGAGGGAGGAAGGAGTATTTAAACTGCGCTTGACCTCGACTCCTAAGCTATGTGAGATTTATTGGAACACCGTCTAAAGATAAAACTGTGACGGAACTCCACGCTCCAAAGTAGACAGTTGTTCCTAACGATGTTGCTCAACTCGGATCGGATCAGAACATTGACGACAACTCCCGTTGTCCTCGATTGGGAGGCTTGTTTCGGTATACCATATGTTTGTTTTCAGAAAATGAATGTATTTATCAAACTATTAACAATATAAATTGATTTAAAAAGTATTTGTTTTTTAAACTATCAATAAATCATTTAATTCCATGAAATTTTTTTAAAATAAAATTCGAATTTGTGATATAATTAATTAAAATTAAATATACTTTTTTTCTGATGAAAGCGTTATAATTGAGAAGTTGTTTGCGTATAGATCTGAAGTAACCATGTACATGAAGTTTTTATATTAAAAAGATGTCCATTAATTAACACTGATAATATTTTTACAATAGCTTGCGTACCCCAGAAAAGAACAACTGAATGAGGACTAAGAATTATGCAGAGTCGCAATTTACATGAGTAATTAAATTGTGTTTGTGTTGGAGAAGAATGATTTTGGGGAAAGAAATGAACGAAGAAAAGTAAAGAATAAGGTAAAGGATGGAGTTTGGTGCGGTGGTGGTGTTGAGCTTCGGTCATATCATATGCGAAGATAAGGAGGGAAGTTAGATTCTTAGCGTAAGGGCTTATTTCAGAGAGCCACGTAAAGTTCTTCCACACCAATTCAGCATCACATTTAGGTTTAGGTTTTAGTTTTGCACAGTTAATGCCTCAAAGCAAAGCATCTTCCTCAATTCTCATTATTATATATTCATTAATGTTGCTTAGGCAAGAGACAAAGTGGTCACCAGAGCACCGTGTAATCCAACACATCTCATCTTACATGAGACACCAACTACGTTGTTCTTGTCTTCTAATTCATTGCTTTCTGTCTCATGTGAAATTTACTGAAAATGCAGTGGTGTTTAGCTTTCTAATATAATCATTTCTTACAGTTTTTCTAGTTTCTCTATGATACCGTAGTTAGTATGAAGTGTTAGGTTTACAAAAGAGGTTTTACTAAGAAGAATAATCACCAATGAAATTCGAGTCCAACTTATACATAAGAAATTGACACTACCCTCAAAATAAAACTTTAAAATAATGAGTTTTTAAGTATTTTTTATTCTTATATATTATCCTACCTTCTCATTTCTAATCAATATGAATTAAAACTCACACTTTGAATTTCTAACCTGAAAAACCATATCACCACCGAAGATATCCATGCTATTACTTTATAAATAATCAACAGAACACTTTTATTTTATTTTTTTTCATATATATATACAGATTATGCAGATAATTGAAACACCGTCACTGTAACCTTTGTTACTGTCCTTCGCGTAGATTTCTTCTAGCGAGGTTATAATTAACTAAATAAACAGCAGAACATATCTAGCTTGGCTATGAAATCTCCCATCATAAATTTTTGGAAAAATCATGTTTTAACCATTAATTGTACAATTAATTGTACAATCATTTAATTTGATAACCTATTTTTAAGGTAATATAATAGTTAAGATATAAATTTTTATAAGGAGAATGCTAATTACCAGTGTCACTGATTATGGTATAACTAACATATTTGATTCTATCATTTTTACATTAAAAACTTAAATAATTAATTTCATTAATTAAAATAATTTAAATTTATATAAGAGATTCTATAAAAACAAAAGCACTCTTTGAGTTTTTAAATAATATTTCTCTTACACAAAATAATCATTTTTTAATTTCTAAGATTTCTATTAAAAAATACTTGTGAAAATGCAAATTTTAATTCAGTGTTTCATTTAAAAGTTTAAATATTAAATTTTTTATATTACTAGTTTTATGTCTTTATAGAAAAGAAAACTCAATGAAATCTCAAATTCATATTTTTTTACTTTTTAAATGTTTAAAACTATTTTTTATTGATTTTTCTATTAATTTAATTTTTTTATATTTAATTATATTTTAATTTAACATTAAAATTAATTATTTTATTATTAATTTTATTTGTTGATATGTATTACATAAAATATTAAACACAATTATATAGTATGGAACTTTTTGTTTTTTAAATAAAATAAAACTATATTAATGATTATTAAGTGGACAATCATTTAATATTGTAATTAATTTTAAATTTTTGTAAAATTTAATAATTATTGATTATTTTTAATCGGTGACAACACCGGTTAACAGGACATTTTTATAATTATAAGAGAATATTAATATCTTATATTTTTAAAAGATGAAAGTATAATGACACGTATTACTCAAAGTTGTCATGAGTTTTTTTAGTGACTCTATTGTGAAGCAAGATCAACATTAAATTACATTTTAAGTATTTGTGTTATAAATGTTTGTGTGTGACATTTTTTTTAATCTCTCTAAAAAAACCCTAAAAAAATGGAGACAAATGGTTATTGACCGACAATTATCAACCCATTGTTAGTTTTTATTTATTTTATCTTAATTTTACAAAATGTGAATGTGTCTTAATTTGAGAAAAACAGATAAAATTTCTAATATGTAAAAAGTGTCTTAAATGAAAATATTCTATTTTGTTTTTGTCTCCCATATTTCTAAACAATAGTTTTATCTTCGTACTTTTAAAAATACTTAAACGTTAGTCTTTAAAGTTAACATCTTCCCTTATATTAAAATACAAGAATTTGAATCAATTTTTTAAAAATTGAGAACTGAAACCAAAACAAAAAATATTTAAAAATTAAAAATTTCATAAATTTCTTACTCATTTTCATGAAGAAAGAGACAAGGAGTCAAATAAAAGCAGTTGCCGGCTAATTTTTGGGCCATAAATGTAACATCTGTTGGGTAATTTCTTTCTGTATGTGAATTGCTTATATGAGCCCAATAGAGAAATTCCTGTTCTTTTTCTTGTGCTCGAACTGTAAGCATTATCAATGTTTTATAAAATAATAGTTTAGTGACTAACTATGCACGGGTAATGTAAAACTGTTACATAGTATCAATTAATTAAAATTACGGTGTCTAACAAACTTGTCTCAATTAAAATCACTATTGGAATATGTAAAAACCAGGAATTTTTTATAGATTTTAGAGAAAATGATTTCAAGTGGATGAAAATTGATATTCCCGATTAAATAATGTTAATAAGATTATAAATATAAATGAAATACTTTTACTTTCATTATAAATGACATTTCTAGAATCGTTTTTTGTATGAGATTCTAGAGATTTATTTCTTCATAATTGTTTTTTATTTAGCATTGGAAGTGAAACAGGTGTAAATTAAACATAGTTTGATAGAAATTTTGATTATGATTTAACTTCTTGGGATCTCTTCAACATTTTATGTAGATTTTGAGTTCTTTCCTTCAATGAGTTTTAATTTCTTGAAGAACAAGTTATGTACAAGTAAAAAAAAAAAAAAGCTTACTTCAGATATTTAATTGAATAATTTGAAAATTTTTGTGAAATTTGAGTTAAGAATGGGATGAAAGTTAGTTAAACTAACTTATGTGTTATGAAATTTGAATGTATGGAGTTTAAAGAATTATAGAATTTTGGATTGATTTGTTTGAGTTTAGGTTGATGTTTAATGTTTGATTGTTGAAACTATTTTTGTGAAACTGGTTGAATAATTTTTTTTACATTAGAAATGTTAATATTAACATTGAATTATATTTTTTGAAGTTATTCAAGTAATTCATTTAACCAAAATAAGTTTACTTTTAGTTGTATTTAAAGTAAATATTATTAGTTGTTGTTATTTGCATGTTACTTTGGAGTTATGGATTGATCCTTTTCGAACGAGATTAAGATATTGACATGTAATGGTGTTATAGGAACTTATTACTCAATTAATGTTCCTTAGCACTTAAGCATCCAAGTGGTAGTTCGAGTGTTTGAGAAAATTCATATCAATTAATCAATTTTCTCTATTAGAATACAATGTTCAAATAACATATTGTATCACTCAAACAATGAAGCACAATTTTAGCAAGTGTGAGTCAATATAAATTCTCTATCTACGAGAAATACCACTCAAATAATAATATCTCACTCAATTGACATCCTTTATATTACATCTCATATTTTGTTTGTTTTAAATAAATTCATACATTAGACAATGTCCTTAAAATACATTAAAAGAACTTATTTTACAACTTATTAAAACTTAAATTATCTTATTTTATTTTTATCCACTATTTCATTTTTTATTTTAATTATTTACTATAAATTGATTAATAAAACATTTGTTATTGCTTCATTACTTACACAAATTTCACTTTTATATATGTTTCTGAAAAAAAGTTAAAGTCATTTTTTTCTCGTGATTTTTGTTCGATTTTTGTTTGTAATATATTTGTGTTTTTTAATATATATTCTAAATTTATTTTAAATTAAAATTCACACTTTTTTAAAATTTATATTTATTTAATTTTGAGTTGGGTAAACAAAATTAATTTTTGAAAATCTAAAATTGAGGTTAAGAATAATCAAGTTGGACTATGCTCAACTTATTCAAAGTAGAGTCAAACTCGTGACAAATCAAATTAAGTAATGCTCGAGTTTCTTGGAATAGATCCAAATAACTTTAGGTTAAGAGAGTCCCAACTTAAATTGGTTGGGAATTAGATGGAAACCATGTTAAGTTTATTAGATTTATATTGATTCGATGCAAGTCAAATTGGATTCACACTAGACAAGACCCATGTAAAGTTAAGTCCAAGTCAACTTGAGTCAGGTTGAGCTAGACCTAAGTTATGTTTGATTAGGTAAAACTTATGACAATTTGGGATGAATTATAATGTTATTTTAAATCGAGTCGAGCCCATGTTAAGTTAATCGGTATGAGGGCAAGGTTGAACTGGATTGAGTCTAGGTCAAGCCAAGTTGAGTTGAACTTGCACAAGGTTGAATTAAAGCAACCTATGTTAGGTTGAGTTACATATCGCCTAAGTCACATTGAGTTAAGTTAAGCTCAAGTGGGAGTCAAGTTAGATTGGGCCAACATCAAGCCTAGTCCAGAAGAGACTAAGTCGAGCCAAGTTTGACTTGGCTAAGTTGGATTAAGACAAATCGGGTCTATGTTCAAGACCTTAGTCAAGATCCACACTGGATTAGGTTTACATCGAGATAAGTCCAGTTGGGGTAAATTCATGTAATATTAGGTCTACTCAAGACCATGTCAAACTGGTCAAGCTCAAGCGAAATCCAAATTTAGTTGAGTTGATTAAGGTTAAACCCATGTTAAAAAAGTTGATGCAGATTATTTTAGGTTGAATTTATCCAATTAGAACTTAAATTAGATTGATATAAAATTTAAAAAGTGATACAAAGTAAATTTACTTTAATAAATATTCATAATTCAATTTACTATAATTGAGATAGATTTAAATTATAGATTCAATTTAATGATGATGTAGGATTTAGAGTTGTTTTTACCATCATAGATGCTCTCTTCATTTAATGTGAGACCTTTTACTCAGAACTAATCAAATGACGCCACAAAACTTGATATCAATGTCGAGCTATAAAGGGGGCTAACAATAATCAACAACTCTAATTATAACAATCGAGTGGGAATTAGATGCTATATATGGATTTAAAACATTGGGAAAATAATTAAGCGTATAAACTTTGATTGCTAATAGGTTATTTGTTGACTAATTCATTCCCTTCGTGAAATTTCTCCCACTTTTTGACACTCCCAACAAACCAACAATAATCAGGACTGTACTAACTCGGGTGACTACAACTCTATAGTTCAAAGGACAAAGATATAGCCATCTTTGACCCGTAATAAGAAAGGCACGTGACCTTAAGATAATTCTACATTTTCGTAGAACGAACCTGACCACAAATAAATATAGTCATAATGTTTTCACTGTGTACTACATTTTTCAAATTCTAATATTTCAACTTCAAAGTTACTTATTCCTATATAAAAGATGTTATAACTTTAATTCAAGCTCATTGTGACAGTAAACAGTATTTGCTTTTCAAGTGAACTTTAAATCTATATATTTAATAAATAATAAAATTCATTAAAATAAACGCTAATTCATAATTTTAATATTAAATACATTTTAAATTTAATTCAATCCGATAAAATAAATTTATTTAATTTTTAATTGAATGAAATATTGTACAACAGTCGTAGAGTGCGGAATGTAAGTCCCCACAAATCGAAAGAATATCTTATTTTTCTTGTGATGCAGTGTGGACTGGTTGCCTCAGAGATTCATAATGTGAGTGTGGCCGACCTAACCGACCTTTCAACCTCGACCAGAATCCTCGCCCACTCTCACTTTGCTTTGTAGCAAAAACACTCACAACAAACCAACCACACGCCATAACATAACGATTACGTAAATTACTTTTCTAAGGCGCACACACATTTTAAACATATGCTTCCTTCTATCTTATGTTCCATGATGGAACTTGTGTGGTTCACAATCATCTCCGCTCGCTGCACTATGGGCCCCATCTTAGCCCAAGATTTTTTTTTTTATTTCGGCCCAACCTATTCACTGCTCAATATGCTGACATTTTTCTGTAAACTTCTTTCACTTTCTTCACGATATGCAACCACACTACGATAACGACACAATCATAGACTTTTATAAACTATTTTTTATAAACTTTATTTAATAATCAAATTATCAAAACTTGCTGCTACTGCCCAATCATATTATTAAATATACAAACCGAGAGTGACATTTATTGCTGCTGCTTACTTAATTGTTAAGAACCGAGTTTCACTAAGAAAATAAGAGCAACGTTGTTTTCGGTAATTTCTTAGCTATCTATATATAAAATATCGAATTGAATGCAGACAAAATAAAATGCAAAGGACATGGTCGAAACATTCTATTATATTGATGATTAGGTGGAGTAGAATTTATGAGCGGTTGTAATTTTGAAATTTCATTAAAGTGGAATAATACAATATTGTTTTTCACCTAATTAGCGTACGGCTAAGATTTTATAATAACACATAAATGTAACATCTTGTCTTTTTTGTTCTCCTGCTGTAGTTTCTATACCACGAAACCCGTGGCCGGTGGGAGATGGGGACACTTACGTTTGCTCAACAATTACTTTTTTATTTTTTTCTCCAACCCTATTAATCATTAAATGTTTTTTTGTTGTTGTATTTTTCAATTTATATGTTTTTTATATGTTTTTGTTAAAATACTAGAATGTTGATTAGGTGATAAAATTGAAAAAAAGAAAAAGAAATGTAATATTATATGAATATGTTCTTACCAGTTATAAGATCAGTGTGATTTTATCTAAAAGACTATATGATACTCTAGTCAAGATTTTTTTTTTTATGAGAGTGGATATAAATATATAAGAATGTGTAATTCTTGAAAATACTAAATGTATTTTACGGGTCTTGAATCTTTTGAACCTAAAATCCATGTAATAAAATAGATAATATAATATAAAATAATATTTAATAAATTAACGACCTATATCAAGTAAATAATAATAATAATGTGATTTCTTATCTAATATACTAAATATCTTATAAATATATAATATAATAATATCAAAAATAGTCAAATTATCAAAATTTATCATAATTTTTATTAATATGTGAATATTTGTTACAATAAATATATCTTAGGATATTTTTTATTCGATTAATGTTAAATCAAACCTTAATAGGGTCACATTTCTTAGCATAAGCTATTAATGCCGGATAGATATATAATATTCCTTCTTCTTTTTTCTGACTAGTCCTTAGTGAAGAATTTGGACGTCTAAAATTGGTTCCTCAGAACTTTGGCATTTTTAAGTTTATGTGTGAGTTGTAACAAAAAATCCGTGATAAATGGAGTGAGTTATTTCAGGGTGAGGGGCATGTGCAGTTTTGGAAAATTGAAAGAAGGTTTAATTGATTCAAAGTATTTCAAAACGTAAGAATGGTGTCTTCAATTGTGCCATTGCTTGGAAAAGGTTCCAGTCATGATTGGCTACTGGTCGCGGACTTCTTCACACTTATTTTACTAAAACTTGCTGTCTTAAACTATTTTTTAAATTTTCAATTATATATCTCAATTCTTACTCGTTGCTTTTTTTATATTGAATCTTTTAACTTTCCAATATGTTAAATAAATTATTGAGTGGCAATTTAGACATGACATTTGAGGATAATTTTTACTGAATGGAGTATGTTTCTCAACGAACTTGATAAAACACTTAAAAAATAGTACCATTACTTAGTTCATGAATCCCTTTTAGGCTTTCGTGAAATGATTAGTATACGATAAAGATGAAAATTAATCCCTTGGATTCTGAGACGATGGGTTTTAGACAATTATGTATAGCAGTAACAAAATTGAAAATAATTTTTTCGACAAAAGAGTTCTAATGTTACTAAATAAAATATTTTTTTTATAAAAGTTATAAAAATAAAATAATAAAATTTTAATGTTTTTCTTCTAAAAGTAATTTTTTTTCAAAATTTGTTAAATAAAATTTGATTAAAGTATTATTTCCCGTAAAAACATTTCACGGGACATGGCCATGTTTTTGATCAATGATGAAGAAAGTTTTAGTCTCTATGTTCTGATGATTTCATAACTTTAATTACATAATAACGTGTTTTCTTTTCATCGACATTAAAAAGATTATTCTACTCTTTATATTTAGATTTCGTGTAGTAAGTTTGTCATCTTTTTAATAGATAAAAATGTCACAAAAACAAGACAAAGATAAAAATAACTTGAGATGATTTTGTATCAGATGACATAAAAATAAAAAAACAAGACAATTAACATGAAAAATCTAAAGAAAAGATAAAAATCCAATGTATAAAACTAAATCAATTATAAAAAAAAAAAAATACCACATATACTTATTTTTCATTCTTCCTAGTTATACTCTGAACCAATCTTAATTTTGTCCTTATTGAAAATATCACATGACAAAATATATATATATATATATATATATATATATATATATATATATATATATATATATATATA
>Ga0099823_1001186_pt1 | contig 20771 bp, 16 predicted proteins | sample CowpearedBW_FD_76831 | JGI IMG/M metagenome (GOLD analysis project Ga0099823, IMG submission 76831) | Root nodule microbial communities of legume samples collected from California, USA - Cow pea red BW | ecosystem: Host-associated > Plants > Roots > Nodule | place: USA: California | collected...
CATACCAACCCCACTTGTGTGTGCCAGATACTTCCACCTAATACCAAAATGCAGGATCTGACCTACTTTTTATTTCCTTATTCTCATGGAAGAGTTTGTTTCTTTCATACAGTTTTTTACTCATCTAAGTTAAGGTTGCTTTCACACCTCTTCATGTTTGCGTGTGCACTTCTATCAAAAACCCTGTTCCAGTTTGGAATGTCCCCACCTTCTAAACTTGTTTCTACACTTCTTAATTCACTCATTTTTTTATTCTATGCTACAAAACATGCCCTCTGCTTTCATATTAATTTTGAGTCGAGAATCTAAGTTTAAATTTTTCATAGAAATTTCTCTTAGAATAATGCATAGTTTTATGTATATAATAATTTCTCACTTCTACTGTGCATACTTACATAGAGCTAGGAAATTTCTCTCTTCTTCTTGCTCAAACGTAGACTGACCAATATCAAAGAGAGAAAGTAGTTAACTATCCAAACTTGTTCTCCAAAGATAAATTAATGAGGCTAAACATCAATTACGTGGAAGAATTAATGGATAATCATGCAGCATGTGACTAAATTCATATCTGATGCGTTTTTGTCAAATACTAAAATACTAGTATAATTAATAGTCAAAACCAAACCATAAAACAAAACCATGAGTCACGAAAGGCAACCAATATAAATAGCAGCACCCCCATTGAGATGCTTCATCACCATTGTCTTGCTTCCTCCAGTTTCACAAAATCATGAAGGTTCTAAGCTTCATTTTAGCCCTAATTCTGGTTCTTGCTGCGCTCCATGTTGAGCCAAACCTAGCCGGTAGGGTATTGAGCATGAAAGAACAACTGAATCTTATGTCCCTAGACAAGGGTCCAGTGCCTCCCTCAGGACCTTCCACATGCACCTATATCCCAGGAACAAATGGCAAAAACTGTCCCCCTTTCGAAGAAATCAATGTCGCAGGAAACATTCAGCCCTATCCTCGTCTCGTTGTTCCGTTTGCTTTTGCAGCCAATAAACATTGAAGCTCTCTTTTAGTATGAAAACCTTTCTGCTTCTAAGTTTAATTTAATCCCCGACCACAATTTTTGGTCAAATATTATCTTTATTATATACTGTATTTACTATTATATATCTTAATCTGCAATCCTCTGCAGTTTATGTTATGTGCTTTATTGAGTTGCTGGATATGAACATTTTTTCTTTATTTCATATACTCTTCTTCTATGTTGAGATGTATTCATATATAAATGTTATTTGAAGATAAATTTGATTATGGAAGTGCGTCTGTGTACTAAGTTAATTTACAAGTCATTTTTCTTCCCAGTGATTATATTAGTATAGTATCAATTTTGTTGAACTTCATGGTATAATTAATATACCACCTTTAATTGTGGATTTGTAAGGTGAGATAATATAATTTCTCAAAAATAAAAGATTACTCTACAAAATGATTTTTTTTGGGAAAAAAATATATAAAACATGTAATAGAGTACTTGGACACTCTAATCCTTACACACATATTTATAAGATTTCTCAAATATATAATATGCATATGATAGGCTTAAAATTTATACTTTAAGAAAAAAATACTAAAAAAATTGTACTCTTGCATAATAAAATTAACACAAATTATAGTATATATCCAAACAACCTCCCATGAGAAGTATATAGCGCATCGAAAAATATCATACAAAATAATTATTTCCTATACGTTGTCAAGTTTGGTTTCTCTTATAATACTATAATTATTCAAAATATTCTATGTTAATGTGGACTCCAACTCAGATGGTGATGATTAATTATGTGTAATCTTCTGAACTTACGTGTTTGGATTAAGTTTGATTAGAAGAGAAGAAAATAACCAAATAAAATAGGGATAAACAGGTGACTACGGCTGACTTCGAATTTTGCGTGAAAAAGTTTCTTTGGCCTACGAATTACAAATTAGGGAATTTGATAAATTTAGATAATGATATTATACTTATCAATAATTTATCTTAACTTTCCAAAACCATTCTTAAAATGATTGGAAATTGATTTGCTTACATTTTTGTTTAATTAGCTAATATAACTCTACTTAGAGATGATTTTCTTATTAAACAAGGTATTGCAATAGACAATATGAAAGTCATCGAGATAAGCTTGGCTAAAAAAACTTGTAAAAAAGGACCAAAGATAATGGTATGGATTGGAACGTTTCATTAGAAAAGTATAAGATGAGATCCTTTCCTACATTAGAATAAGTGTTCTTCTCGGTTTACTCCTTTAATGTTTATGGGAATGAGAGTCACGCATACTATATTTGTAATTACTTTCTTTAGTTTTCTTTTATGTAAAGTCAAACTCACGTTAAATATTGATAAGAATTTGTCTAATTTAGAAAAATTTTAAAAAAATAATAATTATCCAACAAATGAATAATTAAAAGGAATTTATTTATTGAAACTATAGTTATTATTGATCCTATGTTGGATGCTAATGTTTGGATCTCAAACCTAATGATAGGATTAATGTTAATCACTATACATCCGAAATATTGTCCATTTTGAAGTGTATACTCCATTACAGTTTTATCTTTAAAAAACGTCTTAATAAGTGAAAGGAGGAAAAAAATATTAAAATCACCTTAAGTCTAGATTTCTAAACGTGAGACTTTTGGATCCGTGATAAGACCAATAATATTTTATTTTAATTATTTATTTTATGAAGATATATAATGTAATATATTACTTATTGATAGTGATTTTAATGCTAAAAAGATTTATTTACCCGTGGTTGCTTATTGAAATGCTTTACATGTCATATAACATATCTATGTATAAATTCTGAACTTCTTTTAAGATTTACAATAATATCCATCAAAGTATGTGTTAAATGTGTGATTATAGTTGATAGTAAAAGCTTAACTTTTATTTTATTTATTTATTTATTTAATATTATAGCATCCTAAACATCAGCAATGAACTAGAATTTAATCCATTACCTCCCTTCGTAATTGATCTCATTCTCCTTATAATATTTGTTATATATAATTTTTAATATCTTTTTAATTTTTAATTATTTAATCAATAACTTTTAGACCCTCTTTAAGAAATACAGTTTTCGTATTATTTAAAGTTGTTGTATTTGACAAAAGTAAATTTGTAGAAAAAAGAGAGTTTATTATACCCTGTTCATCACAGTTTCTTTAACATTAAGCACACCCCGTGTTTAGGATCTATTTTTTTTACTGGAAACTATTTGCTACATTTACAATTCAAAATGTGACTTCCTTGCTATTAAATTATTTTTATCTCATTACCAAAATAACTTATTGTCATAGGATATGAATTGATTTTAATTACTACTTCCTTATTATAATCGAATGCTACAAACAGAAAAAGATAAACATAAAATAATTTCGTATAAGAGAATAGAGAAAAAAAAAAAAAAAAAAAACAATGGAATAATAAATTATAAAGAGTTAAAAATGAATATAGCTTAAAGACTTTACTCTTTTTTTCCATCGGTTTGAGAATGAGAATAAAAAGGTGAAAGAGACTCACTTTTTTCTTCTTCTAATAAGTAGTTTTATAAGAATAAAAAACTACACAGAACATTTTAAAATAGTGGCTAACACAAAACGATGCTTTTATTTTCCACGTTTGGTTGTTCCAGAATAAATCTCTAACAATGCAAGTGATATGAATTATAAATTCACTACTCTCATTCATTTGTTTTCTTACACCTTTATCCACTTTTTTTAACATGATATTAGAGTTTAAAAATGGTAGTGTAAAGTGTGTTTGTGTACATATACTTTTTAAATTTCTCTGAGGAATCTATTCACCGTTGGTGTTGGGATTTGAACACGGGAAAAGTTGAGGAGTTAAATCAGTGCGTGTACTTTTAGTTTGTGGGTTCTCTGTTCTTCCCAATTTATTAAAAACAGGTTGGAATCACTCTTCTTGTGCTGCCAGTGCGATAGAATATTTTATCATAGATAGTGTTTGCTACGGGGTTTCATGTGCCACGAAAAATCTCTTGGGTTATATTTTTTCATTATATGTGTTATAGTCACAGTGTTATATATGCATGTGACATAAGTCTTACGTGTATATATAATGCATTTGATACCATTTTTATTCTAAAACTTTAAAACAATGGTATTGTGGATCTTTATTCTTATACAGTATTTAATTTTGTTTATTCTATCTAATGTGAAATTTTTATCTCAAACTTGAACAACAACATCCTATTTACGAAAGCATGATGATGTTTTTTGTGTCACTCATGCAGAATTTTTTACTCATAGAGAACTATAAATGGGTGAACCTCATAAAACATATTATTTGCATCATAGTGGGAGAGTGTAAAGTAAGAAGCTACAATGGAGTTGTGGAAGCTCTTCACAACTGCACTAATGCCAGTTCTGAAAGTGCTTCTCATTACTGGTCTTGGCTCATTTCTTGCTCTCCACCGCTTTAATATACTCAGGGAGAGTGCTAGGAAGCACTTGAATGCAGTATGTTTAATTTTCTCTTCTCTTTGCTATAATCTATGTTTTTCCTTTCATACCTTTTATTCTGCAAACCCATTACTATTTTATCTTAGAACCCAGTTTCTGTCATTATCTTTAAAAGAATTCAATCAAACCTCTTTTCATTCATATCTGCAGTATATTGCAGAAGCATAATGTCATTGACAAAAATGTGTTAGCTTCATTCTTTTTCTTATCTTGATGGAACAAAGGGTAAATTTGGTAACTCACAACTAAGTGAATTTTTTCACAGCTGGTTTACTTTGTCTTCACACCGGCTCTGGTTTGCAGCATCCTGGCTAAAACTATAACATTTAAGAGCCTGGCTATGGTGTAAGTTGATTTCTTGCCACTCTGCAGAATTTTCAATTTTGACCCTGACTTCTATTTTCAATCTATTTCTCTCATTAATTGTTCTATCTGAGACACTTTTATGAACTTTGAAGGTGGTTCATGCCATTGAATATTCTTTTCACGTTTGTCATTGGGACAGCACTGGGATGGTTGTGTTTGAAAATAACTAAAGCAGCTCCTGATATGCAAGGCCTTGTGTTGGGGTGTTGTGCTGCAGGTACTTCACTTAATCATTATCAATACTTAATCTGATAGTGATAGATCATATCAAGCCAATGTTGACTCAAATATTTCACACATACAGATTTAATTAGGTTAAGTACGCTTTTTAGTTCCTGAACTTTTAGGTGAAATTAAAATTCATCTTTGTTTGAAACTTAGATATATTTTGGTTCCCAAATTTTAAAAATAATGGGTATAATTCTTTTAATTCAATTATGTTAAACTTTTTTATATATCAAATAACTTTTTGAGCTAAAATTGAAGCCAAAATGTATCAAACAATATAAACAATCCAAATACTAACATAAAACGCATTTGACATATCAAAAAATAAAATTAACATAACTAGGTTAAAATTACTATATCTATTTACTTTTAAAATTTGAAAACTTTAGAAAACTAAAATGTATCAAATAGAGATTAAAAACATATTTAACTCAATTTCATTTTCTCATCGATCTAGATTTGATATGAGTACAGGAAATCAAGGCAACATGCCTCTCATCATAATTCCAGCAGTCTGCAAGGAAAGTGGTAGTCCTTTTGGAGCTGTGAATGTTTGTAATACAAAAGGGTTGACATATGCCTCTCTGTCCATGGCAGTAAGGCAATCTAACCTGCGACATTGGTACAATTGAGTAGGTTCATCGTACAGAAAACAGAACAGTTCTGAATTAAGAATTTCCTTTCTCTAATTTTGGTTTACCAGATATCAAACATCTACATTTGGACTTTTGTGTACCACATTATCCGCGTATATTCGTGCCGGAATTTTAATGTGAACAAGGTTGATACTACCACAGAAGGTCCAGTGTCAGCAACAGAAGCAGATCTCGAAAACCATTCAACAACACCAGAGGTTACTACAGCACAGACCAATGATCTTGTGACTCAATTTAAAACTGATACGGTTAGTCTGTGTTCTGATACATTATACATGCTCTTGAACTTCGACTATGATAGCTTCGTTTGTGTTGTACCCCTTCATGAAGTCAATTACAATTTCCATTTGTTTTTTACAGGAATCAAAAGAAAAGCAGATTATTAAACCACTAAAAACCTTAGTAAAAAGGCTCAATTTGAAGATTCTATTAGCACCTCCAACATTGGGATCGGTAGGCCAACTATTCTCTTATTTTCTTTCTTGTTCTTTTTCCCAAAAATCTGTCTCAAATTGTACTCAGCAAACTTGGAAAACATCATCAATAAGAAAACATGTTAGACATGTCAACGGAATAACGTAGTTAAAATTTGTAATGGAGGTAAATAGTTGTTTGTATCCCTTGGTTTAGTGTGTGAATCATGATGTAAGTTTGTAGTGAGTAAATAATGCATTCATACATCACTTGTTAAGAAGTGCCTGAAGACGTGGGATTAGACATTATGGAGAGTCCAATAACGGTCCGATCGGGATGGAACAATATATTCAATAGGAAAAACAAACAACAAATCTCATTAAGATAGACTCTAATCCATGAATCCAATATCATATTAAGAATTGGACTTCAAGCTTAACTTAATCTTACAAAATTGTTGCATCCATCCTTATAAAATAAAATCGTCTATCTTTAGTCGACGTGAGACTTCCAACAATAGTGTTACTAAAACCATCTTATTTATTGACAGCTCTGGGTTTTTCTATATGTAGATTGTAGGACTAATAATTGGTGTAGTTCCTCCTTTCCAAAAGATGTTTGTCGGTGCTGATGCTCCTTTTCGTGTGGTCGAAGACTCTGCATCCATGCTGGGGTAAGTTGCATCCTCTTGCTATCACCAGCTTCAAAAATGTATTATTACTTTGTGATGATCAAAGTTCAGAATAGTAAGTAATATTTTGCAGGGACGCATGCATTCCAGCAATGACTTTGTTAGTTGGAGCAAATCTTCAAAATGGTAATAACCAACATCATCGTTCAATGTTCATTTTCATGTCTGCGTTCTGAAGATGAACAAGGTTATACTGAAAAATTGTTAATTTCATTCAGGGTTGAAACGTTCAGGACTGAAGCCTTCGGTTCTTGTGGGGATCATCGTGGTTAGATACATTGTGTTACCAATTTTTGGTGTTGTCATTGTAAAAGGTGCAATTCGTTATGGTATTATCCACCAAGATCCGTTATACAACTTTATTTTACTCCTTCAATACGCTCTTCCACCTGCAATGAGCATAAGTAAGTTGATTAAGATTATTGTGACAATCTAGCGTTTCATATGTACACCATGATCTTCACTTTTACTTATATTTTACTTTGTGATGTGACTCTGGAAGGTACAATTACTCAATTATTTGGAGCCGGTGAAACAGAATGTTCAATTGTTATGCTAGCAACTAATGCCTGTGCCTCCTTCACTCTTACACTATGGTCCACATTTTTCATGTGGCTTGTTCTATAAATGTATTCACTTTCTTTAAAACCTAAACATTATTCAGTTAATTAGTGTTAGTGGAATGTACAATTAATTCCTAGCTGCTTCACTTTGTACCAAATTACTTCACTCATTATACGCATTATGTTATGGGAAAGTATTGCTTCAAATACTGGAGAAGAAAACTACAAGACATGAATGCAACATTTAGAAGAAAAATTCTCACATAAAAAAAATTGTGTTGATCTGATGTAGTATGTAAAGAAAGATATAAAATTATCAAAGCAATAGGTGGAAAGTGATGAACTCAAAACAAGAATAGATAATATATATCAAAACTTAAAACTTATTCAAGCCTTGATTTTCTTAATAATAATAATCATGATTGATTAAATTAATTTTCATTTATCATATAATTAAACAAAATTACTACTAACATCACTATTAATGATTATTATTTAATTTCAAACTTCAATGATTTAACATGAATTGCAAAAGTATTGTCTTAATCTTGAAAAACCCAAAAAGAAAACCTATTTGCCACTACTATATTCGATGGCAGACAATATAGTAAGAGACTGCGTGTAGTTTTCCAACTAGTAGCACAATCAGAAATAGCATCTTAACCAATAAAGCTTTGGTAAAAATATGACCAAAATATTTGAACCGCAAAACAACTTTATCTAGCTGGTTAAAGCATTAAGAACATTTTCCATCCTTGTTACAGGTACCAAACAGAAACACGTTATGAAATCATTTAAGGGTATGTTTAGTTCAGCGTTGGAATGCAAAATCAAGAACTAATTCCATCTTATTCTACGTAAATTTTTTACCCTTTAATTAATTTTAAAAATCAAAAACACATGCTGATTTTGTACTAAAAAATCAATTTTATGTTAATTTGACACAAAACCAAACACGCACTAAGATCATCAGTAGAAAAACTCAATCTTTATGTCCTATGAGCACCTCCAACTATTGGATTGGTATAGGAACTGTTCTCTTAATTTCCTTCTTCCCTTTTATCCTTCCATAGTTCTATCTCTGAAGAATAATAGAAACTACCATATGTAGAATTATAACATTATCACTCTTACCAAACGGGAAAGAATCATCCATCGTAAGGCACGTTAAACATCCTTTAATATGTCAACATTGTAAACTAGTTAAAATGTTCATAATGAAAGATCTAGAGAGGATAATCGAGAGAGATACAACATTAATGAAACATGAGTAGAACTCGTATATAAGGGATTGACATCACCTCTAATCTAAAATCTTAAGGTAATAAGTTTATAATTTTTCATCCTTATATAGTATTCAAATTTCTTATTTTTACATACTTAAACTCATATTTAAATTCTGAACAAATTATTCGTCTAATATTGGGTGTAGTTCTTCCATTTCGAAAGGTGACAATATGCTCCTTTACGTGTGGTTGAAGATTCTGCATCCGAGGGTAAGTTGCCTTGTCTTGTCAACTATGGCATAATGTGAGTATCAAGTACTTATAAGTTGCTTTGTTTGATTGTGTTGGAAATAATTGAAGTTTATGTAAGTTTTTCATTGAATAGAAGTAACAAAGTCAAATACTATATTGAAAACCGTTTATCCTTTTTATCCATGTTAAAGTGAAGGATTCTTTTCCTTAAACAGCGTTTAACCATTACGACTATAAGCATTATTGATTACTTGTGTGAAGATTAACGTGGTAGATAATTTGGAAATAAACACATTGCTCAAGATTACTTGAATTCAGTCAATTCTTGTCATTTTTCATTGCAATTTTGACTGTTGTTTTCTGCATTTGGGAGCTTATGTGGTTTGAAACACATATACCCTCCCTCCTTTTCCCTCCCCCTCCCCAACCCAGCTCCGTGCACCTCTCATATCCCAAAAAAATATACAACCCGCTCCCTCCCCATAGAAGCATAAGTTTTAGAAAGTAGGAATCATAAACAAAAAATGCATTGCCAGATCGGATTCTCTCTCCTTCACCCTTTGAAACTCTTTATTTCCTCCTTGGTAATTGGAATGTTTTCTTCAAGAAAAGATTTGCAGCACGCTCATTTCTATGGCACAACACCCTCAAGATTGTGTTGGGGTCTGTTCTATGCCACTTTCCTGTAGTTGGAGGCATTGGCAACTTCAGTCCATTACCCATCAAACCTATCCCACTTGAAGTGCAGCTCACAAGGCTTAAATCTTCTATCAGCTGTTCACTACTTTGACCCATCAATTCAATCACTCCCTCCACCACTGAACCCTCTCCATCCACCACATTCTCTGCAATCAACCCCTCCACACCGTCCCTGAAAACTCTCTGCAATTTCTCAAAGTCCTCTCGGATCCTCTCCTGGTCATATCGGCTGAACACCCGTGAGCTTCCACCGCAAAGCAAAACCATAAGGAATGCATCATGCCACGCCCTCATCACTTCCTTCACTGCCACTGCTTGAGCCCTATCTGTCAGAGTTGTAGTCATTAGTGTCAGATTCTGCTTCAGAACTCTCAGTGCAGCTTTCATTTGCCCTCTTGCAACACCACCCACGTAGAGCCCATCGTACATCACAGGGGCTGAGTCATGGAATACAAGACGGTATGCAGCAACTTCTGAGACATGTTGACAGGCTACTAGAATGGATAAGTTCACTGATTCAAAGAATGAACCAGAACTCTTGCGGATGCTTGCAAAGCGGAGGCGATTTGAAGGAACAACTCCGGGGTTCATGCTGATTGTTCTCTCAAGAGAATGAATTTGAGAAAGGAGATAATGCAAGGTGTTGAGACGAACGTAGAGGCGCTGTGTTCCGCGGCTGGTGGATGGCCTAGGGTTCTGACTTTCATGTTTTCCTTTCATGTTTCGTAGACGAGCTTCAAAACCAGCACTGCATGGAGCAGCCATCTTCCACAGTTTCGTGAACGTTGAATCGCTGTTGCATCTGGTCAGCGGGGGAAGCATGGGAATGAAACTCTGTCTCGTGCCTGGAAGAGGGTAGAGCGTTATTTTGAGATAAAGCCAAAACCATACAATTCTTATTTATTATGAATTCAGGCTAATTACCACATGAAGCAACAAACTTCATGTAGTCGTGGAAGAGGTTTTCCAATCCATCAGCAAGATCTTGAACTAAATCTTCTGTAATTGCAATTGGAACTTTGAAGAATTCATCCACAGTTGTCGTAGCCAATTTCATTAACTCCGCAGCTGATTGTGCATATGGCTCTGATTTGGAGTTTGCACTCCACGTCTGCAATAAAACAAATTACAAGTTACAAAAAGTATTCTCTGATAAAGAACAAAAATGTGATAATTTTGTGTCCTTCCACTGCGAAGGAATAAGGATCATATAGCCAAAACTTACTTCGGTATCTTTTGCCTCCTGCAAATACTGTTTGCCTCTGAGCAATGAATCATCTATCCATTTTCCTAGAAGACTCAATATGATTGAATCAACATCATAGGGAGCCATTTCGCTGATTACTGTTTTGCCGCCATCGTCGCAGTCACTAGCTTCTTCAACCATCATTTGGACAAATCCCTTTTCTAGCTTTCCAGCCTTCTGCAACACCTGAACTGACTCAGTTGTCAGTGAGTTCACTTCATTTACATAATGCTTCAGCAGTTTACCAAAGCAGGAGTGCAGCACCATTGCTGCAACTGCACCTGCTGTTGAGTGCCATTTCTTGAGAATTGGACTATAATGATGTCTTTCCTTCAGCATCAACGCTTCAGTCTCCTGAACCACTTGGAGCAGAACTTCATTGAATTCTTTCCTTCTTTCAGATTCAGCAGACTTGGCATTCACTGTCTCAATTACCTACACCAAATACAGACATAGAAACACATTATTACATGACTTGACTAGGTTGGAATACTAAAGCTAAAGTTATAGGTTATATTGAAACCTTATCAAATGCATGTTGCATGGAAGAACGAATATAATCATCAATCCGATCTCTGCAATCCACTATGGCCATGCCTCCTTTCTGCCCCCTATCCCCTTCAGTGAATGCCAGATCTTCAACTAAAATCTTTGAGGCTGTCAAAACAACAGGTACAAGGTTTTCGATTTGACCAGCATTCCCTCGTTGGAAATACTCATGGTAGTTAAGCAATCTCTTCTCTGCCCAACTCTGCATTGAGCTCAGCACTGATGATACTATCTTAACATACGTAGATTCGTTTTCTCTCTTAGCATCATTTGCCACCTCATTCATCATGGCATGTGAGGCACAAAGAAGGTCAACTTCAATCTGGCCAGTGCTTACGTACTGCTTAAACAGCACCCAAGCGAAGCACACATTGTGAATTGGCAAGGTGATGCCCAATATAGACCAAGTTTTCTTCATCAACTCAAGTAGCTCATCAACCTCATCCAGGACTAGTGTTTCATCCCTGACATCAAAAATGGCTTGAAGAAGAGATGTATAGAGGTGAATGTTGAAAGGGAATCCATCAGCCCAGTGGCAAACATCAGCAGGAGTACCATTGATGGTCCTCCATGACAAAGAAACCACAGAATTGCAAAGGCTTCTCATGGTGTCTGAGTTCTTGCCAGCGTCTATAGGTTTGGACTCCCCACTTATTACAATGTCCCTGAGGCGCGTCGCAAATGTGCTCGTCTTTTCTAGAGGGATTGCTGGGTAGAGAAGAAGCCCTGCTTCAAGAACTTTCAGCTGTCGAATTTGCCACATATGGTACTCTTGTGAATCACTGAATTCTGAAGGCTTTAGGTGACGTATCAGTTCCAGGGGGAGTATAATAGTTTCTGCACGCCTTCCCATCTGAAATCCATTACAAATACTTAGACCAATAGCTACCACATTCTATACATTAAAAACCACGATACACCAAAATACGACAATAATACCCGTAACACATCTCCTTCTTTCTCCCTTTCACCCTATATATGCACAAAATGAAAGAAAATTTCATATGGTATGGATTCATCTCTTGTTAGAAAATGGATTATCTTCAATGAAATTTCGATCTTTATATAAGTTTTGTCAATAAAATATGATTCATTACAAAGGGAAGGTTTCGGAAAATAAATGATGAGACTTGACGACAATCTCAATATTTTTTTCACATGAGAGAATCCTTCCCGTGTGTTCATAGTTTTGGTCCATATACCACTTTGTGAAGTTTCATTATGTCTTTCTGATAAATTGAAAACCATAAGCGAATAGAAATTGATTGAGATGATGCAGACATGGTCGTTTATTACAGGGAAATGCGTGGAAATCTCGGTGCTATTTAACACCTAAAGAAATAAAGAAAATACATGTGATAAAGAACAGAATATATGTTATGCTCAGGCTTGTAATAAAGGGTGTTCATGCAACATTACTCTTGATAAAAATCCTTTAGAAAATAAAGAGCACGAATTGAATGCAAGCACATATATAAGTTGGGGAAAAACAAGAGAAAGAAGAATGGAAAATGGAAGACGTACTTGGCCCACGAGGGTCCGCATGAGGGTTTTCCTCAGCCTATGATCATCGTGCTCTGTGACCCTCATCTGCTGCCTCATGATCTCAGCCGCCGTCATGGGTCGTCGTGGCCTGAACGACGGCACGGAGCCCGAGAGAGGGCTGCCGGGGGCACCGACAGGCGAGGAGGGCGTGGAGGAAACGCCGTTGCTGACCATCCTCCGGGAAGGACTCCTCTTCACCATCCTCAACCCCAACATCTTCTTCACCCTGCTCGTGGGCTTCGTCACCACCTGGTTCGTCTTCCCCCCTTCCCCTCCGCTACCGTTGGTGTCATGGTTGGAATAAAAGGTGAGGGCATGGCGCCCCCCGAATCCTGGCGTGGAGCGGCAGGAGGTGAAAAATATCTCGTACGCCGTCTCCCTGACTTGGTCATCGTCAAGGCCATGAAGCTTGCCGAATGGCAAGGAGAGGGCGTTGGTGTCGGGGCGGCGCTGGCTGTGGACGTGGTAGTCCAAGCGGGAGGAGGTGGCGGAGGGGTAGGACTCGCGGCGGGTGTGGTGACCCATGCCGGCGGGTGAGCGTGGTGAGGGTTAGGTGTGTCAGAAGAAGAAGTGTGGGGCGAAAGAGTAAGGGAAGAGAGACTGCATTTTGTTGGGTTAGAAGGGAGGGGGAGGGAAGGGAGGGATGGTGGCGTTGCATGTTGTGATGTTGTTATAGTTAATGTGATACCAGTTTCATGGGAGGAGGATCAGAGATTATGGTTATGGGTTTGCCAACGTTGTCACCGGCGAAGAAAGCGACATGGTGTGGTGTACGTGTGCATGCATGTATTTTCCTTTCCCTTTTTAGCGCTTTTTTCTCGGATTTATTTCTGTTGTCTTTTCAATGGACTGGAGAAACAACGAAAGGGGAGCGACTACTGCTTTACCATTTTGTCTGTTTTTTTTTTTTTTTGGTTTGTTTATTTCAACTCTTTTTCTCATTCAGATGTAGATGCCCATTTCAAATCTTCCACAAAATTTGATTGTATTTTAACTGTGATTAAAAACGGACAAACTAGTTCTTAATAGATTTTAAGAAAATGTTTCTCGTATATTTACAGAACATATGACGAGGAAAGAAATAAAAAAGTATATTGGATGTGTTTAAGAAAAGGAAAAGTTGTATATGCATATCATTGCTTTAAATTTTATTTATTAGTGTTGGAAATAAACAATATATATTATATTTGTCGGTTTTCATATTAAGTTACTTTTCTTGACACTTTTAAAGTGAGTTTAAAATTTAATTTTGTTATAAAATAAAACTAATCAAATAGAAAAAAGAATAATAAAAAATGAGATAATAGAGAACAACTTCTGTGTGTGTCTTATTATTAATAGAAAGAGTTTTTTGCAGATACAACATGATAATATATAAAGAATATAAATCAAATAATTAATACAATATTTCCATAAAGTAATATATCAGATGAATCATATCTAAACATGGTCACTATAATTAATTGAATTGCTAAAAGCAAAATATTTTTAAACTAGAAACAAAATTAAAATAATTTTTTTATTATAAGACCGTATTTAAATAAGTAAATATATATAGAGATAGATAGATATTGTTCTTACAAAAATTAAATGGTCTTCCCGGTACAAAGATGGCTTTCTTTTTTTATGTATTTTTCTTTAAATTTAAAAGTATTCTTTTTTATTTACTTGAACATTAATTCACTTATGTACGTTGTTCTGGCACCTTTGATAGTATCGTTTAAGAGTTAAGGTCAAAGATAATTTAAATATTTATCTCACTCTCTGAAATGTCTTTTAAGAATCACATCATGGTGAAACTTCAAATTTAAAAACAGACAATACCTTAGATGAATGACGATTGACCCTAATAATGAAAGTTAACGGACTTAAGATTAGAAGATATGTGTTAACATTTCTTCACGAATTTATAAAGTATATTTATAAAGATTACGAATCCAAGTCTAAGTCTAAGTTTCACATTAAAAAAAAAGTGAGAAAGTTGAGCATCATATAAAAATAAAATTCCATAAACCCATTGTACTAAGTTTTGGATTAAAAATTATAACAATCTCTTATGTTATTGGACTCATATCTCATTAGTATTGTATCTCTTCGATCATCTCTCCTAAAAGACCGAACATATTCTTGTTACAAGACCAAAATAATCTTATAATATCACTCTTACTCGTCTTTATTCGTTCAGAAATATTATAAAATAAATAATACTTCTATGAAATGTGTGATTAAGGTATAATTAGTTTATTAGTTCCTTAATAACGTTATGATATTTAAGTGAGGAGGAAGGTAAGATATCTCATGATTGAAATTCTCATTCTGAAAAAATATTACCCTGTCAGCAAGTAACATTTGTCCCATAAAAGAAATCAAACAATGGCTTCAATTATTGCATAACATTATCCTTTAGAAATTAATGGGTAGGACAGGTTTGACTTTTTCTCCACGAAATCCCCATCAGTCTCACGTATAACTTTTGTTACAGGCAGAAACAAACAACGTTTGATTATGTATTGCGGTCATGATTTGCTTTCTATCATATATTTCAATGAACTAGAAAAAGAGATAGAGTCTTTAAACCTTTACACCATTGGAACTTGGAAGGAAGGAAGAAAAATGGAGGAAACTCTTCCTCTCAGTGTTAGCCATGTGAACAAGTCTTTGGTTCTCACCAATAGACTATACATGCTCCTCCATTTTACTGCTCTTTGTTTCTTGGTTTATTATAGGCTGTGTTTCTGCTTTCAGGATCCACAAACGCGAGAAGCCCCTTTGTTCCCTTGGCTTCTTGTTTTTGCCTCTGAAATCATTCTCTCCTTCATTTGGATTCTTGATCAAGCTTTTCGTTGGCACCCCATTTCCAGAACTGTGTTTCCTGAGAGATTACCACAAGATCACAATCTCCCTCCCCTCGATGTGTTCATATGCACTGCAGACCCCACAAAGGAACCCACTTTGGACGTAATGAACACTTTGTTATCGGCCATGGCACTGGATTACCCACCAGAGAAGCTGCATCTGTATGTTTCTGATGATGGGGGTTCACCTGTCACCTTGAATGCCATGAAGGAGGCTTCGAAATTTGCAAGGTGGTGGCTTCCTTTCTGTACAAGATACAGAATAGAATGTAGGTGCCCCAAGGCTTACTTTTCTATTTCAGAGAGTCATGGTGGTGATTTTGATGGGAGCTTTGAGTTTCTTGCTGACAAGAAAATGATCAAGGTGGGTTGTGTGTGAGATGAAGTTAATTTTCTCTGAAATTTTGGATTTTGGGAGTGATAGTTGACTGATAGTCAAAATTCTGCAGGAAAAGTACGAGGCTTTTGAAGAAGGCATAAAAAGAGTAAAAGAAGATCAGGACAACTCTGGAGATACTACTGTCAAAAGAGGTCAAAATCATCCACCTGTTATAGAGGTACAAATATGTTATCCACAGTATTATTCTTTGGTGAAAGAACTGATAAAATGAACTGATTTGAAGTTTATAAACTTACCTAAAATAGGCTTGGTAGGCTCAATTATAGTTCATTTATCCCAGGTTCAAAAGTGTATGTTAGGCTTACTTAGTGCGTGAATCACAAGCGTATCAAAATTGATTCATCCCTATTTTAAGTACATACAGATAAATGGGTAATTTTCTTTGAGCAGCATCTTTTTCAGTGAATTGCAGTAATATTACAACTAAAAGTCATGTTAGCATATGACACCTGGTATACCATTTAATTTTCATGAGAAAATCCAATGACCCAATTTATCAGATAAACACTGATGATGGCAGGTGATACAGGAGAATAGCAGCAGTGAAATAGAGCAAGTGAAATTGCCTTTCCTTGTCTATGTTTCCCGTGAGAAAAAGCCTTCTCAACCCCACCATTTCAAAGCCGGGGCCCTCAATGCCCTTGTAAGATTCTCTGCATTTTTCTCTCTGTAGTATTATTAAAGGCATTCTCTAGGGACAAAATTACGTGACTCAACCTATTGGATCAAGGTGAACAGTGCCTTACATGAGCTAAAATCTTGATACTGTCGCTGATACAATTTACAAAAACTGACAAACAAATGTAACACAAATATCTGAAGATTCCATTAAAGGAAACAATTCACAAGCAGCTTTACAGACTTGTAATAAGCTATTTGAATGCTTATAAAACATGTGTATGTTCTTGCAGTACCGAGTCTCTGCTGTGATAAGCAATGCTCCGTACATTCTAGTGCTGGATTGTGACATGTTCTGCAATAGCCCAGCTTCAGCACGCCAAGCATTGTGTTTCCACCTTAATCCCCAGATATCTCCTTCACTTGCTTTTGTTCAATTTCCTCAGAAATATTACAATATAAGCAAGAACGACATATATGACAGTCAGCACAGATCAGCATATAAAGTACAAGATATCAGACAAAATTTCAAGTTTTAATATCACTGTCTAGAATATAATATATCTTCAAAACAACGTTGTATTGTATCTAACCAAGCTTTTACCTAGGTTCTATGGCAAGGTATGGATGGGCTAATGGGACCTGTATTGTCTGGCACAGGCTTCTATATGAAAAGGGAATCACTATATGGAAATTACAAAATCAAAGGTATGCATCATGATGATTTGTTTCTTGAAATTTGGTCATTTGGGATGAACAATACATACTGCATACTGATACATAGCTTGAGATGAACATATACATTTGGTATACATAGTTACATACTGCATACTGATACAATTTTATGTTTTGGATGTTAGACACTGATCTCGAACTCCAACAATATGTTGGCAAATCCAATGAGTTCATCAAATCCTTAAACCAAAACTGCAATACAGATTCAGTCACTGTTGGACGTACATTGCCTTTAAAGGAGACTTTGCTATTGGCTTCTTGTGACTACGAAATTGAGACTCAATGGGGTAAAGAGGTATGGGGATATTTTACAATCCAATCATATATAGCTTAATTCATCTATCTAGCATAAACAATGCACTTTTTTTTTTTGGAGTATGCTTCCAGGTTGGGTTCCTGTATGGTACAGTATGTGAAGATGTTCACACCGGATTCATATTGAATTGCAATGGTTGGAATTCAGTGTTGTGTGATCCACCAGAAGCACAGTTTCTGGGAAACAGTACCACTAATTTGAATGATTTACTAGTTCAAGGCACCAGATGGTACTGTGGACTGCTAGATATTGGTTTAAGCAGGTTTTGCCCTCTTATATGTGGGCCTCTAAGAATGTCTCTGCTTCAGAGTCTTTGTTATGCACAACTAACATATTTTCCTCTCTATTGCTTGCCACTTTGGTGTTTAGCAATTGTCCCTCAGCTTTGTCTGCTAAGTGGAATTCCCTTGTACCCAAAGGTAACTCCTATGCTTTCATTTTTTTCCTTGAATTCAATACATTAGCTTTCAAATACTGAAACACAGATCTCATGATTTTACTTCTGTGTCAGGTCTCAGACCCATTTTTCTTCATTTTTTTGTTTATCCCTCTATCAGCTCTCACCAAGCACTTATCTGAAGTGCTTTCAACTGGAGGAACATTCAGAAAATGGATAATTGAACAAAGGATATGGATGATTGTATCAATCACATCTCATCTATATGGATGTTTGGATGCTATACTGAAGAAATTTGGTTTGAAAGATGCTAGTTTCTTGCCAACCAATAAAGTTGAGGATGAGGAACAGACAAGGCTTTACCAAATGGACAAATATGACTTTAGAACATCAAACATGTTTCTGGTCCCAATGGTTGCACTCATCACCATTAACATATCTTGCTTCATAGGGGGTATCTACAGAGTGGTCTCAGTGGGAAATTGGGACCAGATGTTCATGCAGCTTTTGCTTACATCTCATATCATTGTTTTCAACTATCCAATAATTGAAGGGCTTCTGATAAGAAAAGATGTAGGACGCATTTATCCTTCACTACCTTTAGTTATAACATCAAACATCTTGGCCACAACCATCACTTGCACACTTTACTCTTTACTAAAGAAAGTATAAAGATCACTTTTCTGTGTGCCCAATAACATTCATCCACCTTTGCTTTTAGTGTACAGAAATGCTGTGTAGTGGAGAACATAACTGCTGTAACAGTGTAACATGATGTTGTTCGATGAAATAAAGCAATAGATTCAACATTCCACACTCTTCTTACATTACGGTGTATTAGTCTTTCGGTCTTACAAATAAATTTAATAAAATTTAATTAAAAAATTAAATTCACGTATTTTAAAATATAAAAAATTAAATTAATCTAAAATTTTAAAATAAATTAATTTCAAAATTTATTAAAAGTGAAAATATCAAAATCATATTTATCCCAGACAAATTACTCTCTTGCATGTTGTCCGTATAAATTGTGGTTTATGTTAATAACTTTTCATCTACGTTTTAATTTTCTTTCGTATTAATAATTAAATGCAAATAAATAATATTTATTGTAAATTATAACGTCTCAATCTCCTCATTCTTTTACATTAATATTTTTAGTCTTAATCTTCTCCACAAATTTTTTTTATTTGTTTTTCTTGTTAAGAACAAAACCAATTCTAAATTCATATCACACCAATAAGGTATTTTTCTCTTCTATCATAAATTGGAATTTTTTTTTTTTTTTGGTTTAGTTTCTTCTTGAATCAAATGATGTATTTTATATAAAAGAATATAAACCTCAATTTTATTAATTTAGATTGTAGTACAAAACTCCCAGTTGTTGTTTCCATTAAACAGTGTCACAATAAGTGAGCCAATAAATATATTTTCAACATTTAGTTCATAAAAATTTGAAATAAAAAAGCTAACTATATATTTAAGAAATATTATTCATCATTAATCCAAAAATTGTACCATGATTATACAAACCATCTTTTACTGATATCATGTATTGACTAAATTTAAATAAAATCTTTTTTTTGTTTATTAATAAATTTTTGTGTATAAAAATAAACAATTATTGTGTTTTAACATATCAACCTAATTAAGATTCAAAATATATTACAATATCTAAGATAAACTTATAACAAAAAATTCAGATAAAATTTTTCATCAAGAAAAGTTAAAATTAAATATTCTTTAGTTGAATCTTAAGATTTCCCTCTCTTTCTATGACTGTAATTCGTATCTTTGATAGATCTTTGCACAGTTCCTTTTTCATGGCACCTCAATAAGTAATGGTTTGTAGGGTTCTCTTATGAAAAACAAAATGGTACTTGTGGTCCTACCTTATCATCTTTCTCTATCCTCTCATCACACTAATGTATACAAGAACAAATGTTGATATAACAACTCTGTAATACATATTATAAATCAAACTTTGAATATATTTCTTATGTCATTTAAATTAGGTTTTAACTAATTGGAAAAAGAATTGACTTAATTAATAGTATTTAGTAATCAATTTTTTTCATTAGCCCGTCTTTTAAAAAACACTTGCTTGAAGCAATGTTTTAAAAGAAACACTAGTTCTTAATTTATAACTTTTATATTTATTTATTTATTATCTTTTAACTATTTATTAAACTTTCCTTTTAATCATTTCTATATAAAGAAAATTTGTATTATATATTTATTTTTTCTCTCTTCCACTTTCTTTTATCATTTTTATATAAAGAAATTTTTGTTATATACATATTTTCTCTCGTTCACTAGGATTTTATTAATTTTTTACACAAGGTAAAATTTATGATTATCTTTTTATTGCGTAAGATTATAAGATATTGATAATGATGAATGATCGAAAGAAAAATATGATTGAAATAATTAATATGGTAATAAAAAATAAAAATTTAAAATTAATTGAAAACTAAAATTATATCTACTCCAAAAGATTTTTTTCAATTAAAGTAAATTA
>Ga0099823_1001196_pt1 | contig 20700 bp, 21 predicted proteins | sample CowpearedBW_FD_76831 | JGI IMG/M metagenome (GOLD analysis project Ga0099823, IMG submission 76831) | Root nodule microbial communities of legume samples collected from California, USA - Cow pea red BW | ecosystem: Host-associated > Plants > Roots > Nodule | place: USA: California | collected...
CGCGATGGTGCCCAGGTCCACGTATTCGAGCTCACTGCCCACCGGCACGCCGCGCGCCAGCCGCGTGCTGCGCAGGCCGCGCGCGCGCAGCGCCTCGGCCAGCACATGCGCGGTCGCCTCGCCCTCGGCGGTGAAGCTGGTGGCGAGGATCACCTCCTCGACCTGCCCATCCGTGGCGCGCTCGAGCAGTTGCTCGACGCCGATCTCCCGCGTGGACACGCCGTCCAGCGGGCTGATACGCCCCTGCAGCACGAAGTAGAAGCCGAAGTACGAGGCCGTGCGCTCCATCGCCGCCTGGTCGGCCGGCGACTCCACGACGCACAGCAGCCGCGCGTCGCGGTGCCGGTCGGCGCAGATCGGACACAGCGGGGTCTCGCTGAAGGTGTGGCAGCGCTCGCAATGGCGCACGTTGCGCGCCGCGTCCTGCAGCGCGCGGGCCAGCGCGTCGGCGCCGGCGCGGTCGTGCTGCAGCAGGTGGTAGGCCATGCGCTGGGCCGACTTCTGGCCCACGCCGGGCAGGCGCCGCAAGGCCTCGATCAATTGGTCGAGCGCGGTCACCGTCGTCCGATCAGAACGGGAACTTCATGCCCGGGGGCAGCGGCATGCCGGCGGTCAGCTTGGACATCTTCTCGGAGCTGACCTGCTCGGCGCGGCGCACGGCGTCATTGAACGCGGCGGCGACGAGGTCCTCCAGCATGTCCTTGTCGTCGGCCAGCAGGCTGGGATCGATGGCGACGCGCTTGACGTCATGCTTGCAGGTCATCGTGACCTTCACCAGGCCGGCGCCGGATTGGCCTTCGACCTCGATGTTGCCGAGTTCGTCCTGCGCCTTCTTCAGGTTGTCCTGCATCGCTTGCGCCTGCTTCATCAGGCCGGCGAGTTGACCCTTCATCATGATCGTGATTCCTTGTTCAGAGATTCAAAAACCGCGGGGAAGTGCGACCCGGAGGTCGATGCGATGGGCGCGATTGTCGCCGAGGGCGGGCGCGCGGTCCCGCCCGTCCGCGCCCGCGGTGGGGTTCGTCAGCAGGGCTTGATCGAGCCCGGCAGGATCCGCGCCGTCTTGAACTGCGCGAGCAGTTGCCGGACCTCGGGATCCTCCTGGATGATCGATTCGGCGCGCTGCTGGCGCAGCCGGGCCGCCATCGAGTCACGCAGCGCCGGCGAATCGGTGGCGCGGCCGGCTTCGATCTCGACCCGCACCGGCCTGCCGGACAGCGCCGTCAGCGCGGCCTGCAGCTTCTCCAGCAGGCCGGCCTGGCGCAGCGATTCGCGCTCGACACGGAAGCGCCAGCGCTGGGGCTCGGCGGATTCGTCGATCTCCAGGCACTCGGCCTGCAGCGCCAGCTCGCGCGTCAGTGCGTTCAGCCCCAGTTGCGGCGCGATCGCGTACCAGCGCTCGCCCAGCGGCGTGGGCACCAAGGTGACCTCTTCGGCAGCGGTCGAGACATAGATGCCGTCACCGGCGTTGTCGGGCACCGGATCGTCCATGTCCGGCATCGACATGCCGAGCGAGGCCTCCTCGTCCGACGGCGGCGGCACGTCCAGCCAGGGCGGCGGGCCGTCGTCATCGTGCGGCGGGGACAGGTCTTCCGGCTCTTCGCCGTCGGCATCGGCCTTCGCGGCCGCCGGCGGCGCCGCACGCGGACGCAACCGGTCGCTGAAGCGGGTCGCCGGGGCGCCCGCAGGGGCGGCGCGCAAGGGGCCGGACGGTGCCGGCGCGCGAGGCGCTTCCGGCGCGGGAGCGACCATTGGCGCGGGAGCGGGGTCGGGCGCCGGCGCCGTGGCGATGGGTTCGGGCGCCGCTGCGACCGCCTGGGGCTGAGGTTCCGGCTCGGGCTCAGGCGCAGGCTGAGGCGTCGGTTCGGGCGCCGTCTGAGGCGCCATCTGCGGCGTCGGTTCGGGCGCGAGCTCCGGCGGCGATGCGAGCTCGGGGACTGGCGCAGGCTCGGGCTCTGGTTCGGGTTCCGGCGCAACGGCTTCCGCCACGCGCGGCACGGCGGGCGCGGGCGCGGGATCCGGCATCGCCGGCGCGGGCGCCGGTTCCGCAAGAGCGGGCGGCGCCGCGCTCACGGGTGGACGAGAGACCGGCGCGGCGCTTGCCACCGGCGCTGGGGCGGGCGCGGTCCGCGTCGCGTTGCCTTCCGGCGCGGACGGCTGACGCGCGCCCTGCCCGTTCGGCCGGAACGCCATCATGCGCAGCAAGACCATGGTCAGGCCGGCGTACTCGTCCGGCGCCAGCGGCAGTTCCTGGCGGCCGTGCAGCGCCATGCTGTACATCAGTTGGATCTCGTCCGCGGGCAGTTGGCTCGCGAGCGGCAGCAGCTCGGCCAGGTCGGGATCGCCCGCGTCGAGCGCGCCCGGCGCCGCCTGCGCGACGGCCAGATGCTGCAGCGCGGCGGCCAGGTCCTCCAGCGTGCCGCCGGCCGACAAGCCCATGTCGCGCAGCCGGTCCGACGCGGCGACCAACGCGGCGCCATCGCCGGCGATCAGCGCGTTCAGGATGCCCAGCACATGGCCGCGATCGACGCTGCCCAGCATCTGGCGCACGCCGGCTTCCTTGAGTTCGCCCGAGCCGAAGGCGATCGCCTGATCGGTCAGCGACAGCGCGTCGCGCATCGAGCCGCGCGCCGCCCGTGCCAGCAGGCGCAGCGCGCCGGGCTCGTTGGGCACCTGCTCGTTGGCGAGGACGCGGGTCAGGTGCTCCAGCACCGTCTGCGGCGCCATCGGCCGCAGGTTGAACTGCAGGCAGCGCGACAGCACCGTCACCGGGACCTTCTGCGGATCGGTGGTCGCGAGAACGAACTTCAGATATTCGGGGGGCTCCTCCAGCGTCTTCAGCATCGCGTTGAAGGCGGTGTTCGAGAGCATGTGCACTTCGTCGATCATGTAGACCTTGAAGCGCCCGACGACCGGCTTGTAGACGGCCTGATCCAGCAGCTGGGAGATTTCCTCGACGCCGCGGTTGGAGGCGGCGTCGAGCTCGACGTAGTCGACGAAGCGGCCGGCGTCGATGTCGCGGCAGACGTCGCAGACATTGCAGGGATGAGCGGTGATGCCGCCGGTGCCGTCCGGGCCGATGCAGTTCAGCGACTTGGCCAGGATCCGCGACACCGAGGTCTTGCCGACGCCCCGGGTGCCGGTGAACAGATAGGCGTGATGCAGGCGCTGCTGCGTCAGCGCGTTGGCCAGGGCCTGCACGACGTGTTCCTGACCCATCAGCTCCTCGAACGTGCGGGAGCGGTATTTGCGTGCGAGGACCTGGTAACTCATGGCGGGGCATTCTACGGGGGCTGGCTCCGCCGCCGAGGCGGGCCGAAGGGCCACCGCGTCCGGGTTTGTCAGGAGGGTCGGTTGGCGCTGACGGATAATCCGCGCCCATGAGCACCCATGCCCCGCACGATCCTTCCTCCGGCACGCTGAGCTATGAACAGGCCGGCGTCAATTACGACCTGATCGATCCGCTGAAGATCAGCGCCCAGCGCGCCGCGGCCGCCACGGCCGTCCACATGAGCGCGCATGGCTTCACCGAGGTGAAGGCGTCGCGGGGCGAATCGGCATACGTGGTGGATGTGGGGCCCTTCTACATCGCCTCGATCGTGGAATGCCTGGGGACCAAGACGCTGGTGGCCGACGAGATGGCGACGCTGACCGGCAAGAGCTACTACGACGGCATCGCGCAGGACACGATCGCGATGGCGGTGAACGATCTGATCACGGTGGGCGCGACGCCGCTGGTGGTGCAGGCCTACTGGGCCGCCGGCGGCTCGGACTGGTTTGGCGACGCGCAGCGCGCGCAGGCGCTGGTGGCGGGATGGAAGAAGGCCTGCGACGTGTGCCAGGTGGCCTGGGGTGGCGGCGAGACGCCGGCGCTGGCGGGCATCGTCGAGGGCGGCCGCATCGACCTGGCGGCGTCCTGCACCGGACTGATCAACCCGAAAGAAAGGCTGTCGGTCGGCGACAAGCTGGGCGCGGGCGACGCGATCGTGCTGCTGGCCTCGTCGGGCATCCACGCCAATGGCCTGAGCCTGGCGCGCAAGCTGACCGAGCGTCTGCCCCAGGGCTACCTGACCGAAGTCCAGCCGGGCCTGACCTACGGTGACGCGCTGCTGGCGCCGACGACGCTGTACTCGCCGGTGACCGAGGCGCTGTACAAGGCCGGCATCACGCCGCACTACTGCGCGAACATCACGGGCCACGGCTGGCGCAAGCTGCTGCGGCATCCCGGCAAGTTCACCTACCGCATCCACACGGTGCCGCCGGTGACGCCGGTGCTGAAGTTCATGCAGGAGCATGCGCAGCAGGATGACCGGGAGGCGTATTCGACGCTGAACATGGGGGCGGGTTTCGCGATCTTCGTGAAGGCGCACCAGGCGGCGAAGGTGGTGGAGATCGCCAGGTCCTGCGGCATCGAGGCCTGGGACGCCGGCCGCGTCGAGGACGGCGAGAAGCAGTTGCTGATCGAGCCGCTGAACATCCGCTTCGGCGACGACGACCTGCAGCTGCGCTGAGCGGGGCCGGGTCTTGAGGGAATGAAGGGCGCTATCGCGCCCTTCGTCGCATTGATCTCCGCGCGGCAGAGTGGATGAAGCATCAGCATGTCGCGGCTTGCCAATAGTCGAGTCGGCCGGCGAGCATCTTCAAAGCAGCCCTGACAAGCCTTGATCGCCGCATCGCTTCATCGCGCTCACGTCGAGTGAAGAAACGCCTGGTCGAATAGTCGGCCTCATTGCGACAGTCCCGCAGGAATCGAAGATCCTTGGCGATCTGTTTCTCTCCGAGGCTCATGTAATGCTGCAGCGTTCGTTGGTGGACGTCCGCACTCCTGTCTTCAATCTCCGCCAAGTCGCGCGCCAAGAGGAACACAGCGTAATAGGCGCGCGATACCGCGCTGCGGCGATTGCCTTCGCCCTCCCTCGTCACGAGATGCTTGGCGACCTCGAACGTTTCGTCCGGATTGAATTGGTGCATGGATCAGCTCCCCGCGGAATGAAACCGGTCCTCGAAAGCGCAATGCCGCACGTTCACGCTGACGTCTCCGAACAGCCGCTTGTATGCCGGGACCGAGAACCAGATGCGATCGATCGATCGCACTTCCGGAGACTCCAGGCCGTACTGCCCTTCCGCCGAGTAGCCCCAGAGGGTGAACGAGAGGCTCAGTTGAGCCAGCTCAGGGTCATTGCAGACACCCACGCTGAGTTGACGGCCTTGCGCGCATCGGACCACTTCCTGAGCGAAGCTGAGAACGTCCTCGCGGGACAGGGTCGGGTGCCGCTCCAGATACCAACCAACGATGTCATCCCAGTCTTCCGTTCCTTGCAACGCCTGCAGGTCGTACGGCCATTCATGCGGCGAGCACGGATTGAAGCAAGGATGAAACTTGTAAGGCGCCTGGGACTTGCTGTCGACCCGCACCCAGCGGTAGTGCGGCCACTCCGCCTCCCTGCCCGACGCGGCCAGCGTGCCGCTCGGCTTGCATTCCACTTGGTCAACCATCTTCACGACCTTTCGACTCACCGACCCACGTCGATGGAAGGCGCTCATTCTCGAAAGCGCGGCGCGTCTTGCCATGACTCAAAGTGGTTGGCGGCGGGGGGTTTGAAGTGGGCCCACTTTCGAGGGAGATCGCTGGGTCCGTGTGGCCCTGCCCCGCGTTCCCCGGATTGACATCCCCCGGCCGGGTGACGAAGCTCCGCGCTCATGGACTGGTTCTATGTCCCGATGGTCAAGATGCATGCGCTGCTCGCGTGGTGCAGCGTCGGGCTGTTCCTGGTGCGGGGCCTGGCGCATCAGTTCGGCGCGGTCTGGGTGATGGACGAGCGGTTGCGCACGCTCGTGTTCAGCAGCCATGTGCTGATCGTCGTCTCCGGGCTGAGCCTCTGGGGCGCCATGCACTACGACCCGCGCTACGAGCCCTGGATGACGGCGAAATTCATCGCGCTTGGCGCCTACTTCGCGCTCGGGCACTGGGGCACCGGACGCGGGGAGTTCCGCGTGATCGGCTATCTGCTGGCGCTGGTCGCGCTCGCCTATGTCGTGGCGGTGTCGATGACGCGCCAGGTCTTGCTCGGGCTCTGAGTCACCCGCGCGCACGCGACGCCCACATGGCCTTGACGCCGGCGAGCCATGCCAGGCGTAGCATGGACCGATGACCTCGACCCGCCCCATCCACGACGCCGCGCAGCGCGGCTACACCAGCGCCTCGGACAGCTACCAGCGTGGCCGCCCGGAATACCCGGAGGCACTCGCCGGATGGTTGAGCGCGACGCTCGGTGTCCGCGAGGGCGCGCGCGTCGTCGACCTGGGCGCGGGCACCGGCAAGTTCACCAAGCTGCTGGCGCGCACGGGGGCGGCGATCACGGCGGTCGAGCCGGTCGACGCGATGCGGGCGCGGCTCGCGGAGAGCCTGCCTGACGTGCGGGCGCTCGGTGGCACGGCGGAGGCGATGCCGCTGGAGGATGGCGCGGCGGACGTGGTCGTCTGCGCACAGGCCTTTCATTGGTTCGCGAACGCGCAAGCGCTGCGCGAGATGCATCGCGTGCTGCGGCCGGGCGGCGTGCTGGGGCTGGTGTGGAACGTGAGGGACGAGTCCCGCGACTGGGTCGCCGCGATCACCGAGATCATCACCCCCTATGAGGGCGATGCGCCGCGCTTCTACAAGGGGACGTGGAAGCAGCCTTTCGAGGGGCAGTCGCTGTTCGGGCCGCTGCGGCGGACGGTGCTGCCGCACAGCCACGTGGGGACTTTCGATCAGGTCGTGATCGACCGGATCCTGTCGGTGAGCTTCATCGCGTCGCTGCCGGAGGCGGAGCGGCACGTGGTCGCGGAACGGCTGCGCGCGCTGCGGGATCGTTTCGCCGAACTGAGAGCGCCGGCGATCGCCTTCCCTTACGCGACCGAGGCGTGGTTGTCGGAGCGGCTTGCGTCGGCGTGATGGCAAGCGGGACGAGCGCCCCGCTCGCGCGCGGATCAGCCGACCAGCTTCCAGCCCGATTGCCAGAGCTGACGGACGGCCGCGGCCAGGAGCGCGCGGCGCAGCTCGGCGGGACGCTCGCCGGGCCGCGCGGCGTGAGGGGCGCTGATCCACTGGGGGCCGACCTCGCGCGACACGCGCGCCTGGCCATGGCGATCGGCGCGCAGCAGCGCGAGGCGCCAGGCGGCATTCAGGCGCTGGGCGTGAGCGTCGTCCGCGAGCGGGCCGATCCAGTCGTCGCCGTGCAGGCGATGGGCGGCCTTGAGCAGCTCGAGGTCGGAGGGGAAGCGGGGGAACTCGGCGACCGGCTCGCCCCAGGGATCGCGCAGGGTGCGCAGGGGCTGGGCGGGCGCGGTGGTGGCGCGAGCGGCGCGACGGCGGGTCAGCAGCGAGTCGAACTGAGCCAGACGAGCGGACATGAAAAAACTCCGAGAGCCCACAGAGATCACCGGCGTTTGCCGGCCCGGGGGCAGTCGGAGCCGCAACGCTTTAGCCGCATTTGTGAATCGCCCGCAAGTAGTTGGTAAATCGGCGATGGACTTGGAGGGCTGGCCCTCGAAGCGTGGGGCGGATTTAACCACAGGCGCGGACGGTGAGTCCACGGCGTGGCGGCGGTGTTCGCACGCGAGAGCGTGTGGAGATGTGAGCGAGGGGGAGGCTTACCCGGAGGGCCTCGAAAGCTCGGCTAGAATCCGCCCCCGACGGGCCTCCTCGCATGGAAGCGCGGCCAACCGGGTCAGGTGGGGAACCAAGCAGCCCTAACCGTTGTGACCAGTGCCGAGGGTAAGGCTCGTCAACCTCATTCAAGTGAAAACCGCCGGGAGGCGGTTTTTTCGTTTGTGGAGCCTGCGGCGAAAACTGCGCTCAGGCGGACTGCTCGCTTCCGTCTACGGCGTGATCACCGCAGCGACGAGCGCCACCGCGATGGCCGCCGTGGCGTAGATCATCGCTCCTCTCCCGACCGCCAAGCGTCCCAGCGCGACCGAGCCCGCCAGCGCCAGCGTCGTGAACGCCGCGACCAGGACGAGACCGTACATGCCGACCAACGTGGGCGCTGCACATTCCTCGTTGCATCGAGGCGTCCAGAACAACAGCAGCCAGCGCAGCCCGGCTGAGGAACTCGCCAGCATCGCGCAGGCGAGGAGCACGCGCTGAATCACTTGACCTCCCAGAACCATATCGTCTTCGCCTTGCCGAGATCGGAGAACCCGGGCAGCGATGCTATGCCAAGGCCGAATCGGAGGAAGGTCACAGCAGCGCCGCTGAGGCCCGAGGCCGTCAGACGGCTGCCGTTCCACAGGTCGATGTGGTCTCCAGAAGGCACCTTCTCGTTGCCCCGGGTCCAGTAGTCAGCGAAGTAGACGATCCCGGTGCGGCCCTTGATCTTGGCCTGCCAGTCCGGCCCGGTCACGGTCTGCGGGGGTGCGGCGATCCCCTCGATGCGTTGGGCCTTGAGCCACGCGGCAAGTTCCTGGGCGCGGATGGCGATCTTGTTGCCGTTGATGGTCACCGCGGCGCCGTTGAAACCATCCAACTTGATCCCGACGCCATGCAAGGCCACGCTCACCTTGATCGCGCACTGGTTCTCATAGCCCTCGGGCGCCTTCCCTGTCCTCGGATCAACGTATGGCTGGTCACCGGGGTATGAGTCCCACAGGGCTGTGAATTGGACGTGCTGCGACTCAGGTTTGGGAGCCCGCTCGTGAGCAATGCCCAGTGGTCCGGGTGCGCTGGATCGATGGCGACAGTTGGTCCCGGAATCGATCCGCTCGCCATCGGTCACACACTGCGGTCCCGGTCGTCGTCCAGGCATCGTCTGGTCTCCTGAGTTCCCCAAGGTTCGGGTCGGAGACACGTTATGGCTTGGCGCCTCGCACGAAGTGCTGACCTACGTCACAGTCCAAGCGAAGGCGCCTGGTGCTACTGCGCCTCACTCTTGTCCCCCGAAGCGATCGTGACTGCCGCGACGAATGGCCACAATGTTCCGAGGGTCCTCGGGAATCCCCCTTGCTAGAGTCCACCCAGTCCCGCGCATCCGGAAACCGCCATGCCGGCCCCCTTCGACCTCGACCGCTTCCTCACCGCCCAGTCCCCGCAGCTCGCCGACGTCCTCGACGAGCTCAAGCGCGGTCGCAAGGTCAGCCACTGGATGTGGTACTTCTTCCCGCAGCTCCGCGGCCTTGGCCTCAGCAGCACGGCCCAGTTCTACGGCGTCGAATCCCTCGATGAAGCCGTCGCCTATCTGGCCCACCCCGTCCTCGGCCCGCGTCTTCGCGAATGCGTGACGCTGATGACCTCGCACCGCACCCGATCCGCCGAACAGATCCTCGGCCACGTCGACGCCATGAAGTTCCGCTCCTCGCTGACGCTCTTCGCGCGCGCCTCCGGCAACGACGCCCTCTTCCTCGACGCCCTCGAGCGCTTCTACGATGGCCAGCCCGATCCACGCACGCTGGAACTCCTCGATGGCCGCTGACTCCGCCCCTCGCGGCGCCGCCTTCACCCGCCTCCCCTGCCCGCTTCCCGGCGTCGACATCGTCCGCGTCGACACCGCGCGCGCCTTCTCCCGTCACATCCACGACGAGTTCGGCATCGGCCTGATCGATCGCGGCGCGCAGAAGTCCGCCAGCGGCCGCGGCATCGTCGAAGCCGGTCCGGGCGACCTCATCACCGTCAACCCGGGCGAGGTCCACGACGGCCTGCCCATCGGCGATCACGGCCGCGCCTGGCGAATGCTCTACCTCTCGCCGGAGCTCGTGCTGAACCTCCTGGCCGACATCGCCGAAGACCATCCCGGCCTCGATGTCGAGTTCCACCACCCCACCCTCCACGACACCCGCATCGCCGCCCGCTTCGAAGCGCTCTTCCGCGCGACGGCCTCAGCCCCCGCCGCCTCGACCGACACGCTGGGCGTCGACTCGGCGCTCCTGCTGTTGCTCCAAAGCCTGCTCCATCCCCGCGCGCCAGCGCCGACCGCGATCCCTTCCGGCATCGCCGCCGCTCGCGCCCGTCTCGATGACGACCTCGCCTCCCCGGTGAGCCTGGCCGACCTCGCCCGCGAAGCCGGCCTGAGCCGCTTCCAGTTCCTGCGCGCCTTCACCCGCGCGACCGGCCTGCCGCCGCATGCCTATCTCGTCCAGCGCCGCCTTCAGCGCGCGCGCCGCCTCATCGGCCTGGGCACCCCGCTCGCCGAGGCCGCCGCCGCCAGCGGCTTCTGCGACCAGAGCCACCTCACGCGCCACTTCGTCCGCTGCTTCGGCATCCCGCCCGGCGTCTACGCGGCCGCACTGCGCTGAGCCTCCCGGCCCTGCAATTTCGTCCAAGACGCGCCGCCCCTTGCGGCACGACCATGAGCTCTCCGCAGCCACCGCATCGAGGTCCGCCGTGCCCTTCGCCTCCCTCGCCAACCCCGAGTTCCTGATCACCTCGCTGATCGTCGTCGCCTCGCCGGGCACCGGCGCGCTGGTGACGCTCGCCGCCGGCCTGTCCAGCGGCGCACGCGCCTCGCTGATCGCCGCCTTCGGCTGCACGCTCGGCATCGTCCCGCACATGCTGGCCGCCATCACCGGCCTGGCCGCGCTGCTGCACGCCAGCGCCGTCGCCTTCGACGCCGTCAAGTACGCCGGCGTCGCCTACCTGCTCTACATGGCCTGGATGTCGCTCCAGGAGCGCGGCGCCCTCGCCATCGACGCCACGAGCCCGCCTCGCACCGCGCGCGAGATCGTCGTCCACGCGGTGCTCGTGAACCTGCTCAACCCCAAGCTCTCGATCTTCTTCCTGGCTTTCCTGCCGCAGTTCATCGCCCGCGACGAGCCGCGTCCAACCCACCTGATGGTCGAGCTCTCCCTCGTCTTCATGGCGATGACCTTCGGCGTCTTTGCGCTCTACGGCGTCTTCGCCGCCGCGGTGCGCGACCGCGTACTCGCGCGGCCGCGCGTGCTCCAGTGGATGCGCCGCGGATTCGCCGCCGCCTTCGTCGGCCTGGGCGCGAAGCTGGCGCTCGTGCAGCGCTGAGCGGCGTCCCGCCAGCCCGAATCGCCTGCACGCACCGGACGCTTGACCCTCACGTCACGTGAGGCTTCATCATCGCGTCCTTCGCAACGACCTCCGGCCGGGACCGCCTCCCTGTCGGCCCGCCATGGACCACACCGTCGGCGATCTCGCCAAGCGCAGCGGACTGACCGTCCGGACCCTCCACCATTACGAGGAACTTGGCCTGCTCGTTCCCTCCGCGCGCACCGATAGCGGCTATCGCCTCTACACGGACGCCGACGTGCGGACGCTGCATCGCATCCTCGCCTACCGCCACATGGGCCTGCCGCTGAAGGACATCGGTCCGCTGCTCGCGCCCGGCGCGCAGGCGCCGCTCGCGGATCTGCTGGCAAGGCAGATCTCGGTCGTCGAGGCCCAGATCGCCGAGCAGCAACGCCTGCTTTCGCTGCTGCAGCGCGTCGCGCGCCGCGCCCGCGAAGGCGCCGACGTCGACGTCGAGGAACTGCTGCGGCTGATCACCGCGCAATGCATCATCGAGCAGCATTACTCCGACGACGAGATCGCCCGCCTGCGCGCCATGCAGGACGCTATCCCGCCGGAGACGCTTCGTCAGCTGAAGGTCGAGATGCCACGGCTGCTGGCGGACTTCCGCGCCGCGCATGACGCGGGCACCTCGCCCGCGGACGCCGAGGTCATCGATCTGTCCCGCCGCTGGCTCGCGATGGAACGCCTGGTCCCCATCGATGAGGACCTGCGATTGAAGGGCCGCCGCATGCTGGGCAGCGATGCCGGCTTCCAGCAGGTGAGCGGCATCGATGCCGCACTGGCGCGGTACATCGACGCGGCCCTCGATGCGGCCAAGGCCGACGACGCCGCGAACACCGCGCCGGAGCGCCGCACATGAACAGCACAAGCACCACGGCCGGGTCGGCCCCCGCGGAAGGCACTTCCGGGAAGCCGCCGCGGCTCCTGGACAACCGCAACCTGCGCTGGCTCGCAGGCGGCGGCCTGATCTCGATGCTCGGCGATCAGTTCACGCTGCTGGCGCTGCCCTGGCTCGTGCTGCGGCTTACCGGCGATCCCCTCGCGCTGGGCACCGTCATCGCCGCGATGGGCGTGCCCCGCGCGCTGCTGATGCTCGTGGGCGGTGCGCTCGTCGACCGGCATGCCCCCGCTCGCGTCCTGCTCGTCTCCCGGCTGGCCTGCGCGGCGCTACTCGCCGCGCTCGCGCTCCTCGTGGCCACCGGCGCCGCGACGCTCCCGTGGATCCACGCCTTCGCCGTGACCATCGGCATCGCGACGGCCTTCGCCCATCCCGCCAGCAGCGCCATCCTCCCGCGCTCGGTGCCGCCCGCGCTCATCCGCCCCGCCAATGCGCTGCTGATGTCGATGCGACAGGCGACCATGCTCATCGGCCCGCTACTCGGCGCCGCGTTGATCGCCGCCAGCGCGTCGCATGCCGGCCACCACCCGGCGGGCCTGGCCGACGGCCCCGGACTCGCCGCGGCTTTCGCGCTCGACGCGGCCAGCTTCATCGCCGCCGCGCTCGCGTTGCTGCCCGTGAAAGTCCCCGCCACCGCCGCCGCGCTGAGGTCGCAGTCGATCGTGGCCTCGATCGCCGAAGGTCTGCGCGCGCTCTGGAATGACCCGCTGCTGCGCGCGATGTGCCTCTACGTGACCGCGATCGGGCTACTCGTCGGGGGACCGCTGCAGGTCGCGCTGCCACTGCTCGCCGAACGCCAGTTGCACGGTGACGCGGCGACGCTCGGCCTGCTCACCGCAGGCCATGGCGCCGGCATCCTGGCGGGCCTCGTGCTCGCCGGCCGGTTGAAGGGCCGCCGCGCCGGCGCGCTGGGAACGCTCGGTACCACGGTGCTCCTGATCGACGGGCTTGCCGGCCTGGTGTTCATTGCCCTGGGCCAGGCCACGGGCACTTGGCAGGCCATCGCGCTGCTGGCCCCCATCGGCGCCATGGCGGGTTTCGTTCAGGTCGCGGTGATGAGCTGGATCCAGAGCCGCGTGCCGCCCCAGATGCTGGGCCGCGCGATGTCCGTGCTGATGGTCCTGATCCTCGGACTCGCGCCGCTGTCGTCGGCCGCGGCGGGGTGGCTGCTGCGCCTCGTCCCAGCGTCCATGGTCTTCGCCGGCTGCGGCCTCGCCATGCTCCTCGTCGTCGCCGCAGGCATGACGTTCCTCCCGATCCGCCGCATCGACGACGCGCCGCCCTCCGCCGCCTGAGCGCGCCGGTTCGGCGCAACGGGCCTCCGCGGCGGACTTCCCGCCCATCCGGGCTACGCGTCCGCCTCGTCCTTCACTTCCCCATCGAAGTCAAACAGCTCGACGCGCCGCGGCGCGGCCGAGCGGCGCTCCACCTTGTGCTGCGGCCCGATCGCCTTGCCCGTGCGGGCATCGATCAGTTGCAGCTCCACCGGCTCGCCGGTCTCCGTGTCGATGAGCCGCATCGGCTTGCCCTTCAGCGCCGCGTGCCGGTTGCCCCAATTCAGCATCGTCAGCATCACCGGCCGGAAATCGCGCCCCTTGGGCGTCAGCACGTACTCGAAGCGCGGCGGCTTTTCGCTGTAGGGCCGCTTCTCCAGCAGGCCCCGGTCCACCAGCTCCGCCAGCCGCCGCGTCAGCGTGTTGGACGCAATGCCGAGCTCGCTCACGAACTCGTCGAAGCGGTGATGCCCGTAGAACACCTCGCGCAGGATCAGCACGCTCCAGCTGTCGCCCAGCATGTCGGCCGTGCGCGCCACCGGGCAGGCCATCTCCTCAAAACTCGTGCGGCGCATCGGCGGCCTCCTTGGGTTGCCCCGCGATTCTCTCCGACTTCCATCATGGAAGTCAGTTGACGAATCTGGAATGGTGCATTCCGCCGCCAGTCACTTCCATCATGAAAGTGACGTTCCTATAGTCCGCTCCATCACCCGCCGCCCCGGCGGGCCCTCGATGCCGGAGCTCCGCCATGACCGCCCCTTCCCCCGACTCCACCGCCACGGCCGCTTCCTCGGCATCCGTTCCTTCCACTCCTTCCGCTCCTCCCGTTCCTTCCGCTCCTTCCATCCCTCCCGCTTCCTCCGCCGGCTCGCGCAAGCCGTTCGGCCGCACCGCGCTGTCGTGGGCCGCGCTGACCGCCGCCGTGCTCGCGGCCGGCGCCTATGGGGCCCACTGGTGGACCACCGGCCGCTTCCATGAAGAGACCGACGACGCCTACGTCGGCGGCGACGTCACCGTGGTCGGCGCGAAGGTCGGCGGCTACATCGCGGAGCTGCCGGTCACCGACAACCAGTTCGTGCGCGCCGGCGAGCTGCTGGCCCGCATCGACGCGCGCGACTACGACGCCGCGCTGCAGCGCGCCACCGGCGCCGTCCAGGCGCAGGAGGCCGCCATCGCCAACCTCGCCGCGAGCGCCGCGCTGCAGCAGGCGGTGATCGCCAAGGCCAGCGCCGGCGTCGCTGCCGCCTCCGCCGAGGAACAGCGCGCCCGCGACGACTTCGCGCGCCATCAGGACCTGGTGCGGCGCTCGGCCGTCTCGGTCGAGAGCAGCCAGCGCGCCGAGGCCGCCTTCAAGACCGCGCAGGCTGGCTCCGCCCGCGCCCGTGCCGAGCAACTCGCCGCGGAGCGCCAGCTCGACGTCATCGCGACGCAGAAGCGCCAGGCCCAGGCCGCGCTCGATCAGGCCCGCGCCGAGCGCGAACTCGCGCGTCTCAACGTCGGCTACACCGAACTGCGCGCGCCGCGCGATGGCTACATCGGCAACCGCAAGGCGCGGCTGGGCACCTACGTCGGCGTCGGCACGCCGCTGATGTCGGTCGTCCCCGCGCAGGGCCTCTGGGTCGATGCCAACTTCAAGGAAGACCAGCTCGCCCGCATGCAGGCCGGACAGCCCGTGCGCATCCGCGCCGATGCCTGGCCCGGCGTCGTGATGCACGGACGGCTCGGCAGCCTGGCGCCCGCGACGGGCGCGCAGTTCAGCGTGCTGCCGGCCGAGAACGCCACCGGCAACTTCACCAAGATCGTCCAGCGCGTGCCGGTGCGCATCCAGCTCGACGCCGCGGATGACCGCCTCGGCCGGCTGCGCCCCGGACTGTCCGTCGTGGTCGAGGTCGACACCGCCGCCGGCAGCGCTGCCCCCGCCACCAAGACCGCGAGCCTGCCATGAGCGCCGCGCCCGCCGCTTCCGTGTCCTCGCCGGCGCCAGCATCGATGCCGCGACGCGCGCGTCCCGCCTTCTGGTCCAACGACGTCATCCCCGTCGCCCAGCTGAGCACGCGCGACAAGGTGCTCGCCTTCGCGACCATGTGCATCGGCATGTTCATCGCGCTGCTGGACATCCAGATCGTCTCGGCCTCGCTGCGCGACATTGGCGGCGGCCTCTCCGCCGGCGCCGACGACACGACCTGGGTCCAGACCAGCTACCTGATCGCCGAGATCATCGTCATCCCGCTGTCGGGCTGGCTCGCCAGCGTGATGTCCACGCGCTGGCTGTTCGCCGCCTCGGCGCTGGGCTTCACGCTGACCAGCCTGCTGTGCGGCCTGGCCTGGAACATCCAGAGCATGATCGCCTTCCGCGCGCTGCAGGGCTTCCTCGGCGGCTCCATGATCCCGATGGTCTTCACCACCGCCTTCATGTACTTCGACGGGAGGCAGCGCGTCATCGCCGCGGCCACCATCGGCGCCATCGCCTCGCTGGCGCCGACGCTCGGACCGGTGGTCGGCGGCTGGATCACCGACATGCTGTCGTGGCAGTGGCTCTTCTACATCAACCTGCTGCCCGGCCTCGTGGTCACCGCCGTCGTGCCGCTGATGGTGCGCGTGGACAAGCCCGACCTCTCGCTGCTCAAGGGCGCCGACTACCTGTCGATGGCGCTGCTCGCGGTGTTCCTGGGCTGCCTCGAGTACACGCTCGAGGAAGGCCCGCGCTGGAACTGGTTCGGCGACACGACCATCGCCATCACCGCCTGGACCGCCGCGCTGACCGGCATCGCCTTCATCGCGCGCAGCCTGACCGTCGCGCGGCCCATCGTGGACCTGCGCGCGCTCAAGGACCGCAACTTCGCGCTCGGCAGCCTGTTCTCGTTCATCACCGGCATCGGCATCTTCGCCACCATCTACCTCACGCCGCTGTTCCTCGGCCGCGTGCGCGGCTACGGCGCGCTGGACATCGGCCTGGCCGTGTTCTCGACCGGCGTGTTCCAGGTGATGAGCATCCCGCTCTATGCCTTCCTCGCCAGCCGCTTCGATCTGCGCTGGATCCTCTTCGCGGGTCTGGCGCTGTTCGCGCTCTCGATGTGGGAGTTCATGCCGATCACGCACGACTGGGGCGCGCATCAGCTGCTGCTGCCGCAGGCGCTGCGCGGCATGGCGCAGCAGCTCAGCGTGCCGCCGGTGGTGACGCTGGCGCTCGGCGCGCTGCCGCCGGCGCGGCTCAAGCTGGCCTCGGGGCTGTTCAACCTGATGCGCAACCTGGGCGGCGCCATCGGCATCGCGGCCTGCGCGACGGTGCTCAACGACCGCACCAACCTGCACTTCCAGCGCCTGGCCGAGCGCCTGCATGACGGCAACGAGGCGATGAGCGGCTTCCTCGCGTCCGCCGGCGCGCCGCTGTCCTCGCTGCCTTCGGGCGAAGCGGCCACCGCAGCGCTGCGCCAGCTCTGGTCCCTGACCTACCGCGAGGCGCTGACGATGACCTTCTCCGACGCCTTCCTGCTCGTGATGGTCTGCTTCGTCGCGGCACTGCTGTTCGTGCCGCTGCTGCGCAGGATCACGCCGCCATCCGCCCCTTCCGCCGATGCCCATTGAGCTTGCACGCCCTCCCCTCGCTTCGCGCCGCACTTCCTGGAGTTCCACCATGACGCTCCCGCTGTCCTCCGCTGCCCGCCTGCCACGGCGCGCCGCTTCCCTCAATCTGGCGCTGAGCGCCATGCTGGCGGCTGCGCTTGCCGCTTGCGCGCCGATGACCGATCCGGCCGGCCGCCCGCGCGCGCTCGACGAGCAGTTCGCCGGCCAGGCGCTGATCGCGCAGCGCCAGACCGGCGACTCGCCCGCAGTTCTCGCCGCCTGGTGGCAAGGTTTCGACGATCCGGCATTGAGCGCCATCGTCCAGCGCGCGCTCGACCAGAACCTGGACCTCGCCATCGCGCTGGCCCGCGCCGAGCAGGCGCGCGCCGCGGCACAGGGCGCCGGCGCGAATCGCCTGCCGCAGGGCGTGCTGCAAGGCCAGTTGCTGCATCAGCGCCAATCGCTGAAGAGCCCCGAAGGCAAGCTCGCACACGGCTTTCCCGGTTACGAGCGCGAGCAGACGCTGCAGACGCTCGGCATCGGCGCGAGCTGGGAAGCGGATCTGGCCGGCGGCCTGCGCCAGGGCGAGACGGCCGCCATCGCCGAATGGCAGGCCGCCGAGGCGGCGCGCATGGGCGCGCGCGTGACCGTCGCGGCCGAAGCCGCCGATGCCTATTTCCGCGTGCGCGGCGCGCAGGCTCGCATCGCCGTCGCCGAGGCGCATCTGCGCAACCAGTCCCAGTTGCTTCGGCTGATCGAGGACCGCTTCAACGGCGGCCTGGCGGCGCAGCGCGAAGTCGCGGAGGCCCAGGCGCTGCAGCTTCAGGCGCGCGGCACGCTGGCACCGCTGCGCACCGAGCTGTCGCAGCAATTGCATCGGCTGGACGTGTTGATGGGCGAGCAGGCCGGCACCTACGCGGCGAAGCTGATCGCGGACACGCCCGAGGCGCCGCGCGCCGCCGCGCCTGCCGAACCGGGCGTCACGCGTTCGTCCCCCTACCTCGTGCCGTCGCTGCCCGCGGACCTCACCCCCGCGGCGCTGATGCGCCGCCGCCCCGATGTCATCGTCGCGGAGCGTCAGCTCGACGCGAGCCAGGCGCGCATCGGCGTCGCCACGGCCGAGTACTACCCGCGCCTGACGCTCGGCGGCGTGCTCGGCGCATCGAGCCTGAATGGCGGGCTGCTGTCGGCGGCGGCTTTCCAGCCACAGGCGCTGCTCGGGCTGCACTGGCGTCTGTTCGACTTCGGCCGCGTCGACGCCGAAGTCGCTCAGGCCCATGGCGCGCGCGCCGAGTCGCTCGCGCAAGTGCGCCTGCGCATGCTGCGTGCCACCGAGGACGTCGAGAACGCGATCGTCAGCCTCTCCGAGCTGGAGCAGCAGCGCAGCGATCTCACGCAGGAAGTCCGCGCGCATCAGCTCGCGCGCGACGCGGCGGAGGATGCCTACAGGGGCGGCGCCGCCAGCCTGATCGAGGTGCTGCAGGAAGACCGGCTGCTGCTCGGCGCGCGCGACCAACTGGCGCAGCTCGACGCGGCCCACGCGCGCGCGGCAGTCGCCGCCTTCCGGGCGTTTGGCGGCGGCTGGGACGCGCCGGCCCCCATCGCGGCTCGGTAGCATCGGGGCCCATGAGCCCGCCCTCCGCATCGCCCTCGCCTTCGACCACGCCAGCCACGTCCGGCGCCGCGCACGCCCATTCGATCAACGACCTCCTGCCGCTGCTCTTCGTCGCCGTGTGGAGCACCGGCTTCATCGGCGCCAAGTTCGGCCTGCCCGACGCCGAGCCGCTGACCTTCCTCGCCTGGCGCTATGCCGCGGTGATCGCGCTGATGCTGCCGGTGGTCCTGCTGCTGCGCGCGCCCTGGCCGCGCTCGCCCGCCGCCTTCGGCCACATCGCGGTCACGGGGCTGCTGGTCCACGGCGTGTACCTCGGCGGCGTGTTCACCGCGATCGGCCATGGTCTGCCGGCGGGCATCACCGCGCTGGTCGTCGGCCTGCAGCCGCTGGTGACCGCGCTCGGCGCGCGCGCCTTCCTCGGCGAGCGCATCCAGCCGATGCAATGGCTGGGCCTGGCGCTGGGCTTCGCGGGGGTGGGACTGGTCGTCGCGCAGAAGGTCGCAGCCGTCCCGAGCGGCGCCCTCGCCGCGATGCTGGCGCCCGCGGTGATCGCGCTCATCGGCATTACCGCCGGCACGCTCTACCAGAAGAAGTTCTGCCCTTCCTTCGACCTGCGCACCGGCTCGGTCATCCAGTTCGTGCCCAGCCTCGTGGTCACCGGCGCGATCGCCGCGATGACCGAGACGATGCGCGTGCACTGGACCGGCCAGTTCGTCTTCGCGCTGGCCTGGCTGGTGCTTGTGCTGTCGCTGGGCGCGGTCAGCCTGCTCAACCTGCTGATCCGCCGCGGCAGCGCGGTCAATGTCGCCAGCCTCTTCTACCTGACGCCGCCGGCCACCGCGCTGATCGCCTGGGCGCTGTTCGGCGAGACGCTGACCGCTCCGGCCATGGCGGGCATGGCGCTGGTGGCGGTCGGCGTCTGGCTGGCGCGGCGGACGGCGCGCTGATCAGTTGCGGTCGGCGCGCGCCGGCAGCGTGCTGTCGCGATTGGCGTTGTCGCTATTGATCGACGTATCGCTCGGCGTGCCGTTGTTCATCGAGGATGAGTTGTCCTGCGGCATCGGCGCGACTGGCGTGCGAACGTTGGGATCCTGACGCTGCTCGGTCGTGGTGTTGTTGCCGTTGTATTGGCTGCTGGTCGCGGGCTGCGTGTTCTGCATGTCCTGCGTACCCTGCGCGCCTTGCGTGCCGGCGGGCTGGCCCGTGCCCGGATTGGCCGCGGGCGTCGCGCTGGTCGAGCTGTTGGTCCGCGGCGGATTGTTCTGGTTGTTGTTGTTGGACAGCGGATCGTTGGTCTGATCGCGCGCGCCCACCGAGCCCGAGCTGCCGCCCTGCCCGCCGCTTTGGGCATGCAGGAAGCCGACGCCGGAAGCCAGTGCAATCGCCATCGCCACGGTGGTGATCTTGGAACGGGGGTTCATGAGGATCTCCTGAAAGCTGAGGATTGAGGTCGTGCCGGGAGCGGCCGCGGGTCGCGTCGCATCGCATCGCGTCACGCCGAGCGGATCGCCCTGCGAAGGACTACGGGCAAACCCGATACCCGCGCTGCGCCTCGCCTTGGCGCCGCCTAACCCCGCCGCGTCGCGTTCGATGGGCGGGAAGGCTCGAGTTCATCGAGCTCCGCGCGGATCGCCACCGGCGCCGCCGCGCTCGTCGGCGTCATCGGCACCACCGGCGAGACGGAGGTCACCGGGCTCACAGGCGTGAAGGGCGCGCGCGGCGCGGACGCTGGCGCCGCCGATGGCTGCGCCGCAGGCGGCCGCGCCAGTGCGCGCAGGCGCTCCCCCAGCGCATCGAGGCTGCCGGCCTGGGCATGAGCCTCGTCAGCGGCGTCGAAGGGCTCCAGGCTGATGCGCTCCGACGCGATGCCCAGGCCCACGGCATGGAAGTAGGCCGCCTCGCTGACGACGCTGAGCTGGCTCGCAACCAGGCGGTGGACCTCCAGATCCGGCATGTCCAACTGCACGCCTTGCACCGTGCTGAGCACCGGGGTGCGCGTGATGCTGCCCGCCAGCCCGGCGAGCCGGTGCGCATTGGGCAGATGCGCATGCAGCACGTCCGCGTGGCGGTTGCGGATGAGCCCCACCAGCACCTGGATCGCGTGCCAGGCGGGATCGTCGGGCATCGGCACCACGACCGTCTCCGCGCCCAGCGCGCGCAGTTGCTCCGCGTAGGGGCCCTCGGCCGGACACAGCACCGTGAAGCGGAAGCCATCGCCGGCGCCGAGCCGCTCGACGAGACGCGCCACCAGCAGCGGCGCGCCCTCGCCGTCCGGCGGCAGCGCGCCGACGATCTCCACGACGTGAAGCGCCGATGTCGATGCCGGCGTGGCGGTGGC
>Ga0099823_1001199_pt1 | contig 20681 bp, 11 predicted proteins | sample CowpearedBW_FD_76831 | JGI IMG/M metagenome (GOLD analysis project Ga0099823, IMG submission 76831) | Root nodule microbial communities of legume samples collected from California, USA - Cow pea red BW | ecosystem: Host-associated > Plants > Roots > Nodule | place: USA: California | collected...
ATATCTTTTATACAAATTATATTAATATCTTTTCTAAAATTGATCTTTAAATTTATTATTTTTTAAATTCAATTATAAATTATTAAATTTAATTATAAATTGAATAAATTCTTATATTTAATTGTTAAATAGAATATAATTATTTAAAATATTATAAGGATATAATTATTAATTTTTTTTCTAATATTTATATTCTTAAATTGACACGTGACACAATTGTGACTTGACACGTGGACACTTTTTTTGAAATTAAAAAAAATTAAAAAAAAATTAAAAAATATCAAAAAAATTAAAAAGAAAATCAAAAAAACCAGGAGCTGACACGTGGCATGTACGGTTCAAAAACGTTAACTATTTAAACATCGTTAGTGAAAAAGACCAAATTAATCACAATTTGACGAAAATGAGAACCTAATTGAACATAAAACGAAAAATAGGGACCAAATTGAATAAAATCAACAAAAATAGGGACCGAATGTATTTTTAAACCTTTAATATAAAATACATATTAACAAAATATTACATTTATTTTATTTCACTACTTATTTAATATTTTTAATTCAATTATTGGTTTTATTATATATATATATATATATATATATTAAAATATATTTCTAAAACATTTATATTTATATGATCGATTAGACTGAATTGTATAATTAATTATAATCCCTTTCTTCGCAAATTTTATTATAATATAAAATATATTTTTATTTTCGTTTTCTGTTTTCCAATTTTTGTGTTGATTTCTGCACTTTTTCTAGTGTTTACGTTCACGAGTAAATGCATAGAAACAAAGAGAATTGCAGTGGAAATAGTGCCCAATTAACACCGCATATGCATCCAATATGCAAACGTAACTATGTCACGCCTATCTTTTTATCCAAGAATTCAAAATAGTGCTAGTTTCAAGAACATGGCATAATTAATGGCCAATGTTTTCAAAATTAACCATGATGATTGTGAACTCGACTGTTATATATGTGATTTTTCAAGTTATCTGGCAAGAGTTAACTTAAACGAGTTGCTTCAAGTTTAGTATAGGGTTCCACCTTATTTTACGAATCTGATTTTCTTCTTTAACTTTCGGTGCTTGCTAGCATGGCTACTGCTACTACTAGTGAAGCGGATGTGCAAGTGCCATTGAAACTTCTGGTGAACAAATATACGAACAAAGTCATATTTGCCGAAGCAAATAAAGACTTTGTGGATATCTTGTTCAGCTTCTTATTGCTGCCTTTAGGAACCATTGCAAGACTCGTAGAAAAAGACTCTAACATTGAACCACTTACAATTGGTTGTCTGCACTCACTCTATCATAGTGTGCAAAATCTCGACAACCACTGTTTCTGTACACAGGGATTCAAACAATTGTTGGTGCAACCTAGGAACATACCTGAAGATTATTGCAACACTCTTAAGCTTAACATTGATGATCCTGAGTCCAAAGAGTATTTCATATGTTCCAAGTCTGATCCAGGGTATCACCGTTTGGCCCCTTTCAAAACTGAACTAAACTGTTCTTGTGGGAGTCCTTTGACCCGTGTTTTCTTGAAACATTCATTCAGTGGATTTGTTAACGACAATGCGACTTTTGTCATCACTGATGATTTAGTTGTCATACCAAACTCTGTGAGTAAACTGAACCTTGCAGTGCTCCAAAATTCAGGAATAAAAGACCCAAGTGAAGTCAAGGAAATGACTGTGAATGTCACAAAGGAAAAGGTTTTGTTTTACATTTTACGTTTCCTATAATATTCTTTTCTGTTTGTAATTTGCTTTATTTACATACGCCAATTTGTATGAATATTTCGTATCTGATTGATCAGTATTTTATACAGATACTGGATCTTCTAAAGTGCTCTTTGATTTCCAAGTCATGCCTGACATATTTGCTTTCAGAAAAGAAACCGATACTCGAGAGGTCAACGTTTTCGTTATGTAGTGTTGAATACGACAAGAACATCGAAATCTCATTGAATCTAGTCATAAGAAAATCAGATGGCAAATTATTGTATGCTCAAGGGGATAATCATTTTGCAGACATGATTTTAAGTTTTCTGACTTTTCCTCTAGGAGGAGTTATACGAATTCTTGGAGGAAACTGTTCCTTGGGATGCATCGATAAACTATACAAGAGCATTGTTGATTTAGAAGGAAACATTTATTGGATGTCAGAGGAAGTAAAGAAGAGACTCATTGATCCTTCCTTGGTATCATATGTCACATTGATCAACCCGATTTTTCCATTTTTCCACCCAAATCACTACAAGTTCTGCACAGACTATGTGGATTTTTCGAGTGGAGATAGTACTGTGAATATGTCGTGTGTCAAAAATGATCGACGTTATTATCCTGTTACAGCAACAGTATGGTATGAACAGATGTTTTTATATGGTTTCGGTTATGTGAAGGGCCCACAAACGTACCTGGTTACGGATGATTTGGTGGTAGCACCGTTTTCTACAACTTCAGTTTTAAATTTAATCAATTGTTCGAAAACTCCTTTGAGTGACCTCAAGGAAAAAAATGTTGTCATTGGCTTTAAGGAGGTAAGTAAATATAGTTCTTTTTTTTTTTTTTATTATCAACTACGTCGTCACCCTATTTTTTTTTAATTTTCAATTATATATTAATTTATTAATTAGGTTTTTTTTCCTTGTAATTTGTTTGTGCAGTGTATCAACATTTTGAAGGCCTCGTTGACCTCCACCTCTGCTCTCACAAATGGTCTTGATCACTTCTTCACGGATGATAAGGGGAGAATTGATATGTGAAGTGTGTCAAAATAAAATAATCAAGCTTCAAAATAACAAATGCCAAGATATGAAAATTGATACGTGATTTCCACTAGCTTCGCTTGCTGGTGTGTTGTTCCGCTTAGCGCCATCGTATCCATTTTGAAGGTCATGGGTGCGTGGGCTTCTTTATGCGCTGCATGAAGTCCAATTTATATGTGATTCTCTTTCTCTTTCTAATATTACCTTTTTTATTCACAGTTTATTCTGTTCTTCCTTTATGATTCTTCTCTATTCATTTTATATTTCATCAAGCATACCAATATCAGTTTGTCTCCTTCACGAATTATTGCGTTTATGTGTGATTCAACCATGGTCATGCTATCCTAATATTCGCGACAAAAAAAATAGTAAAGGGATTAAATATTTGATCATTATCATTAATATAATAAAAATATATATAATTTAGTATTTAAATTTTCTTGTATATTTTTGTTCAATATCATGCTTGAAAAATATGAATAGATAAAGTTTATTGTTTTCATCTCCTGAATATCTTCCCTTTTATCATGTTAAAAAAATACATTAAAAAAATAAATATTTTATTTTATTTTTAATTAATATACTTATTTAAACAAAAATTAAGATTAAAAAATAATTTATCAAAATCTAATCAAAAATTGAGAGACGTAATTAATAATATATATATATATATATATATATATATATATATATATAAAATAAAGTCACAATCAAAAAAAATTATAGAAAACATATAATACATAACTTTTTCTTCCACTCATAAAAAAATACTAAGGATCTTTTGTGTATAATCCTACGTAATCTTGAATGTTAAAAGTTCTTGTACGTAGACCAAACAATACAATGCAAGCAAAAATATCATATAAATTATCATACTAGTATATCCACCATTGGAGTCTCCAACAATTATTCTAATAATTATATATCCGATTTTACTTATGTATATAACTTTATTTTTTTTTTAGAAACCAAAGAAGACATTCAAGAGTGGAAGATGAATACAATATGTGAGAAACTTAAAAGACAATAAGAGAGAATTAAAAAAATATCTCAATAATTTTTTTGTATTCTTTATTATATTTAATTTTATATTTTAATTATTTATTAACATTAAATATTATTATTTATTATATACTACATATATTTTTTTAAAATTTTAAAAAAATTTAGGAGGCCATGGCCCCCTCAAACCATACTAAGATCCACCCCTGGTATCATAATACTTATGTTGCGTATCTCTTGATCGTTCTTTCTTTTTCCTTTCTTTTTGCTTATCTTAAGTTGTTGTCTTTTCTCTTTCTGTTTTCATCATCAGTAAATAAATTGTTTGCACAAGTGACCTTTGGTGCATAAATTTGATGAAACTAGTACATGTGATCATGTGAGATTGATGAAGACTTAATGAAGAATTGAAGTGATTCGTTGTTGATCAAGCTTGTGACCTGTTGCATCTGGAACAATTATGAAGATCTCAAAGCTTGAATATTGTATTGTATTCGTAGACTATACGATATAAGATAAATGTCTTTTCTCTTATGTTTGTCTTTTTTCAACCTGTTAAAAAAGTTTTTAACAAGTTAAAAGGCTTGTTGCATATAGTTTTGATATGAATGTATTTAATCAGTTGAATTGTTATTCAATCGATTAATTTCACTTAAGTCAAGTAAAATCAACAGAAATAGTTGTTTACATTTAAATTTTGTAATTTGAAAGTTTTCTCTACTCTCATGGGTAATCTCATGTTCTGTAATATGAATTTTTTTCTTTTAACTTTTATATTGTATATTTTAGTATTTTTTAATATGACTTTACGATAGCATGAGAGCGACAACTGCAAAAGAGACAGTTTGGTCTTTCAACCACTAAGCATGCAGTGTACATGGAAACTGTGGGGATGTAAAAAAAAGAAATGACCTTTTAAGTTTTGTGATGAATTGGTGACATGGGCCTTTTACATTTCATCCCTCTTTGCCTTCAATGTGAGGACCTTCGTTATCTCTATACAAACATATTTTTCCAGCACCTGTATAACTTTTGTATCTCTACAATTTTTTTTCTTTTACCCTTTTTCAATTTTTTCATTTCATCCCTCTTTGGCTTCAATTTTTTTTTTCATGATAGTGGAAGTCTCTACTTGGATCTTCAATGAGTCTACCTTGGCTAACCAGGCTCTTAGCAAGGACTTGTTGTATTGACAGAGTCAGTCTAGTAAAGAAAGTCTCTATTTGGATCTTCAATGAGTCTTCCTTAGTTAAGCAAGGACTTTCTGCATTGACAAGGTCAATCTAGTAGAGGAAGTCTCTATGTGAGTCTTCTTATAAGGAGTGATAAGCTGAGCGTGCAAAGCTTCCTTAAGAACTCGAGACCTAGGAGTACTCAACAAGGTATACTTGGTGAATCCTTATGATTTTGGGGGAGAGGAGGCCAAGATCTCTCAGAGGACCCTTGGCGAGTCCTTCTCTATCTTACTTCTTCTCTATGATGTTGTCTTCAACCTTGATCTTATTCTTAAAGTCTTTCAATTCTTCCATATGCATATACTTGGCAACTCTTAGTCTCAACTCGACCATGATGGATGTTGGCTTCTTGCAAAGGCTATCAGCGAAAGGTCCTATCTCAAGGTTGTTACCATTTGGTGCAATGCAACTTCGGGGACTAAGGTTGACGATGCTAAAGGCAAGCTTGCCGAAACGTTCCACGAGCACTCGTAGGGGTTCTCCCTTCTCTTGGTAAATATTTATTAGCGCCAACGAGGTAAGGTTATGTGGCTTAGATGTAGCAACCAAATTGGATGATCAAAGTGTCAAAGCAATATATGGAGAAAGGAGCAAATTGGGTGAACTAACTGAGACTTGCGCCCTTGAGGGAGGTAGTGAACACCTTGCCAAAAATCGCATCCTCGGTGGTGTAAAGACTAAATTATGTAAGATACACATGCATATGCTCACCAAGACCAGTTGTGTCATCATATTTGTCTATGGTTACAATCTTCCCGCCTTGTGGCAATGGTGCCTCCATTACGTCGTCAACAAACAAGTGCTTGCGTAAATGCTGTAGTAGGGTGGAGGTATCTGTTGTTCCGACTGTGCAAGATTGGAATTTTACACACTTTCCTCTATTGTCTCCCTGACTATGGGTAGGGATGTCACATGAGTTTTGCTTGGTCGAGGTGGATCCTTCTCTTCATCGCCACTTCCAAGTTTCCGCTTCATCTTAGCGTTCTCAACTTGTAGTTTAGTCAACTCTTACTGCAATGCCAACATCATTGCCATCTAGTTGGTCTTTGCTACTTGCAAACTTTCATCCGTCACTCACCATGTTCTTAGTGTACACCATGTGTATCAATCTAACTTGGCCCCATGGTGGACGCCAATGTTCCTACTAGGCCTAAATGTAACCAAAAGGACGCAAATCTTCTATTTGAGTCGAGATGTATTAAGTCAACATTGGGTCTACTCTTCAATATGTTCTCTAAGTTACTAGTCTTCTTCGCTGCTTCTATCGAGATGTTCTCTTCCAATGAGAATTGTAGAGACCACGTCGACAAGAGAATCTGCAAAAACACTTTGACGCTTAAGTTAACAGCTGCAGTAAATAAGAAGGTTGCAATAAAATGAGATACATCACTTACCTTGTAAATAGTATTATTTATACTTCCTTAATAGACCTTAATTATTAGACCTAGGTTTTACAAGATTAGGTCATCTTAAGATTTTCTTAATATGTTTACTTATCTTTAATCACATTATGTGATTTGTACTTTTGCCTAAATGGTTTCATGTTACAACAATAGCACACGTGCCTTTTAATCTAAACTGAAACATCCTCAACCTAGTTGTAAGGATATACTCGTCTATATATATACATTTTTATTTAATATCTTGTTTTTATATTAGGTGACAATATGTTTATATTATTATATTTAAATAATATTCTTTATTGATAATTTTGAATACATAATTCTTGAGTGTAAATTTAAATAATTCATGATATATAAATCCCTATATCTGTGTCTTTTAGAAATTACACGTGTCAAAATTTTCTGAGTTCATGTATCAATATTCATGCTATATAGTTTTCATAGCCTTGTGTGAATGATGTCACTCCTCTGACATTACCACTCCATAAGATCCCAACCTTTCAATAATTTCCTTTAAATAATAATTTTAACTATAAAATATAAATTTTAAAAAATTTAACACTTAGATCGTAGGAGTGCAGTTTTTTTTCACCGGAGATTATGTTCTCCCAAAATGCATTGATTCTCAATGCATATGAAATCCAAATTAATTAAAAGATAAAGGCATTCATAGCAGATTTCCCTGCCATAAATTTTACATGAGACCATGTCAATAATATCAATACTAATACAAGCAAAATTTTCATCTGATTTTTGATGCAGCCAAGGTGGTAAAATAAATAGTGTAATGCAATGCTCCTCCGGAATTGATAGCAATAATATTAATATTAATCAACTACAAACCGCTTCCACTGCAAGTTTCCTTGTTAAACCAAGACACAAGTTGGTTTTGAAATTCTCTTCAGTTAATTTTATGACACAGTCGTTTTTGTTTAGGCACGCCTGCAACAACAACAACGAAGTTTAAGGAAATCTATCAGTACTATAAAATATTTCAATATAAAATAACAAACAAACAATTACTAAAACACTGCATGAAACATCTTTCTATAAAAGAAAAAGACAGACAGCTGAGAGTGAAGATAATTTTTGACTTTAAATGTCAGAGTAAGAAACAAGGGAAAACAAGGGATATACCTTCTCAACAACTGTGCTAGAATTGGGATCATGGCAATCTCCCTTGAGGTAAGATCCACATGATCCAGAGGGAGTTCCAAAACTAGCAAACTTCACAGCAGATATATGAGTGTTACTGGGGCAGGTCAAACGGGCAAAAGGAATGTTTTTGTTATTCTGTACTTTATCTTCACCCTGAGAAAGGAGTCCAACGGAGGGGTAATCCTCAGAAACAAGGGCACATGCTCCAGATATTTTACGTCTCACAAACCTAATCTTATCTGGTTCTCCACCTTTCTCCTCAAAAACAACAAGAACATTTCCTGATGGCTTGAACCAGGATCGTGGAACATGGTACCTGATACATAGGAAATGCAAAATGTTTCATTAAAACAAGAAGAATGGTGCATAACTCTTGAGACCTACCAAGATAAATTTTTGTCAATAGTTTTACCATCTCTGTGTTGGTTCTCCACAACCAGTGTCACATTTGTCGGGATTAAATTTGCCTCGGTAATCACATTCCTTCACACAGTCTTCACTCTTGAATTCACTTTTTCTAGGCCAATATCTTCCTATTTCCTCTCCATTTAACCAGGCTAGACCTTTGCCCATGTGTAACATATCCAACCCAACTGGTTCATCTCCAGGTGGAGCATCCACAATAGTCTGCAAGGCCAAGAATTTTAAAAGATACTTCACCAAGAAACACAAACTAAACGAAAGATGTATTCATAATTTGAATTCATTACCTTGTACCATGTCAATGGCTGCATTTTTGGTGGTTCTGAAGTAGATGTCCAACTCACATTATTCAACCCATCTCCCTGGTATAGCTTTAGGTGTTCTCCTTGCACTCCAATCTGAGAAATCATGAAAGATAAATTTCCACCCTATCAAGGGTCTATATAAAATTGAGCAGCATTTCAAAGATAGTGGGTGGGAAAAGATACCTTGTAAGTCCAAGTATATGAAGACAAGTCTATTGTCCCATTGTTCAGTCCCTTAATCTTCACACTTGTGAGTCCTGCCCCCACAAAGTCATAAAAGGGTCCAGCTGTCTGAACCATAATAGAAAATGTAGCATGATGAGAAATTTATTTCTTAGGAGTTACAACAATTGCTTAATCTCTTCCCAGGTTGGGGTATATTAGGCACAAGCCTCATTCACATAAAAAAAAAGTAAAAGAAACCGAGAAAATGCTTGCTTTAATTCTAAGCAGAGGAATTCACCTGCAAGCCAACTGTCAAGCACAACAAAGCAATTTCATTTTTCCCTGCTCGGAGGGAGATGGGATTCTTAAAAGTGAATGGTGAATGTGTTCCATTTCCAGTACCAGTACCTAAAGAGAGAAAGGATAAAATTGCCAAATAACAAGAGATAAAAAGTAATGAATTTCATACGGACTCAATTCTGACAGGAACACATAATGATAGTTGATTAATAAAATATAAAGTATTATCTATCAGAAGATAACCTTGATATTCCTGATTCACAAAAGCATGGAGAGCATGACCTGTAGACTCAATTAGAAGAACTGGTTTGCTTCCCTTTTTCAAGAACTCTTCATTTTCACCAACAAATATACTGCCATCAATAGAAAATTGAGCATTGATCACATTTAAAATAAACTTTAATAAATTATACAAGTTAATGTATATTACACTATACAAATGAGTTTATAATTGATTATGAAAAGGAGCAGCATTGATAATATAGCACAATTCTAACTAAAATCTGTCCATACGAGTTCTAAAGCCTATAGCAAAACGAATGTCCAAGCAGAGAGATATTAAGCATGTTTGTCAAAGTTTACAGGTAACTAGGAAGGAATGGAGCATAAAAATATAATTTTATCCATATATCATAAAACCATAAGAAGTCATTGACATCCAGATTTACCTTTTACTGATAGCAATTCTGGAAATTAGTAGACTTAAGACAATGTGGAAGTCACAACTTTTTTACTTTAACTACTGGTGTACCATTACTGATTCCTCATTCCAAGTGTTAGTATTTTCCTATAAATCGTTACCTTCCCCATGCTTTAGCCACATCAAAATGTTCATAATATTTTCTTCATCAAAGATACAGGTATTTAATGCATAACTCTACATTTTTATAGGGATTAGTTATTAAAGAAATTTAAATAATACTAGTGCAATATTATGCATAGGCATGTGAATCTTTTATCCTTATTCCTTTTAACTGATCGACATGTGCAGTTAAAATATTTTTTATCCTAACTAAGACAAACCTTGTGGTATGCCATAGGTAGTCAGTAGTATCTTTGGTGGTATTGATGAGATCAACAAAACCATTTTTGACAAAGTCTGCTGTCCCCCAGATTCCTGGTTTCTCCTTCACAATGTCCCATCTCAAAGAATTTACACCTTTATTTGATTGCTGCAAACTTCCAGGAATCATTGCAACTACATTTGTCTGGGAATTAACCTGTAGAAAATTTCATGACTAAATGCAATGACCAAAAGAAGTATATAAATAGATCAATGCAATAATAATTCGTCACATTTGTTAATATGATTGGAGTGAACAGAAAACGGGGGAAATAATTATGATGATAATTTCTAGTACAGAGAAAGTTCTCGTTATGTCAGTGATTTAGGCCATGCAAGTATCAATTTCAGTTTCATGGGTAGTTGATTCCATAGATCTAAACATCAAAACTTTAACAGCTAATAGTAGGATTGATAAGATTTTGTTTTAGGTGTAAGTCAAATTCTGTTTTTATCATCAACCTCCAAATTTTTCATTAATTTTAGAGGAACTTCAAGACCAGAGTTCCAATGCAATCTTTGGCATCACTAAAATTATAGCAATGTTACAAATTTAAACCAAGCCCTCAATGATGATTTCTATGTAAATACATTATTAAGGAATGATGTCAACCACGTAGGAACAACAATAACCTACCTTCGCTGTGTTGAACACTACATTCTTGCAATCAGGAAGAATGCTAACTGACCAAGCTGGCAACTGATATGATGTATTCCGAAATTCCACTGTTCTATCATTTTTATCATCAGAATTAGAAATAAAGGCAGCGCATGCTCCGGATGAGTCAGTATAGACATCAGCCTGCAAATGCAATACAATGGTTAGTATAAAATGGCTTAGAATACCAGATGAATGGATTAAGTACAGGGTGGACCCCAATTCAAGAAATTATCATACCTTACCATAGAAAGTCCTGTTAGTATGCAAAAAGAAAAAAGAAAAACTTGGTTTATGTCTAATGACATCGTTAACTAATAACACAAAAAAACGTATCGCTCTATCTCTCCATCATGGGATGGCTATGATACCATCTGATGGGTTTATATTTAAATGAACCTCACAGAACCAACTTGTAAGATGAGTTTTACAGTCCAGTTATATATTATAATTTGACCTTATTCTTAGTCAATATGAATCTCGAACATGATTCATAACTAAACAAGAGACAATATAAATAGTCCTCAATATTTGATGGAAGGAAGATACCTCCACAAAAGGACCAAGGGAGATATTAACCGGTTTCCCATTAAGCAGTACATGCTCGCATAACTTGATAGCTCTATGAAGTTCCTTAAGATGTCCCCATTTTGGAAGTCTAGGTAACCCTGTCATTATATTATAAATTTATTAAGCAGTAAAATTTAGCATTGATTGTAAGAAGTAAGGACTTTCTTCAGTATAGGGAGGGTAAAGAGACCTGAGCATACATTAATTACAACGTTATAAGAACTTTAGTTAGATATCTTACCATACTCATCTATCGGCGCATCATAGTCATAACTTGTAGTAATGAATGGACCACCAGCTGTTCGTCCAAAATTTGTTCCTCCATGATACTAATCGAAAGGGATAATAGAAAGAGATCAACAAGAGGAAAATAAATTAAGACATAGCATATTATTCAGATAAAGTCCTTTAATATTATTTAATACAGTGGAAATAGTCTAATTTAAAAGAAAAAAAAAAAAAGAAACTGTACCATGTAGTAATTGTGTACACTTCCACCTTTCTGGAAGAAACGAGCAACAGAAAATGCAACATCTTCTGCTGGTCTGTGAGGATCTCTGCCCCCGAAAGTCTTAAACCTTAAAATAATAGAAAATCCCAGGACAGAAGAGTGCTAAATGAGAGATACATTCCGTATTGCAAGATCAAAATCAAATATTAACTATTGCTCAATTTTAACTCCTCTATCCTGGGAAAATAGAAGGACAAAGAAAAGCATCCTTAGTTAAAGTTCTAAATAAACTGAAAGGCTAGATTTTCAAAAGTTTCATATTTTTATTATTTTCCTAGGTCTGAGTCTGGCAGATGCATTTAGGTTATCTTGTAGACTATTGCACAGTTTTTAAAATCCATCAACTACAGTTTCTCGAGTTTGGCAATTTCAAAAACTAGTTTAAAATGGTATTAAGTGCAAGTATGGAACCAATAACACAGGTCTTATTGAGTCAAACTAGTTCAAAACTGGGTTCAGGTTGGTCCAAAACTAATCCTAATATTGAATTTCTATATCAAATACATGTTAGCAGTACTGCAAAATTCACAATATGATATGTACGATTTGAGCAGTTGCAATTGGTGAGTAAATAGATACGGTGCTTGAAATGCACCATGTACGAGTCATCCTTTAAGTATAACTTATCCAATGATCATTTATGTTTAACTAGAGAGAGATTGAAAGAAAATGTGTTTGACTTTTGAGAAATAGTTTTATATCAAATTTAGCTCAGGTAGAATTGGTTTCTTAAAATTTAGTATATAACCCAGCTCCAATCTACCTAAATCTCTGTTTTTCAAAATTTGCCAAACACCCCCAAACATTTTCGAGTGAAAAAATTCAGTTTTACTTGTTACATAATTGTCAATGGAAATGGATAAAAAAACATTTCTGAATCATGCCCAACAAATAAGATGATTATTAGCCAAAATTCACCACAAAAGCATTTCCATCATGTACAAAATCACATGTATAAAATGGAATCTCTGAAGAAAAATATGAATAATGGACTACAGGGAAGTTATAAAGTGTTCGAGCATACCATCCAGGCCAGTTCTCAGTCCAAATTTTGGGCCTATTTGGAGAAGTGGGTTTAAATTGGTCACAGTAGAATGAATTGCATGTATCAATCTGGAAAAGAATCGTGAATAGCAGGGTTATCATCTAAATGTGACCAGCAACATAGATACTCAAAAGAAGAAAAAAATCATGCACATAAACAGCAAAAACTGAGAATTTTGAAGCACAGCATATTGTATATTATGACATTTCCTACTAATGATTGGAAGTTTTCATTATCTTCTCATAACAAGATCTACAATTCTCAATTTAATTTGAGTTTATATTGTAATAAGATCTCTAAGAGAGAGTATAATCATACCACAGGATCTGGAGCATCCCATTGTTGGCACATTATCCAAGGGACACCTGTATTTTGAGACACAGCCATCTTTGCAGCCCACAAGGCATATTTCTTACCATCCTCTTTATAAAAATTTTCATAGTATCCATATTCATTTTCTATCTGCAAAATTGTGAAGATGCTAAATGATATGTTGAGAGGACAAAGTAGACAAGAAAATTGAAGTAATGCTACCAAAAACAGTAGTTCATATGCAAATCCATAATTCCCATCCTATGAATACAAACAGAGGCACTGAGAACAAATTGCAATGTTTAAGGTTATACTTGCCTGAGCTAAGATTATGGGCCCCCCTTGTGAAGCAAAAAGCTTCTCTTGCTTCATAAGGTTCACTATGTATGTTGTAAACTTCTGCATATGATACTGAACCCCAAGAAAGAGCCAACAAAGTTAGAGCAGTCAAAGTAATTTTACTACAAATAAGTACATAAACGGTGGTATGAATTACAATTATAATTTAAAGCACAGATACATACCATAAAAGGCTGATTATAAGTCCGGAAAACCGTGCCTGGAACATAATGTAACCACACCGGTACACCACTGTAACATACAGCTATAGTTAAGATTTATGAAATTGCAATCCACTTCTTAAAACTGGTTAATGTTGTTTAATTTCTCCACCATAAGACACTGTAACTTGTAACAATTGTTTAGAACCCGATAAGAAATTATTAACTCACCCAAAATTCCATTCTGCAGCAACAAATGGGCCTATTCGAAGAATCAAGAACATCCCTGCTTGATGAACAGTCCTCGCAAACTTGACCAGATCAAACCTTCCTCCAAAGTAATACTACATCAAGTTCACAGTTTCAAGTGAGAGGGGGGAAGTCTTAAAAATTTTTACATCACACTATAACCTCTAAGAGTATCTATTATCTTCCAACTAATTAACTTATGCACTTCAACTTTTGAAGAAGTTAAATGAAGAAACTTCTGCACTGCAAAAGCTATGATCATAAGTTGATTTTAAGTGATAAAAGAACCTCAATCTACTTTAACTTCTTGATTTCCTCCAATAAATGCTTACCAACAAGTTTAAACAATTATAAATGACTTCATACTACTCACATTGCCAGGAGAAAGCTCATGGCCGTTCCAGAAAACATAGGTTTCAATCACATCTACCCCTCCTTCCTTCGCTGTTTGAACAAGACCAGGCCACATCTGCCACAAACAACATCACTTATCAGAGAACTGTAATGTCCCACATCGAAGAAATAAAAGAAGGGGTGGTGTGCAGTGTCACCGCAGGAACGCTTCGAGGGTAATGAATGGAAGCAGAGATAAGAAGCTTGCGTTGGCCATCGATGATGAGAGAGCGACCATCGTAGCTCACATTGCCACAAGAAACCACTGTGACTGTGACCAGCAACACCGCCACAAGTAAACACAATTTCATTTTTCTCACACTGTGATCTTCAGTGTGTGTTGGGGTTTTAATAAAGGAACGAAAGTGTTGCTAAAGATTAGATGGGGTTAGTTAAGTGTGAGACAGAACATGTGTTAATAGTTCAGATTCCTAGTCACAAATACGTGATTTGTTTCTATTAAGGTCGCCCAAACCCGATAACTGATTCAGACACAGACACACGTAGTGCCAGCTAGTAAACAACTAAAGTACAATAATGCTAAATCTCTTATTCTTGAAGTACGCAAAGTTTTACTAAAATGGAGAAAGAATTTGTATCACCAAGTAAACAAATTTCTCAATTTAGTAAAAGTGTGCATTTATTTTGTTACAGTTCTCTAATTATGAATTAATTAAAATGACTAATATTTAAGTATTTGTATATTTACTTCCCCCGGTATAATTACACTTTTCTGAAATAAATTGGAAAAAAGACACTTGAAAACTCAAAAAACCAGTAAAGATCGAAAAAAAGAAATTTTGTTGACAACTATTCTTAATATGATTGTTCCAGAAAAAAGTTTTTCATAAAGTTTGGGTTTATCTGTACTAAAGCACTGGAGTCGGTATTGAATATTGTTCTTTGCTCTTTGTTCATGTCTTTCTCTTACTTGTCTTTTTATATAAAGAAAAAGAAAATAGTTGTTTATTGTAGATGGTGATTGTGTTAAGACTCTCAAAATTCCGTTAATTTTGGCGTATTTTTTCTCATTAATTACGTGATATTTAATATATTGAGAAAATATCATGGTCATATTCAATAAGATTAATCATAATTAGATCTCTAAATAGACTTAACGTTCGACCTTATGTGGAAGGAAAATCAACTTAAACAAAGAGGATATACAATTTATAAGCAAGTAGATTTGAACTTTAATCTTCTTCTAGAGAAAAAAAAAAGTTGATCTAATATTATTTTTATTTTTCTAAATTGTTTATCACTTACTTCTATTTTAAGTTTAAACTTACTAATAAATGGCATCATTTTGTATTGCTGAAACTTGTGTTTAAGTATTAGTGTGTATTCTATTTGATTACTTGTGTAATTTTTAAATGTTAAACGTTTATAAAAATATTTTATTTTTAGTTTAGTTTTTTAAATGTTAAATGTTCCTAACTCATGATTTTGAGTGTGATAATTATCCATCATGTCTAAGAAAGAATTCGGAGTTTTGTAACAAAATATGCACTCACCGACATTCCATTTTTTTATTTTTTTTCGTTTTTAATTTGTTGAACATCAAAAAGAAGAGACGGTGCACGAATGTCGTGGATAGATACCGATATCGTATATTATCAGGTGCCTTATAAATTTCAATTAATAAAATAGAAGAAATTAAAAAGTGTGTGATAAAAAATGTTTTCTAATCTTTTCTTATAAAAAGAAATACTTAATATAACAAAAAGTTTTTGAACTGCCAAAATATATTTTTTCTATTCACGATATTCAACCTATATTTTAGGCGCATCTATTATTGAAAAAGAAAAACTAAAATAAAATATCCTAACCGATAATATTGAATTTTGAAATATTTTTTCTTATAAATAAAAAAATAATATTTAAATAAGATATCTTAACTAATTTTGAATTTTTAGATAAGGAGAGATTATAGTGACAAATTATGAGTAAAATAATAATTGAAAATTGTTATTTAATTTTGTTTCAAACTATAATCATTCTATTCTAAACAATAATAGAATAATAATCGTAAATTGTAAGACCCACTTTATTTCTGTCTTTAATTAGAAGGGTTGTCCCAAATCAGTTGGGTTTAGGGCTGGTCCAAAAGGGATCCAAATTGCCCTAACCCTAATCATTCTACTCACTTTCAGAAAACAGTTATCCTTTGTCCTAAAAGCTGCAGTCGTCTCTCTCTGCTAGGGTTTGGATCTTCACCACCTTCGAGCTAGTTCAGTCTCGCTCTCTGAGTCATGTAAGTTACTCTTTAGCTCTTATTAGTTCTTCTCCAGCTACACTTTCGTAATCCCAGTTAGGGTTTCGTGGTAACCTTGTTCATGCTCTATTCCACCGTTTGTTTCTAGTTATTTGGTCTGTCCGTAGGACTATGGTGCTCACTGTTACGTATCAAAGTTCCTGTTAGCTCTTTCCAGGTAAGGGAAGCTAGAGATTCTTGTTTTGAGCATATTTTGCCTGTGATTGGTTCTGTTATGTGTCTTTGGTGATCGTATGGTGCTGCTTTAAAATGAATATGCTTGGTATGCTGCTCTAGATGCAACTTGGATCTTTCAGGTGTCGAACAGTGAGGATGAATTGCTATTTTCGTCCAAGCGAGCTCGTCTCGCCTAGGCAAGATTAGCAGAGGCTCGCCCAGGGGCTTTCGCCCAAACGCTCGCTCAGGCGAGAAACCCAATTTTTGAGCGAAAGACCATCTTGCTCAAGCGAGATGGCCTCGCCTAAGCGAGAGCTCGCGAAACTCCCAAGACCCTATTTGTAGTCTCGCCTAAGCGAGAGTCTGCAGCTTGAGCGAGGGCATTCCTCTCGCCTGAGCGAGGACTCCTTGCTTGAGCGAGATCCACTACAGGCCACACTGCTTTTCTATTATGGTTGCTTATGGGTGTTTTGATTAGTTGGTTTGTTTTATTTATAGTATGAGGCATGTAATTATGCATGAAATCTCAGAGGTTATGAATTTAATGGATGTGTTGGCATGTTCTTGGCATGTGATTTAAATGAGATGGTTGGTATTAAAGTGGCATGGTATTGGTACGAAACACACTTCTATATTCATGGATTGAGAATGATGAGTTGGTATGGATTTAACTTGGAATATGAAAGAGGTTGGTTATAAAGGTTGGCATGAGATTTATATGCACGATAAATATTACTTGATTGATTGAATATGATTGGTATGTGGTCAGTACGTAATTCCATGAGCCTCTAGGCGAGACCTCATGGTGGTGCTTCAGTGGTCGGGACGTAATTCCATGACCCATATTAGTGGGAGTTCATGGTGGTGCCCCATCTATATAATTTAGTAAGAATTCAAGGTAAGGTTGCATCCTGACGCTCTAAGGAGTCAGTTAGTCTCACATAGAGCGGACTGACTCTCGTGGTGAGAGTAGCAGGAGACCTGAAACTCATTAAGGGCTAACCTTGTGTGTGGGAGATTGAAACATTGTAACACTTAACTCGGGCGTGAGCAGCTCGAGGGTGAGCAGAGAAATCCACCACAAGTGCAAGCATCCGCTGAATCCGACTAGATTATATGTATCCGGATGAGTCGAGTCTGAGTCTTAGTGTATTGTTTTGAAAGGTCATAACATGTTTGGATGATATATGTACTGATTGGAAATGTTAAATAGCATGTAACTGTATGATAAATTGTTTTATACTCTAGCTTACCCTTTTGCTTGTTTGGTTACTTTGTATGTGGTTCTTCTCCTTTTGCAATGATCATCAATTTATTGATGTGAGCATATGCGAGAGGTACTCGAGGTCAACAGGGAAGGGATGATTTTGCTGCATAGTCTGCTTGGACTTGATTTAAGTTTATTTGGGTTTTTCTTTAGAGCTATGGCTCATGTACTGTCTGGCATTTGGGCTTTATTTTGAAAACATTGTCGTTATTCCTTTATGTTTTCTTTTTGGTATCGTGGTGTGTCTTGGTTATTGTAAAGAGTTGTATTTATACTCCATGATTACGCTACTTTTTTATCCTATCTAATATTTCTTTTAATTTAAATTATTAATTAAATGGGACGTTACATGAATTATATATAATATTTTTTCTTATTAAAGTTTAGTTAGATAGTTTATCGTATACCATTTATATTTTTTCAAATAAATTGTCTTTTTCGTTATTAATTAATTAATTAATTATATATATATATATATAAAAGTACTTATATATTTTGAATATAATATAACACATTTTCTTTTATTTTTATTTTTGTATTTTATTGTTATTATTGTTTGATCCAATTAGGGGTGTACAAGAAATTTGGTTTAATAAAACTGGTTTACTTTTGGTCTGAACTGATCCATTAAAAATTCATTTCTTTAAATCTATTTTTTATTTTGATTCATACTTAATCTATTTTTTCAATTCAATTTGTTTATATAGATTTTAAAAATTGAAAAATCCACATTTCCAATCTTAATATGCAACTCTAAGATATCAAGTGTCCTAACTTGCATGTTTAAGTTTTCGACAGACGAAATACTATATTAAAATTATTAGTATTTAATTTTGTACATCTTTAATTTAGAAGATTTGGAGTACAAAAAAAATAATAAATTGTCTCAACTTGCATCTTTAAAATATATCATTAAAAGAATGTATTATCCAAATAGTTTTATTTCTAGTAAATCATATTTTGGTTAATATAAAAATTAAAGAAAAAAGTAATAAATTTTAACTAAATTTCAATATGCTATTATTATTTTTAAAAAAAAATTAAGACATCAAACTGTCACTGGGTTGAACTTTTATGTTAAACCAAAATAATGTTTTTATAAAATTTTATCCTAAATAGTATTTATTTTCAGTAAGGAAATATAACGTTTATAACATTTATTTTACATTAATATCACTCTAATAAGTTCAAAATATTTTTTACAAAATAGTATTTATAAAATAATTAATAAAAGTCAACAATATACTGTAAAAAAAAGTAAAATTAACAAACTTACTATAATATATAATATAGTTGTTTGTAATTAAATAACTAATTACGCATAGTATTTAATATTAATTATATATTAATTTTACATTTCGTTATGTATTTGATAATTGCATTACCTTATTAATATAATATTATAAGTGGAAAAGAAAATCCATTTATTGAAAATTCATTTAGTCTATTTAAAATTCATTTTATTAAATATTTAATTTATTTAAAATTTAATTTATTAAATTTTGATTTTAATTTGATCTATATTTTAATTTAGAGTTCAAAAGTTAGTTTAAAAGACAGATTGTCCTAACTCAACGACAAGACAAGTCGGCTCTGACTGAAAGTTACAACAAATTTATTTGGACAGCAAGTCTAGACGGTATGATATGACATGAAATTCAACCAAATTCGGCTACGTCAGTTCAATCCAAATTTTTTGACCAAAATTTGATCTAGTCAATCTCGGTCAAAATTCGGCCGAATTCGATTATGTCGATCCCAACAACACAAGTTTTAGAAATTCAATTTAAATTTATTTTATAAAAGATGGATTTTAGATTTTGAACTTGATCCAAATATTTGAATTTGGATTTTCGAAAATCCAATCTAGTTTTATAGAAAAAAAATGGATGTGGATCCAAGATTCAATCCAATTATTTGGATTTAAATAGATATAGATTGGATCTTTAGAAATTCAATCCATGACTACCCTTAGTCCAACAATTAATGTTGTATGTGAGAACAAGACTGCAAAATTATGAAGGGATAAAAGTCGTCTTGATAAAATAAAGATGTATTAATATGGTTAAGGATAAATTAATATTTTAGTATTTTGTGTCAAAAAGGGAACATTTATATGTACAAAGTTGAAAGTATAATTTTATGTCTTAGAGACAAGACACTAATTAAAGTTGTGATGGAAAGAACTTCTGCGTTAACTTGGATGAAACTCATTGTACATGATGAAAACTTTGACACACATAATCAATTTGAAACAAAAGTTGTATTCACTTAGGATGACAAAATCAAGAACGATGGTAAAGAAGCTAATCAATTTTAACAAGATTCTTAACTATATTGAAAACATTAAATTGAAGGTCAAAGATGAAGACAAGACTTTATTGTTACTTAATCTCTTTCCAGAGACGTTTGAACATTTTAAAGATGTTTTGTCGTTCAAGAAGGAACAAACCGTTACCCTAGATGAGATACAAACCTCAATTCAAACTAAAGAACTACAAAAGCTTCAAGAGTCTAAGGCCCTGTTCGCTTGCATAGATGATACTGTAGATAAGGATTTGCGAAGACGGATTTCAAAAAATCTCATGTTCTCATTGTATGATTTGAAAGGATAAGCGAGCAACGATTTGCGGTTAATCTCTAAAAATTCATTTCTTCATTTTTGCACAGATTTAAGAAGATCAAAAGTCATTTCACAAATATACCCTCTTTAAATTTTATACAAAAAGAAATCTATTAATATAATTATTAATTACACTATACTATTACTATAATTTATTATAATTAATATTTTATTATATATATTAGTAATTTTTATTTACTATTATTATTTTATTAATTATTATAAATATATATATATATATATATATTATTTATTATTATAATTTATTTTATATATATATATATAAAA
>Ga0099823_1001202_pt1 | contig 20674 bp, 12 predicted proteins | sample CowpearedBW_FD_76831 | JGI IMG/M metagenome (GOLD analysis project Ga0099823, IMG submission 76831) | Root nodule microbial communities of legume samples collected from California, USA - Cow pea red BW | ecosystem: Host-associated > Plants > Roots > Nodule | place: USA: California | collected...
CTGCTGGTTGCTCGGTGCATTGGGATCGGCCTTGACCTGCGCGATCGCGTCCGGGCTCAGCGTGATCGCCGCGCCCATCGCGAAGGCCGCCGCCAGCGCCAGCAGTGCCGGCATGGCCGGCGGGCCGCGCGACACCGGCTCGACCGCCGCGCCCTCGTTCAACGCCCGGCGCCCGGGCCCTGCGCTCTCCCCGCTCGAGCCGCCCTTGGTCTGACTCACGGCCGTCTCGGCCACGGCCATCAGCTGGCCACGTTGCTTGTTGAAGACGATTCGGTACTGAAGACGGTTCATCGTGATCTCGACGCGGAAAGGGCCGGCCAGTGCCGGCGAGCATCAATAGGGGCGGCCGTGCGTGTCAGCGCGGCGAACTCAGAGCGAGTAGCTCAGGTTGAAACCGGCGACCACGCGGGCGGCCGGGAAACGGGCGGGCTGCCACAGCGGCGCGCCGGCGAAGACGTCGAGCAACAGCCCTCTCATCCGCACGCGCGAGCCGATCACGCCGCCGGTCAGATGACGGCCGGCCAGGCGCTGCGCGCCTTCGCCGCCAACGAGCCCGGCGTCCACGCCCAGGTACATCGACACGGCCGTGGCCTGCTGCGCGGCGGTCAGCGGCAGCTCGGCCTCGTTGCGCCACAGCAGGCCGTTGTCGGCGGACAGCGAGCTCTCGCTGCCAAAGCCGCGCACGGTGTAGCGGCCGCCGATGGAGAAGCGGTCCTGCGGCGTCAGCTTGTTCATCGCGAACTGGCCGCGCAGCGAGCTGCTCAGCTGCAGCTGACGGCTGCCGAGCGGCAGCGCGCCGTTGAGACTGACGCTGCCCTGCAGCAGGCGCACGCGCGAATCGCCTTCACCGAAGGCCTCCTCCGGCGCGGTGAGCGCATGGAAGGCGCCGGTGCCGCGCTTCATGCTCAGTTCGGCCTCGCTGCCTACACCGCCCGCCTGGCGCTTGAGGTTGATGCCGGCCTCCCAGCCGCCGGTGCGGCGGCGCTGGACTTCGACTTCGGTGTCGTCGATGTAGTTGCGCGAACCGCGGCCGAACAGCTTCACGAAGCCGCTGAACTTGTACTGCCCATCGCGCCAGAGCATGCGGCTGAGCTTGAGTTCGCCGTTGCTGCTGCTGCCGCGGTAGACATAGGTCTGGGTCGCGCCGATGACGACCTGGCGATAACCGCTGCGGCTGAAGGTGACGCTGATCAGCGAATGGCCCCAGGGCAGCGAGTAGTGCAGCACATGGCCGCCGGTGCCCTTGTGCGGGCCCTCGCGCGGGTCGACGCGGCGCGACAGCCAGTCGGCATCGCGGTTGAGCGTGACGTAGAACAGGTCGTTGAGCGTCAGCGGGTGGTCCAGCGACGCGGTCAGCGAGAGCGGATAGCGGCCGGTGGATTCGCTGCCGCTGTCGTCCAGCGACACCTGCCAGCGCCACTGCCGGCCGCCCTGCCAGCTGACGGCCAGGTCGCTGTAGCCGGGCTCGATCGTGCCCTGCGCGGGCTCGACCTGGATGTCGGCCTGCGCGCCGGGGATGCGCTGCAGGTTCTCCAGGGCCTGCTCCATGTCGCGCAGGTTGAGCACGTCGCCGGGCTGCACGGGCAGCGCGTTGGCCAGGCGCACCAGCGGGGACGTGCCCTCGCGCAGGCGGATGGCGTGGACGCGTCCGGGCACGACGGTGAGCACCAGATGGCCGCTGGACAGGTCCTGCGGCGGCGCGAGCACGCGGGTGGTGATGAAGCCCTCGTCGATCAGCGCGTCCTGCAGCCGCGTGACCAGCGTGGCGATGCTGGTGGCGCCCAGGCAGCGGCCGATCGGCGAGTCGTCGCCCTGCGGGCCGTCGAGCGCGCGGATCTGGCGCGCCATGCGCGGCTGGTGCTCGACGCCGCGCAGCTCGACGCTGGTGATGGGGAAGCAGGGGGACTCGTCGTCGCGCAGCGGCTGGCGGGCCGGCGGCGGGCTGGCGCGCAGGCGCACGTCGGGTTCGCGCTCGAGGGACTGGCGCTGCTGCGCCTCGCGCTGCTGCTGCAGCTGGCGCTGCGCGTCCGGGTCGACGGTGCCGGGTGGCAAGGCCTGGCCCCACGCCAGGGGGCTGGCGGCAACGAGCGCCGCGGCGATCGCGGCCGAGCTCGCCATCGGCACGCCGACGGCCGGACGCCGCCGCGCGGGCGCCCCTTTTTCACACTGCTTCTGCATCCCTAACCTGCCGTTGATCTGCGTTGTTTTTCAGCGCAGGGCGGACCGGCAGGGGCGGCAATGCATCACGGAGCGGCGAAGGCCAATCCGGCAACCCCGCTATCTCGACGATCGAGACCGGAAGCTTTGCGTCGCCGACTCGCGCCGGTTTTGCCCTGGAAGGCTCGCCCGGTGTGAGGTCCATCACGGACTGCTCACGAATCGAGCGAACTGAAGTAAAGGACTGTATCGGGCGGCTACCGATCCGGCATCACGCGACGGGGGGTGATTGACGCGCCGGACGGCGTGCGCTAGCGCCCGCGATTGGTCTTGGCGGCCTCACGCGCGGTTACTCCGTGTCCGCCGGGTAATGTCTGCGGCGGCGGGTCATCGCGGCCGTGCCGGCACGCGTTGTCAGACGCATGCAGTCCCCCTTTGGAGGTCCCTCATGCGAACGATCCGTTCCCTGCTGATCGCACTCGCGGCCGCGCCGCTCGTGGCGTCGCTGACCGGATGCGTCGTCGTGCCGGCGCACCGCTACCGCGCCTACGACGCCGGCTATGAAGGCGGCTATGCGGAGCCCGCGTATGTCGCCGGTCCGCCGGTCGTCGGCTACATCTGGTTCGAAGGCGCCTGGGATTACCGCGGCGGCGGCCGCCGCTGGGTGCCCGGCCATTGGGGCCCGCGCCGCTGAGCGCTCCCCCCTGCCCCGACGGGTGGAGCGCTTGACGGCGATTCAGCTCGCCTGCTTGAAGGCCATCACGGCCTGGTTGCGCAGCGTGCGCAGCAGCGACAGCTGTTTCTCGTCGAGCACCACGCTGCCCGGCTCCGACTTGTCGGCGTAGATCATCGCGAACGGCGCGCCGCGCAGCGCCATCGGCAGGATCAGGAAGCTGTGCGCCTTGGCCCCGGTGAGGAACCACGCCGGCAGACGCTCGGCGATCTTGGGCTGCGAGGCGTCCGCGATCAGCGTGTCCACGCCCTTGCTGCAGATCGCGGTGAACAGGTCGGCCGCCATGCCCGGCATCACCCGCAGCGGCACGCGGAACATCGGCACCACGCCCTCGACCCCCTCCCCCAGCCCGAAGCGGCCGGTGAGCGTCTCGGTCTTGGGATCGCGCAGGCAGAAGATCACGCGCCGGAAGCCCAGTCCGCGGTACATGGTCTCCAGGATCATGCGCAGGATCTCGTTGAGCTTGAAGCTCTCGACCATCGCGTTGGTGATGTCCTGGATGCCCGCGGCCAGCATCGCCGCCGCCTCCTCGGGCGAGACGGCGCCCGCGGGCGCCTGCCCCTCCACGATCGTCGCCTGCAGCTGATGCGGCGACAGCGAGTCCTCCGGCGACGGCGTCAGCGGCGCCAGCAGGCGCTGCGCCGGCGAGTTCTTCGGCAGCTTGATGTCCATCGCCTGCGCCAGCTGCGTGAGCCGCTGGCGCGCCTGGTCGGCGGCCGCCTCGAAGGCCTTGGGCTCCACGCCCAGCGCGCGCGCGTAGCGCTGCGCCATCGCGCGCACCTTGCCGTGCGCCTCGGCCGGGTCGCTGTTCAGGATCACGTCGGCGACGTCGTTGCTCGCGCGCCCCAGCCAGCGCATCCGGTCGGTCGTGTGATCGACCAGCCGCGTCGGCGCGTCGCCGTCGGGCCGCTGCATGCTGCGCTGCAGGCTCTCCGGGAAGCCCCACTGCCGCGCCACGCCCAGGCCCAGGGCCTCGTAGCTCAGCCCCAGCACCTGCGCCGAGGCCGCGGCTTCGCTCACCGGCGGCGCGGCCTGCTCGCCCATGCCGCGCTCGGGGCGCACCTGGCGGCGCACCTGCTGCGCCTCCTCGGGCAGGTAGAACTCGGCCAGCAGCCGGCCCAGTCCCTGGAACATCGTGGCGAGGAAGGACTCCTCGTTCTCGCGCGGCACCAGGCACAGCTCGCGCGCCAGCGAGCCCGCCATCAGCGCCCGCAGGAACTCCTCCTTGAGCCGCTGCGCATGGCCCTTGTTCTCCATGCGCTCCAGCAGCACCAGCGACAGCGCCAGGTTGCGGATGCCGCCAAAGCCCACCAGCGCCACCGCCCGCGACACCGTGCTGATGTGCCCGCCGCCGGCATGGCTGAACTGCACCGTGTTGACCAGGCGCAGCAGCTTGTGCGTGAGCGCCACGTCCTTGAGGATCTCGTTGGAGAGCGTGGTCAGGCTCTCGTTCTCGGACTGCGTCATGCGCTGGATGCGCGCCACGGAGTCCGCCATCGCCGGGAAATCGCTGCGATGCCGCATGCGGCGCAGCAGGAACTCGAGCGTGGCGTTGCCGCCATCGCCGGTCTCCGGCGCCTGGCTGGCCGGATGCAGCCAGGCGGCCAGCGCGTCGTGAAAGGCCTTGGCATCGGACCAGCGCTGCGACGCCTCGCGCGAGAGGCCGCGCATCAGCACGGCGCGCAGCGCGTCGTCGCTGTCGGCGCCGAGGTCGGCCGGCGGGTCCAGCGTCTGCTCCATCGCGCGGCGCACCGCGCGCCACGGATCGGGGTCGTAGTTCAGGCGCTGACCCGACAGCATCTCGCTGAGCACCACCGCCGACGCGAATACGTCCATCACCGGCGAGGCCGGCTCGCCGCGCGCGGCCTCCGGCGAGATGTAGCCCGGCGTGCCCACGATGCGGTTGGGCTTGAGCGCCACGCCCGCGGCCGCGCCGCTCTGCAGCCGCGCCGCGATGCCGAAGTCCATCACCTTGGGCCGGCCGCTCGAGTCGATCAGGATGTTGGACGGCTTGAGGTCGCGATGCACCACGCCCGCCTGGTGCGCGGCATGCAGGCCGTCCAGGATGCCCAGCATCAGCGCCACGGCCTCGCGCGCCGGCAGCCGGCCGCGCTGGCGCAGCCGCTCGGTCAACGTGCCGCCGGGCACGTATTCGAAGACCATGTAGGCCTGGCCGGCCTCGATGTCGGCCTCGAAGACCGGCACGATGTTGGGATGCGTGAGCCGGCTGACGGCGCGCGCCTCATGCAGCCAGGCGTCGACGCTGGCGCGGTCCGCGCCCTGCGTCAGCACCTTCAGCGCCACCTCGCGGTCCAGCCTCGGATCATGCGCGAGCCATACCAGCGCCTGGGCCCCCTGCCCCAGGCTGCGCAGCGGCTTGAATCGCCCGACGGCGGGCGGCATCACGCTCATGAACGGTCCTTGCCGGGCTGGGGCGCGCCCGCGGGCCGCCCGGGCTGGGAAGAGGAAGACGCGGAAGAAGAAGCGGAAGCGCCGGGAGCCGCCGAAGAGGCTGCGGAAGAGGCCACGGAAGCAGCGGCGGGAGCGCCGGAAGAAGCGGCCGGCGGTGCGGCGGCGCCGGACTCGGCGCGTTCGCGCAGCCGCGAGCGCGGGGCCGCCGTCGCGGCCGCGCCGATCGAAGGATCGCTCATCGCGCCCAGGCCGCTGTCGCCGGCATCGGCCAGCGCGCCGCTGGCGCCCAGCGCGTCATAGATCTCGCGCAGCCCGAGACCGAGCGCGCGCGCATAGCGCCGCGTCGCCAGCTCGATGGCCGCCTGCCGCTTGCGCTCCGGCACGCCCAGCGCGTCGACCAGCTCGTTGGCCAGGCTGCAGGTCAGGCGCAGCAGCTCGATGTCGTCGTCGGCGTGGCGCACCGGCGCCTCCTGCGGCTGGCGGCGCATCATGTGCTGCAGTTCCTCGCCCAGGCCCCAGTAGCGGGCCACCGCCAGACCCAGGCTCTCCAGATCGCAGCCCAGCACGGCGTACGCGGCCGACTGCTCGTTCATGCCGCGCGGATTGGGGTTGTCCTCGGTCGCCTCGGGCGCGACCTGCAGCTGGCGGATCTGCTGCGCGTCGTCGGGGAAGTGGTACTGCACCAGCAGCCGGCCCAGGTTCTGCATCAGCGAGATCAGATACACGACCTCGCCGTCATAGCCCGCCGGCCGCAGCGCCTGCGCCACCTGACCGGCCCGCTGCACGCGGCGCATCACGCTCTGCATGAACTGCGCCTGGCCGTCGTTCATCGGACCGGGCCAGGGCTTGAGCGCGCGGGCCGCGTCCTCCAGCCCGTTCAGGCCCAGCATCGCGATCGCGCGCTGCAGGTTCAGCACCGTGCCGCCGCTGGTCGGGCCCTGCTGCCGCAGCGCGTTGTTGACGCGCCGGATCAGCTCCAGCGACAGCGCCATGTCCTTGAGCGCCATCGCGGCGAGCTGGCTGCCGTGCTGCGATTCCATCGAGGACGAGGCCACCGTCGTCACCAGCCGCGTCGAGGTGCTGGGCAGATGGCCGAAGCGTTGCATCTTGTCCTTGAGCAGCGCGATCGGGCCGCCGTCGTCCTGCTCGGCCGACTGGCGCCAGCCGTCCAGCGCGCGCCAGAAGCTGCGCGCCAGGTGATAGCGCTGGCGCGTCTGGCGGTCGCTGGCGCGATTGACGATCGCGCGCAGCGGCTCGGGGATCGGATACGGGGTTTCCCAGCCCAGGCGCACCAGCTCGTGGCCCTGCGGCTGCATGCGCTGCATCACGGCCTGCAGGTCGGGCTCGTCGAGCACCGGCTTGCCGGTGAGCAGCCGGTGCAGCACCAGGCCGATGCTGACGACATCCTCCTCGGCCGCCTCGCGCACCGCGCGGCGGGTGGCGGCGTTGAAGTCGGCGCTCGCGGGGACGATCTCCTGGGCCACTTCGAGGCCGAGCACGCGCACATGGTTCGATCCGTCGAGAACGAGGTGGGCGAGCTGGATGTCGCGGTGCGCGTGGCCCGCCTCGTGCGCGAAGGCCAGGCCCTCGAGCGCCTGCGCGGCCCAGCCGGCCGCGTCCAGCGGCAGCGGCGGGCCGCCGCGGGCCAGGCGCTCCTCGAGCGTCTCGCCCAGCGCCCGGTCATAGGCCACATAGGGCCAGGGATCGACGCGGCCGGTCTCGATGACGTGCGCCAGGTTGGGGTGATGGATGCGCGAGGCCGCATCGACGGTCTTCAGCCAGTGCAGCATCGCCGCCTCGCTGTTGGGCTTCTCGCGCGGCATCATCAGGAACATGTCCTGACCCGACGCCGGGTCGAACACCACCCACAGCATCGAGCGCAGGCTCTTGTGCAGCAGCGCGCGCAGCTCGAAGCGGCCGAAGCGCCGCATGGGGGCGGCGGTGGATGTTGTGTTGTTGTCAGACACGAGCGATGTGCAGCACCCGTCGGTGCGGGGCCACGGACCTTTTGTAACCTGGATTGGACCGAAAACCCGGTGTCCTCGCCTGAAGAACTGAGGGCGATTCTCCGCTCAGTTCTGTAACTGCGCCCACACCTTTTCCAGGCGCTTGACGCTCACCGGCTGCGGCGTTCTCAGTTCCTGTGCGAAAAGGCTCACCCGCAATTCCTCCAGCTGCCAGCGGAAATCATCCATCCGCGCATCCGGCGTGCCCTTGAGCTCCGCGACCCGGCGCGACCAGCGCTGCTCCAGCGGGCGCAGCTCGGCCAGCAGCTTCTGGTCGCGGGCGGCGTCGGCACGCAGCTTGTCCAGGCGCAGCGTGATCGCCTTCAGGTAGCGCGGGAAGTGCTGCAGCTGGCTCCACGGGGTCTGCAGCACGAAGCGCTTGGGCATCAGGCGCTGCAGCTGGGACTGGATGTCGTCGACGACCTCCTTGGAGGCCGAGCGCGTGTCCTTGAGCTTGCGCAGCGCGCCCTGGTATTCGAGGAGAACGGCGTACGCCAGCCGCGCCACTTCCTGCGCGATCAGGTTCAGCCGCGCGCGGCCTTCCTCCAGGCGCGCCTTGAAGCTGAATTCATCGACAGGCAGCGGGTCGGCGAGGAAGGCACGGTCCAGCGCCACGGCGACGATCTGGTCGCGCAACTCCTCGGCCGTGCCCAGGCTCATGTAGGCCACCGCCATCTGGGTCAGGTCGGGGATGTTCTTCTCGAGGTACTTCAGCGGCTCCTTGAGCTGCAGCGCGAGCAGGCGGCGCAGGCCGGCGCGGTGCTTCGCGGCGGCGAGCTCGGGTTCGTCGAAGACCTCGATCTCGACGTGCGCGCCCTTGTCGATCAGCGCCGGGAAGCCGATCAGCGTCTGCGGGCCGCGCTTGATCTCCATGAGCTCGGGGAGCTCGCCGAAGGTCCAGGCGGTGTAGGTCTTCGCGGCTTCGGCGGCAGGCTTGGGGGGCGGGGCGACGGTGGCCTTGATGCCGCGGGAGGCCTTGCCGTCGCTTGATGTCGGCCGTCCTTCGTCGACCGCGGCCCTCTCCCCTGCCCTCTCCCGCGAGCGGGAGAGGGAGTTGGCATTGGCGCCACCACCACCACCACCACCACCATCAGCCTCGGCGTTGGCGGCGGCGTGGGCGTGGGCGCTGGCGCCGTTCGAGGGGGCGGAGGCTTGCAGCTTCAGCGCGGCCAGGGCCTGGAAGGCGGAACGGGCCTGGCCGCCGAGCTCGGCCTTCAGCGTCGCCAGGTGCCGGCCCATGCCCAGTTGGCGGCCATGCTCGTCGACGACGCGCAGGTTCATGAACAGGTGCGCGGGCACCTGCTCCAGCTTGAAGTCGTTGCGCTGCACCGCGAGCTGCGTGCGCTCCTTCACCGCCTTGAGCAGCACGTCCAGCAGCGCGCCCTGCGCGAACGGGTGCAGCTCGACGAACTCGGCAACGAACTCGGGCAGCGGCGTCAGCCGCGCGCGCGGCTTCTGGTGCAGGCTCTTGAGCAGCGCCGTCACCTTGGCCTCGATCATCCCGGGCACCAGCCAGTCGGTGCGTTCCTCGTTGACCTGGTTGAGCGCGTAGATCGGGACGGTCACCGTCAGGCCGTCGCGCGCATCGCCGGGCTGATGCAGATAGGTCGCCGTGCAATCGACGCCGCCCAGCCGGATCGTCTTCGGGAACGCATTGCTGGTGACGCCGGCGGCCTCGTGCCGCATCAGCTCGTCGCTGCTCAGGTGCAGCAGCTTGGGGTCGGCCTTGCTGGCCTCGCGGTACCACTTCTCCAGCGTCGCGCCCGAGTACACGTCGGCCGGCAGCTGCTGGTCGTAGAAGGCGTGGATCAGCTCGTCATCGACCAGCACGTCCTGCCGGCGCGACTTGTGCTCCAGCTCCTCGACCTTGGCGATCTGCTTCTGGTTGTGCGCCAGGAAGGGCAGCCGCGTGTCCCAGTCGCCATGGACCAGCGCCTCGCGGATGAAGATCTCGCGCGCGGCGGCGGCGTCGATGCGGCCGAAGTTCACGCGCTTGTTGTTGTAGAGGACGATGCCGTAGAGCGTCGCGCGCTCCAGCGCCACGACCTCGGCCGCCTTCTTCTCCCAATGCGGCTCCAGCAGCTGGGTCTTGATCAGATGGCCGGCGATGCCCGGCAGCCATTGCGGCTCGATCGCGGCGATGCCGCGGCCGAACAGCCGCGTCGTGTCCACCAGCTCCGCCGCGACGATCCAGCGGCCCGGCTTCTTGCTCAGGTGCGCGCCGGGATGGCGCCAGAACTTGATGCCGCGCGCGCCCAGGTACCAGTCGTCGTCATCGGCCTTGACGCCGATGTTGCCCAGCAGGCCCGCGAGCATCGACAGGTGGACCTGCTCGTAGGTCGCCGGCGCGCCGTTCAGGCGCCAGCCGTGCTCGGCCACGACGGTGTGCAGCTGCGAGTAGATGTCGCGCCACTCGCGCACGCGGCGCGGGCTGACGAAGTTGTCGCGCAGCAGCTGCTCCTGCTTGCGGACCGACAGCTTGTGCTCGCCTTCCCCGCCCCGCGCGTCGCCGAGCCACTTCCACAGCTTCAGATAGCCCATGAACTCCGACTTCTCGTCGTCGAACTTCTTGTGCTTTTCGTCGGCCTGCTGCTGTTGCTCGGCGGGACGGTCGCGCACGTCCTGGCCGGACAGCGCGCTGGCGATGATGAGGATTTCGCTGAGCGCGTCGCGCTTGCGCGCCTCCAGGATCATGCGGCCCACGCGCGGGTCCAGCGGCAGCTTGGACAGTTCGAGGCCCATCGGCGTGAGCTCGTTGCGCTCGTCGACGGCGCCCAGTTCGTTGAGCAACTGGTAGCCGTCGGCGATGGCCTTGCGCGGCGGCGGCTCGATGAAGGGGAAGTCCTCGACCTGGCCCAGGCGCAGCGCCTTCATCCGCAGGATCACGCCGGCCAGCGAGCTGCGCAGGATCTCGGGATCGGTGAAGCGCGGCCGGCCGAGGAAGTCCTTCTCCTCGTAGAGCCGCACGCAGATGCCGTTGCTGACGCGGCCGCAGCGGCCGGCGCGCTGGTTGGCGGCGGCCTGGCTGATGTTCTCGATCTGCAGCTGCTCGACCTTGTTGCGGTAGCTGTAGCGCTTGACGCGCGCCAGGCCGGGATCGATCACGTAGCGGATGCCAGGCACCGTCAGCGAGGTCTCGGCAACGTTGGTCGCCAGCACGATGCGTGGCTGGCCGTGCGGCTGGAAGACGCGGTTCTGCTCCTGCTCGGACAGCCGCGCGAACAGCGGCAGCACCTCGACGCCGGGCGGGTGATGCTTGCGCAGCGCTTCGGCGGCCTCGCGGATCTCGCGCTCGCCGGGCAGGAAGACCAGCACGTCGCCGCGCCCTTCGCGCCAGAGCTCGTCGACCGCGTCGCAGATGGCGTCGTTGACGTCGTACTCGCGGGACTCCTCGAAGGGGCGGTAGCGCTGCTCGACCGGGAACAGCCGCCCCGAGACCATCAGCACCGGCGCGGGCATCATCTGGAGCCCCCTCGCTTCGCTGCCCCCCGAGGGGGTGCCGTCCGGCTCGGGGCGGCCCGTCGCCGGCCGCGCGGACGCGAAGTGCTGCGCGAAGCGGTCCGCGTCGATGGTCGCCGAGGTCACGATGACCTTCAGGTCGGGCCGGCGCGGCAGGATCTCGCGCAGGTAGCCGAGCAGGAAGTCGATGTTGAGGCTGCGTTCGTGGGCCTCGTCGATGATCAGTGTGTCGTAGGCCTGGAGCAGCGGATCGGTCTGGGTCTCGGCCAGCAGGATGCCGTCGGTCATCAGCTTGACTGAGGCGCCGGGCTGCAGCCGGTCCTGGAAGCGGACCTTGTAGCCGACCACGTCGCCCAGCGGCGACTTGAGCTCCTCGGCGATGCGCTTGGCGACGCTGGAGGCGGCGATGCGGCGCGGCTGCGTGTGGCCGATCAGGCCGCCGCCGTTGCCGCGTCCGCGGCCCATGGCCAGCGCGATCTTGGGCAGCTGCGTGGTCTTGCCCGAGCCGGTTTCGCCACAGACGATCACGACCTGGTGCTCCGCGAGCGCCCGCATGATGTCCTCGCGGCGGCCGGAGACGGGCAGCGATTCGGGGAACTCGATCGGCGGGATCGGGTTGGCGGGAGCGGGAGGCCGAGGAGCGGCCTGCTGACGCGGGCGGCGCGGCGGACGCGGGGCGCGGTCCGTCTTCGGAGCCGCCGGGGCGGGGGCGTTGGTGTTCTGACTCACGGGGCGCGGATTATCTCGCGCCCCGTGCGCGGGGGCCGGTCGTCAGGCCGAGGCCCTCACTTCTTCTCCTGCGGCATCTCGGCGTAGGTGATCACGTTGATCACCGCGCCCTGCGGATCCTGGAGCGTCGCCATCCGTCCCACGGTGGGCACCTCCATGATCTCCATCAGCACCTTGGCCCCCATCGCCTTGGCCTGCGCGACCGTCTCGTCGACGTTGTCGACGGTCACGTACACGCCCCAGGCCGGCGGCATGCCCTGCTGCGGACAGGCCATCAGCCCGCCGATCGCGTCGTCCCCGCCCTTGGCGGTCTTGATCAGGTAATACGGCGGCGCCTCCGATGGCCCGCCCGGCATCGGCATCACGTCGATCTTCCAACCGAACAGCTTGCCGTAGAACTCCGAGGCCTTCTTCGGATCGGTGGTCAGCAGCTCCGACCAGCTGAAGGCGCCATGCGTCTTGAAGACTTCCATCGTTCGCTCCTGGGGGGTGTTGCGGTGGCGCCATGCTCCCCCGCCGGACGGTGTCCCGCAAGTGACCTTGCCGCCGCGTTGCGGGGACAGCCTGTTGCACAATCCGCGCCCATGAGCCTGGTCTTCCCCCATACCTTCGTGCCGTGGTTTCGCGCGGTGGCCCCCTATATCCATGCGTACCGCGGAGAAACCTTCGTCGTCGGGATGACCGGGGAAATGATCGCGGCCGGCAAGCTCAACAGCTTCGTCCAGGACCTGGCCATCATGCATGCGATGGGCATCAAGATCGTGCTGGTGCATGGATTCCGCCCGCAGGTGAATGAGCAACTCGCGCTCAAGGGCCATCAGCCGCAATACAGCCACGGCATGCGCATCACCGACGGCATCGCGCTGGACAGCGCCCAGGAAGCCGCCGGCCAATTGCGCTTCGAAATCGAGGCCGCCTTTTCGCAGGGCCTGCCCAACACCCCGATGGCCAATTCCACGGTGCGCGTGGTGTCCGGCAATTTCCTGACCGCGCGCCCGGTCGGCATCGTCGACGGCGTCGATTTCAAGCACTCCGGCATCGTGCGCCGCGTCGATGCCGCGGCGATCCAGCGCGCCATCGATATCGGCGCCATCGTGCTGATGTCGCCCTTCGGTTTCTCGCCCACCGGCGACGCTTTCAATCTGATGATGGAAGACGTCGCGACCGAAACCGCGATCGCGCTGCAGGCCGACAAGCTGCTGTTCATGACCGAGGTCGAGGGTGTGCGCGAAAACCCCGACGATCCGGAAAGCGCGATCGACACGGAACTCGCGCTGGCCGACGCGAAACGGCTCATCGCCAAACTCCCGCCGCCGACCCAGCCGACCGACGTGGGCTTCTACCTGAAGTACTGCGTGAAGGCCTGCGAATCGGGCGTGGAGCGCTCCCACATCCTGCCCTTCGCCGTCGACGGGGCGATCCTGCAGGAGGTCTATACCCACGACGGCATCGGCACCATGGTCGTCGACGAGAAACTCGAAAGCCTGCGCGAGGCGACCCACGACGATATCGGCAGCCTGATCGCGCTGATCGAACCGTTCGAGCGCGACGGCACGCTGGTCAAGCGCGAACGCAGCGAAATCGAACGCGACATCGAGACCTATACCGTCATCGAGCACGACGGCGTGATATTCGGTTGCGCCGCGCTGCATCCCTATCAGGAAGCGCGCACCGCCGAGATGGCCGCGCTCACCGTCTCCAGCGCCGTGCAGGGCCAGGGCGACGGCGAGCGCATCCTCAAGCGCATCGAGCAGCGCGCCAAGGCCATGGGCCTGAACAGCATCTTCGTGCTGACGACGCGCACCATGCACTGGTTCATCAAGCGCGGTTTCCAGCCGGTCGATCCGAACTGGCTGCCCGAGGAACGCAAGCGCAAATACAACTGGGACCGGCGCTCGCAGGTCCTGGTCAAGAAACTCAGCTGACCCCCACGCATCCCCGCGCCGGCCTCCTTCGGAGCCGGCCGGCGCACTCCCCCCACACACTTTTTGAGCATCGAGGTTTGATATGGCCCGCACCGTGCAATGCGTTTATCTGAAGAAGGAAGCCGAGGGCATGGACTTTCCCGTCTATCCCGGCGAACTGGGCAAGCGCATCTACGACAACGTCTCCAAGGAAGCCTGGGCCGCCTGGATGAAGCACCAGACCATGCTGGTCAATGAAAACCGCCTGAATCTGGCCGACCAGCGCGCCCGCCAATACCTCGCGCGGCAGATGGAGCAGTTCTTCTTCGGCGCCGGCGCCGAGCAGCCCGCCGGATATGTGCCGCCCTCGGCCTGATTTCCAACCGGCTTGAGCAGGGAGATCCCCGATTTCTCGCGGGCCGGTCACCATTGGTCACCGATTCCAGATGCCGAATTCGTGTCAGTCGACACACAGGCTTTGACGCAAGGACCACAAAAACCCGCCGGAAATGCCTCGCGGGGCGTGACCCGGCATTTACCCCCTTGCGCAGATACTCGATTCCCTGCCTATAATGCGGCAATCCCTTTCCAGGGTAGCCGTTGAACTACGCGAGGAATTGCATAATGGCATCGCTCAAAGACCTCCTGGCCCAGCGGGCCGCCCTTGAACAGCAAATCGCCGAAACCCAGGAGCGCGAGCGCTCCGACGCCATCGGCAAGGTGAAGTCGCTGATGCAGGAATACGGCCTGACGGTCGCCGACCTGACCGCGCGCAGCGCCAAGACGAGTTCCGCCAAGTCGTCCAAGGTCGCGGCCAAGTACCGCAACCAGGCCACTGGCGAAACCTGGAGCGGCCGCGGCCTGCAACCGAAGTGGCTGAAGGCCGCGATCTCCGGCGGCGCCAAGCTGGAAGATTTCGTGATCTGATCGTCCCCCGACGATCGCGCCGCGCGCCTCGAAAGCCACCCTCGGGTGGCTTTCTGCTTTCCGGCCTTGCCCCGCCCGCGCCGGGACCATCACGTAAACTGCCGCGGTGATTCCGCCCGGCTTTATTCAGGACCTTCTGGCCCGCGTCGACATCGTCGACATCGTGGGCCGCCATGTCGACCTCAAGAAGGCCGGCATCAACCACAAGGGCCTGTGCCCCTTCCACGGCGAGAAGTCCCCCAGCTTCATCGTCAGCCCCTCCCGCCAGACCTACCACTGCTTCGGCTGCGGCCAGCACGGCAACGCCGTGGGCTTCCTGATGGAGCACCTGGGCATCGGCTTCGTCGACGCGGTGCGCGACCTGGCGCAGCAGGCCGGCATGCAGGTGCCCGAGGACGACCGCAGCCCGCAGCAGCGCGAGCAGGAGAAGGCGCAGAAGCAGCGCCAGGCCACGCTCACCGAGGTCCTGGCCAAGGCCGGCCAGCACTACCGTCAGCAGCTCAAGGGCAATGCGCGCGCGATCGAGTACCTCAAGGGCCGCGGCCTGACCGGCCAGATCGCGCTGCAGTTCGGCCTGGGCTACGCGCCGGACGGCTGGCGCTCGCTGGCCAGCGCCTTTCCGTCCTATGACGATCCGCTGCTGGTCGAGACCGGCCTGGTCATCCTGCAGGACGACCCCGGCAAGAGCGAGGCCGAGCAGCGCCGCTACGACCGTTTCCGCGATCGGGTGATGTTCCCGATCCGCAACGTGCAGGGCGAGGTGATCGGCTTCGGCGGGCGCGTGCTCGACAAGGGCGAGCCCAAGTACCTGAACTCGCCCGAGACGCCGGTCTTCCACAAGGGCAAGGAGCTCTACGGCCTCTACGAGGCGCGTCCCGCGATGCGCCGCCGCGGCTACGCGCTGGTGGTCGAGGGCTACATGGACGTGGTCGCGCTGGCGCAGCACGGCTTCGGCAACGCGGTGGCGACGCTGGGCACAGCCTGCACGCAGGACCATGTGCAGAAGCTGTTCCGTTTCACCGAGTCGGTGGTGTTCAGCTTCGACGGCGACGCCGCCGGCCGCCGCGCCGCCGGCCGGGCGCTGGAGGCGGCCCTGCCCCACGCCAACGAGACGCGCACGATCAAGTTCCTGTTCCTGCCGGCCGAGCACGACCCGGACTCCTACGTGCGCGAGCTCGGCGCCGAGGCCTTCGAGCGCTGCATCGAGGGCGCGGTGCCGCTGTCGCGCCAGCTGATGGAGAGCGCCGCGGAGGGCTGCGACCTCGGCACGCCGGAAGGCCGCGCCAGGATGCTGAGCGTGGCCAAGCCGCTGTGGGCCGCGCTGCCGGACGGTCTGCTGAAGCGGCAACTGCTCGGCGAACTGGCTCGCCGCGCGCAGCTTCCGGACGCGGAACTGCAGGCGCTGTGGGCGAATGCGCTGCCGCCGGCCGCGCCGGGATCCCGGCCGCGGCCCGAGCGCCCCGCCGCCGCCGCGCCCCGCGCCCAGCCCAGAGCTGCGGCCCCGCAGGCCGGCGGGCCTCACGACGAGCCCTACTTCGACATTCCCGCTTCCGCCTATGGCGACGAAGGCGAGCCGGGCGACGAGTTCCACCTGCCCCCTGACGCCCATCCCGCCGAGGCCGGGGGCGCCCCCTCACACGCCCCTCAAGCGGGAAGCGGTGGGGGAGCCGCCCAGCGCAAGTGGGAGCCCAAGGGGGAGTTCAAGGGCAAGGGCAAAGGCAATTGGGGCAAGGGCGAGTGGCGCAAGCGCGACCAGGACCCGACGATGGGAATGCCGCTGGAGCTGCCGCCGGCACCGATGAACCTGGCCGTGCGCATGCTGCTGCTGCACGGCGAGCTCTGGCATCAGATCGGCGAGCAGGACCTCGAGCTGCTGCACGCACTGCCCGGCGAGCATGGCGAACTGATCGCCTGGCTGGAGCGCTTCCTGATCGACAACGGGCCCTCCCCCTGGGCGGTGCTGCAGGTCGCGCTGCAGGAAGCCGGGCTGATGGAGCTGGCCCAGCGCGTCAGCGGCGGTCCGCTGCTGCCTCCGCCGTCTGACGAACATGTGGCGGCGGAGTTCCGCGTCACGATGGGCAAGCTCTGGGTCGGCCGGCTGCAGGCCGAGGCCGACCGCATCGCCCGCAGCCCGCAGCCGGACATGGTCCGGTTCCAGGCGATTCAGCGGCAAATTCGCGATTTGAAGACGATCTGAGCTTTCTTTTTGACCGAAAAGGAAACTTCGCAGATAATCAAGGGTTTTCGCGCGTCAAGAGTGACCGCAGCGCCAACCGGTCCCGGCCCCCCACTGACCCTGGGTTCATACACAAAGTGGCCAACTTTCACCGCCTGGGCTGCAACTTCAACGGTTCACGCTAGCCTTCACGCGCAAAGCCTTGAATGGCAGACGGTTTGCCCCGATCTGACGTTCCAGGCCCGAGTTCGAGCCGCCTGGGCTCGCCGCCGCCGCATAGCCCGCAAGTGCCGGGAGTTTGCAGGCGCTGGCGACGCAGGTGGCCGTTTGCATTTGTCAGCGCTTTCCAGCGCACCCCGCGAAGAGATTCCGCACCTACTGGCTCAACGCCAACGAGGAACTGCATGACCGCCAAAAAGACCGCGTCCAAGGCCGCCGCCGCAGAAACCGAAGAAGTCAAGAAGCCGGCCGCGAAGGCCGCCGCCAAGACCACCAAAGCCGCCGCCGCGTCCACCGATGACGCCAAGCCCAAGCGCGGCCGCAAGCCCAAGGCCGAGACCGAGTCGAAGAAGCCCGCCGCCAAGGCCAAGGTGGAGGAAGAGGACGAGGACTTCAGCGACGCGGACGCCGACGGTGAAGTCGAAGGCGACGGCGACGGCGAGGCCGACGCGGAAGTCGAGACCGCCGAGGTCGAGGAACTGGGCGAGGACAAGCCCAAGGCCAAGCCGCTGCGCATGAAGGTCAGCCGCGCCAAGGAGCGCGCGCTGATGCGCGAGTTCGGCCTGGACGAGACCGCGCTGACCGAAGAGGAAGTCGCCAAGCGCCGCCAGGAGCTCAAGACCCTCATCAAGATGGGCAAGACGCGGGGTTTCCTGACGCATCAGGAAATCAACGACCACCTGCCCGAGAAGCTGATCAACGAGGAAATCCTCGAGGCGATCGTGTCGATGCTCAACGACATGGGCATCGCCGTGTACGAGCAGGCGCCCGACGCCGCCACGCTGCTGATCCAGGGCTCGACGTCTCCGACGGCCACCGAGGAGGAAGCGGAAGAAGCCGCGGAAGCCGCGCTGTCGACCGTGGACTCCGAGTTCGGCCGCACGACCGACCCGGTGCGCATGTACATGCGCGAGATGGGCACCGTCGAGCTGCTGACCCGCGAGGGCGAGATCGAGATCGCCAAGCGCATCGAAGGCGGCCTGCAGGCGATGATGCTGGCCATCTCCGCCTCCCCGACGACGATCGCCGAGATCCTGGCCATGGCCGCCAAGATCCGCGCTGGCGAGATGCAGATCTCGGAAGCCGTGGACGGCTTCGTCTCCGATGACGAGGCGGACGACTACGTCGCGGAAGAGGACTTCGACGAGTTCGACGAAGAGGACGACGACGACGGCGCCGGCGGCTCCAAGGCGCTGACCAAGAAGCTGGAAGAGCTCAAGAACGCCGCGCTGGCCAAGCTGGACTCGCTGGCGGTCAACTTCGACAAGATGCGCAAGGCCTTCGAGAAGGACGGCTACAAGTCGCCCAACTACAACAAGGCCCAGACGGCCATCAGCGCCGAGCTGATGACGATCCGCTTCACCGTCAAGACGATCGAGAAGCTGTGCGACATCCTGCGTTCGCAGGTGGACGACGTGCGCCGCTTCGAGCGCGAGATCCGCAAGATCGTGGTGGACAAGTGCGGCATGCCGCAGGACCACTTCATCAAGACCTTCCCGCCCAACGTGCTGAACCTGCAGTGGGCCGAGAAGGAAGTGGCCTCGGGCAAGCCGTACGCGAACATCATGTCACGCAACCTGCCCGCCATCCAGGAGCTGCAGCAGAAGCTGATCGACATCCAGGGCAAGGCCGTGGTGCCGCTGGACGACCTCAAGGGCATCAACAAGCGGATGAACGAGGGCGAGAAGGCCTCGCGCGACGCGAAGAAGGAAATGATCGAGGCCAACCTGCGCCTGGTCATCTCGATCGCCAAGAAGTACACCAACCGCGGGCTGCAATTCCTGGACCTGATCCAGGAAGGCAACATCGGCCTGATGAAGGCGGTGGACAAGTTCGAATATCGCCGCGGCTACAAGTTCTCGACCTACGCGACGTGGTGGATCCGTCAGGCCATCACGCGCTCGATCGCGGACCAGGCCCGCACCATCCGCATCCCGGTTCACATGATCGAGACGATCAACAAGATGAACCGCATCTCGCGTCAGCATCTGCAGGAGTTCGGCTTCGAGCCGGATGCGCCGACGCTGGCCGAGAAGATGGAGATGCCGGAGGACAAGATCCGCAAGATCATGAAGATCGCCAAAGAGCCGATCTCCATGGAAACGCCGATCGGGGACGACGACGATTCGCATCTGGGCGACTTCATCGAGGACACCAACAACACCGCGCCGATCGAGGCGGCCATGCAGGCCGGCCTGCGCGAGGTGGTGAAGGACATCCTCGACAGCCTGACCCCGCGCGAAGCGAAGGTGCTGCGCATGCGCTTCGGCATCGAGATGAGCACGGACCACACGCTGGAGGAAGTCGGCAAGCAGTTCGACGTCACCCGCGAGCGCATCCGCCAGATCGAAGCCAAGGCGATCCGCAAGCTCAAGCATCCGTCGCGCAGCGACAAGCTGCGCACGTACTTGGACAATCTCTGATTGCCCAAGGACGTGCCCGCCGCAGGCGGATGACGACGCAGTCGGCATGCAGCGAGCGGCGGAGCCACAAGCTGCGCACGTACTTGGACAACCTGTAAATCCCCCTGCCCCTTCGGCGGCCAAACGGCCGCCGAACTTCGGGCACCGGGTTTGCCTCGCCAACCGGCCACCGTCTTCCGACGCTGGCCGGTTTTTCGTTTGGAGGCGCTATCGCTCCAGCGCGTTCCGGCATTCGCCCGCGCGTCGGGGGGGTGTTGTCGCGCTGGCGCCGATGGCCCCCGGAGCGGGGGCTTATCACCACGCTTGGCCCCGGGTGGCGCGGCTACACTGAGACTTCCTTCACATCTCACACCTGCCAGGCCGATGACCCAGATCCGCGAGCGCACCGTCCTGTTTGCCGATCTGCGCGGCAGCACGGCGCTGTTCGAGACGCTGGGCAACGCGGAAGCCTCCGGCCTGGTGACGCAGACGGTGGCCCTGGTGGGCCGCGCGGTCGACGAGCACCGCGGCGACATCATCAAGACGCTGGGCGATGGCCTGATGGCTGCGTTCGACAACCCGCGCGACGGCATCAAGGCCGCGATGCGGATGCAGGAGCTGCTGGTCAGCACCTCCGCGCGCAGCGAGCGGCTGCGGCACACGCACCTGCAGATCGCGCTGGCGCGCGGCGAGGTGGTCGAGATCCATGGCGACTGCTTCGGCGACGCGGTCAATGTCGCGGCGCGGCTGCTCGACCATGCCGGCGACGGCGAGACCGTCGTCACCGCCGAGGTCGTGCTCGGGCTGACCAGCGCGCAGAAGGCGCGCTTCCGCAGCCTGGACCACATCAGCGTGCGCGGCCGGGCCGAGCCGGTCCACATCTACGTGCTGGACCAGGGCCGCGGCGACCCGGCGGCGACGCAGTTCGGCGAGATCGTCCGCAGCGCCGCGCCGGAGGGCATCCGGCTGGTGTGGCAAGACCTGGACCGCGTCTTCGACATCGACCAGATGCCGGTCGTGCTGGGCCGCAGCACGCAGGCGACCTACTGCATCACCGACGTGCGCGTCAGCCGCTCGCATGCGCGCATCGACTGGCAGGGCAGCAGCTTCAGCCTGACCGACCTGAGCTACAACGGCACCTTCGTGCGCTTCGGCGCCGGCGGCCAGACGCTGAGCCTGCGCCGCGGTTCCTGCACGCTGCACGGCGCCGGCGCGATCGGCCTGGGCGGCCCGCCGTCCGAGACGCAGGCGCCCACGGTCCGCTTCGAAGTGCAGCACCTGGCCGAATCCGCCTCCCCGCTGCTGTCGCGGCGCGGGTTCTGAACGGCCCGGCGACGTTCCCGCCGCTCCCGCCCGCGGTGCCGCCCCCCTTCCCTTTGCGCTGCTTCCCCGATGTCCTTCCGACCCGAACCCGAACACACCCACGGGCGCGCGCCGACGATCGGCGTGCTGCTGGTCAACCTCGGCACGCCCGACGCGCCGACGCCCGCGGCCACGCGGCGCTACCTCGCGCAGTTCCTGTCGGACCCGCGCGTCATCGAGATCCCCAA
>Ga0099823_1001207_pt1 | contig 20655 bp, 12 predicted proteins | sample CowpearedBW_FD_76831 | JGI IMG/M metagenome (GOLD analysis project Ga0099823, IMG submission 76831) | Root nodule microbial communities of legume samples collected from California, USA - Cow pea red BW | ecosystem: Host-associated > Plants > Roots > Nodule | place: USA: California | collected...
AATAATCCTAATGGTGAGCTCATGAGGTGAGGACCCTCCAAACTTTTATAAGCTTTAGTCTGTCCATGTCTGTTGCTTTGAGGATCCTCATGCATAGGATTTGTGACATCTGGAGATTGGACTGACCAGGTAGAGTTTTAGATAGTTGAGGGTAACACAAATTTTAGATTCACATAGGCTTTTTATTGCCTCTAGAACTTGAATTGTGGTGATCTAACATTAGATTTAAAATAGGCTCTAATGCAACATTGAATATTTGAGTTGAGCCTGAGTGAACCCCAAAAGTGAGTTTGTAAGGTGAGGATTGTCTAAGTTTTATAAGCTTAATCTATTGCATTGAACTCGAGCGTAGACTTTGTAAGACTATTTATTTATTTTTATTTTTTTTCGCATTTGGGAAAGCTGCAGACCTATTTAAATTTTTAAATAGTTAAGAGTGACTAATATTTGATTTGCGATGGGCTCTGCTATCATTTTGAATTTGGTATGAGCCTGGCTCAACTTCTCAAAATGCTTGCTCATGAGATAACGATAGCTCAAGCCTTTATATGTTCTACTTTGGCCATATCTGTAATTGATGTGGGATCTCTACCTTCTCATTATGGGATATCTTCTGGATGTTATAATTGCATAAAAGGCTGAGATAATGAAACTTCTATTTCAAAAAGCTTAATAAATGTCGTCACATTTAGAGGTGTCTAAGAAATTTGAATGAGAAGAAAAATGTTCTTCACTCCTGTTAACAAGTACATGTTATACAGAATGTAAACTGTTGTGACAGAACAGAGTAAGCTGCTACCAACTAATCCAACTAGCAGAATCTATACTCTAACTATTCATAACTGCTATTGTACTAACTGCTGTGTATAGCAACTTATTTGAAAATAAATTTCCTGTATTGACCGAAACTGTAGGTCCACTTCCTATACAATCTTCTGCCATATTATTGAATTCAGTTCTCAATTAAATTAAATGGATATAGTAATTATCTATTGATTTTATAACATATAAGTTAAATTGTCTGAATAAATTTCACGAGACATTATGCATCTTTATATACCTCAGTAACTATATCTGATACTTGGACGTATAAATGCTCATTTCAGAGAGAGAGAGAATCATGTTTGTTTTGTGCGAATTCTCTCCCTCCCCTCATGAACAAATAAAAAACCACGTTTTCATTGCGTCTGTCATCATTTATACGAAAATGATCAGCAAGACATTAATGTTCATCTTCTTTGGAATGTTAGGCAAGGATTCTCGAAGGACACGTGTTGCAAATGCTTACTACTCACTGTTTATGGCCATTGGTAATATTCTTGGCTATGCAACTGGATCATACAGTGGTTGGTACAAGATTTTCCCTTTTACACTTTCCCCTGCTTGCACAATTAGTTGTGCAAATCTCAAGTCTGCTTTCTTTCTTGACATTGCTTTCATTGCGGTCACAACATATATCAGCATCATGGCAGCTCATGAAGTGCCTCTAAATTCTAATGTGGTGGCCCACGCTGAAGCAGTGGCCGAGGAGTCAGGTAGTGCCGAAGAAGCTTTCATGTGGGAATTATTTGGGACATTCAAATATTTTTCGACCCCTGTGTGGATAATTTTGTCTGTTACTGCTCTCACATGGACTGGGTGGTTTCCATTTACTCTATTTGATACGGATTGGATGGGTCGAGAGATTTATGGTGGTGATCCAAATCAAGGCCTTATTTATGATACTGGAGTTAGAATGGGAGCACTTGGTTTGTTGCTTAATTCAGTTGTTCTTGCATTGACATCATTGCTCATGGAAAGGTTATGCAGGAAGAGGGGGGCTGGTTTTGTGTGGGGAATCTCAAATATCGTGATGACATTTTGCTTTCTTGCAATGCTTGTATTAACCTATGTGGCAAGTAGCATGGGCTATGCAGGCAAAGATCTACCTCCACCTGGCATTGTGATAGCCGCATTGATTATCTTTACCATTCTTGGATTTCCCCTGGCAGTAAGTTGCCCTATTCTACTGCACAAAGCATTTTGTTCCTTTCCTATCAACATTGAATATGTGGCTAATACATATGAATTATATTATTTGGCTTGTTTTTGCTGTGCAATGTCCTTTGTCTCACACTGTCCTATCTTGTACAATCTCTTATTTTTTTGGGGGGGAACCCTTGTCATACATTTTATTTTAGTATAACTTGTTCTTAGAAATTGAAATTTCTAAACGGTACTAAATATTGTTTGACTATTTATTTATTGCAGATCACTTACAGTGTTCCGTATGCCTTAATTTCCACACATATCGAGTCTTTGGGACTTGGGCAAGGTTGACTTCTTTTCATTACAGTGTTTATTATTTCTTTAGTACGTGTGTGTAGAACTATTTATATGGATTGCTGGTATTTGCAGGGTTATCAATGGGTGTCCTAAATCTGGCAATAGTGGTCCCACAGGTATTTCTTCTTTGAATAGATATATGATTGAAGTCAAACTGCCTTTATTTTGAAGTATGTACTTGTTTGAGATATCACATTGTCTAGAGGTAAGATAAAAATATAATATATAAATGGAGAATAATCTCATCATATAAGTCAGTCTTGTTAGAATAAGTTAAGTCCAATTCCAAATTCTAATAATACAAACCTAGTATAAAATATATTCTTAGTAGATTTTCATTTGAACCAGGTGTACTTATTTAATTCAATATGTAATCTTGAATACTGAATTGAATGTAAATAGTGGTCCTGATTCACACAAGCTTCTCAAGTTCTGTACAAAAACACATTTGCCTACCACTTCTGTGGGGGAGAATATCCTAAAGTGAGAATTTGATTTTGAATATAATTGCAGTAATTTTTGTTGTCAGCCAGCACATGGAATCTCTTGGAATATATTTGTAGTATTGTTGCGACAGCTATATAGCTTCCAATAAGAGTTTCTTTGTAAGAGCCTTGGAAAGTCCCGTTAGTAAAAGGAAATTAAGGTGTCAGATTGTTATTTCCTGTGTTGGAGGAGGAAGCTCCATGTTAAGGGGATATTTTCTTCTTTGTGCTTAAACCTTGCCCAAAAACTAGATTTTTATCCTTTTTTAGATTTTTGTGTGTTCATTTTCTGAGCCCAACAATTAGCCTATGTTCAATTGTGTAGTTTTTACTGTTCCTGCAGATTAGAAAGGTCGGATTTAAAAAGTTTTTGTGTTCCCATTCAATTTTTAATTTTTAAAATAAAAAAATACTCGTGTCTGCTTTGTAGGTATTAGAAATTCGTATTTCTTAATATCCCAACACGAGTATTTATTTTAAAAATGTATTTAATTTTTTATAAATTTTTTAAATTCGTATTATTTAATTTTAATTTTTTTATCACATTAAATTACAAAATCATTCTATTTTTTCCATCAAGGGTATTTTGGTAAACTTCAAATTTTATTTATTTTCACAATTGTTTTAATCTATTACATCAATCAAATACTCACTAACTTTTACAAAATTCATCTCTAAATTCACTCACATTATTCTCTAAATCTATTAAAAAAACACATTTCTATCTCCTTAAATTCACACAAATCCATCTTCAGAGTCTCTTCCAAATTCATCTTCACAAAGAAACACAGCCTTAGTTTTTATCCAGCTTCAAGGTATTAGACAGTCACGAGTCAAATTATCTGCAGTTTCATTCACTCTATAAAACAACGGGTCTTAAGTCCCTAGAACAGCTATTGTTGGAATAAGAGTAAATTTAACCAGCATGACATTTTTTTGTTCTACTACATTGTTATAATGAACATAAAGTGCATTTCTGTTTCCTCCTGAATATAATATTTCAAGAAATTGGCAGATCTCAATATGGTATACATAAATTGGGAAGTCACTTGCATATCATAAGACATTTCCTGCTGCCTCTTTTTCCACAAACATAAGTGGTTTAGATAGGCAAGGATAGTAGGTAGGGAGCCCTTTGGGAAATAGAAAATGAATCCATTGAACTTGCACTAAGCAATTAGTCTTACATATCTTACTTACCGTCAGTGGAGTGAACCATTGGTCCTATGATCCATGAAGAAACTGTCGGATATTTTAACCAACGTGTTTGAATTTGAAAGAAACCACTTGCATTAAGACTGCACATATTAACTGTTGTGTTTGAAATCATAGAAATACGAAATTGATTTGATAGGATGTCCTTTACACTGAAGGTAACTAGATTTGGCTTCCAATTCACTAATTTGGAACTTGAAAAAAAAAAAAAAAATAGAGGCCATTTCAGCCCCTAAAATTGTAGAAGACTGTTAACCTAGTCTCAGAAATTATTAAAATTCCAAAATAGTTCAGGCATTTGAAGACTATTCAAGTTAGTTCAATCACCCCCCTAAGTTAACAAACAATGTCAGAGATGCTGATATGGCTCCCCTATGTCCATCCATATGTGGCAAACCAGTCGCAAGGATTATTTTCTGTAACATTCACCTTCTGCCTCTTTCTTCTATTAAAAAAAATCATTTGAAATCACCCAAGAATATGAAGAACCAGAACTTTAAGAGGGAGTGCATCATTTACCCTTACACTGATTTCTTTTGTGTCACCGTGCATTTTAACACTGAAGCAAAGCGTTTGCTCACATGGGCAACTACTGAAAATACTTGTTATAGCAGGTTACTATTTACTTTTGGCGTTTTGTTCCTTAAATAGTAAAATTGTTGATTAGCGCGTGCTATCTCCTATTTAGAAAATAGTGTGGGCCTCTATTTTGGCAATAGATACACTTGTCCCATTTCAATACTCGTGTCCCCAAAGACCTTATGTATCTAGAATATGAAGAATCAGAGCTTTTAGAGGAGCAACACAGAAGAAACGATGATGACTAATGATCATATGCACAGTCAAGAGAGCTTTGTACCTAGCACAAGTTGGTTTTTGATACGGGTTGTAAACCATAGCAAAAAATCAAAATTGTTGTTTTCCCAACCATTGACCCATGAGTTTGCAAATGCACTCCAACTTCCTTTCATGCCTTTCTTTTGTTGTCTAAGCTGTACAAATGGTCCTACATTCATCTCCAATGTGTTGTTCCTTTTGAGGCTTTTATTTCTATAGTTCTTGGGACGGTTCTGAACTGGAGGAAGAAGCCGAAAGCCAAAATTGTTAGAATGGTCCCTGTGAATGGACTGCCACATGGGAGCTAGCATGGCAATTATAGTCCGTTTACTTGTGCTTTTATTTCCAATTTTGATTTCTGTTTTCAATTTTTAAACGGTTGTTCAGGAAACATACACAACAAAGAAAAGTTGTTTTCAACGTTTTCTACACAAGTCTTTGATAATATGAAAAAAATTGACATCAAGGTGTTACTTTTGTAATTAAAAAGTATAGAGAAATGAGAATAAGAAATAAAAACAGTAAAACTGATCCATAATGTGCCGCATTGGCATGTCTGACATTTAGTTTACTGGGGAAAACAGTTGTATTAACTTGAGTGATGATATTCATTTTTTGATACTGTATGAACCATGTTCATAGTAAAAAAGAAATTCCATTTTGGAACTATCATGAGATCTTAATCATTTTTTGGATTAAGTTGACTCTGCACCATAATTTCAAGGACTAAGTTGGCAGCAACCTACTGTTTTAGGGACTAAAATGCTGATGTCTTATGACTAGGTTGCTACTTGTGGGTCAATGTTGGCATAGGTAGGCCACTTAACACGCCACATTAGCACGTTTGTTGCCATTGTTGAGTGGGGGTAACAGATGGAATAAAGTTGACAATCTTCTATTTTAGAGTATTTAGACATTTTAATAATTTCAAAGACTAAATTGACACATTTCTACAGGACTAAAATTATGATTCCCTCAAGAAATAGAATTTGAATTAATTTGCAAATCATTCTCTTGTTTGTAGGAGCACCTCTAAGATAAATTGAATTTATTTTGTTTTAACAAATTTGTTTACTACCCTTATTTAGAATATAGGTAAAATAAAATCACAAATGTAATGTGGGCAATTTTTCATTTCTAATAAATTAAAGCTAAAGTCAAATTTAATCCAACCAAGCATACTAGTATGTAGTTCTTAGCAAATCATGTTTTGTGTTCTCTAATTGGAAACTTTATAAAAGAACAATAGTTATGAAGTGTTTTTGGTGCCAGATTACATAATAATCTTTTGATTTTAATAGATAATAGTGTCCCTGGGAAGTGGACCATGGGATCAGCTATTTGGTGGAGGAAACTCCCCAGCCTTTGCTGTGGGAGCTGTTTCAACCATTATCAGTGGACTCATGGCTATATTGGCTATTCCTCGATCTGGTGCTCAAAAGGCTCGAAGTCATGCGTGAGGTATCATGTTCATGTTAAAGCATTTATTTCTTTCGAAGGAGGATGGTGAAAATGAACAGGTAGCAAGAATTTGTATATAGTTATTTTTTATTGTATCTTTTTTCCTGAGCAAAGATTTTACTCCCAATTGTCTTCTAATAAAATAAATGTACTTTTGTTGTATTGTACTTTAATATTATTGGTCATTATTTGAAGCCAAATGACCTGTTTTCTGAGTGTTATTATTTTCTGAAGCAAAGAAAGCTTTGGGAACAAATTTTGTGTGTGATCCTGATGAGCCAGTTGTCTGTTTAAAACAGTGAGGTTGGTTGGCTATGTAAATCATGAGACATGACAAGCTGTAGAAAAGGGTGAATACTCTTGATGTCAAAGGAACGATGTAAAACACAAAATTTATATATCATTACCTTTCCCATCATCTTGGAATCTCATGTAAATATGATATCATATAAGCTGTCACCAAATTCTGGTTGACACATTGTGCAATCAGTGGAGACCTTCCTCATTGTAAATTAGTTATTCCCGTGCTAGATGTTCCTTTCGTGGCTAATTGCAAAGTAGTTACGGCATCTTCCATGGGTTCTAAAGTTCATCTCGGGCAACATTCTTTCCCACCAACACGAGTTGCTGCTGATTTGGAATTATTCGAGATGAAAAATTCTTTTATTTTTAGGCAATTCTGGTTGTGTATTAGTGCTTCTATATTGAAGTGTTGGAATCTTCTACATTTGTGTGACTTGTTTGTATTAGTGGGATGAACGTGTTTAGTGGCCAACACTGAGTATGTGAATTTTTCTGATGGAAAACCTTGATGGAGACATCCCTATAATGCTCTCCTTATTTTGGTATAAGTATTTTTCTTTCAAAAAGAATAAAATTCTTCAACAACTGGTCTCATTTATCGTGTTCGTTTAATGCTCTTATATTTGGTTTGTAGGTCTTGCTTGTGTGGTGCCTTAAAGACATGCTTTAAGGAGTACGTGTCCTTCTCTTAATTTATCATAATCACTAAAAGAATAAAGTACTTATTTTAATTAAATTTAATGTTTTTACTTTTCATTCACGATTTTTCTATCAATGGGTAATGGTTAATGAATTAAATTGAAATATTTTAATTAAATATTGAACGGAATATTTAATGTTATTATTAGATTATTTTTTATGAAAAAAATTATATTTGTTGATTTTCTTACTCTCTCCTTGAAGGCTGCCAAATTTTTTTCTAGATATTTTCTTTTCAATTCATAATGAATGCTTAGGGACAAATTCCTCCAATCGTTTTGCTGCTTTTGTATGATGGAATAGATTCGTGTTTGATATACTTCACCCTGATTTGCTTTCAATCATCTTTCGCATAATATCTTTTTCTCACACACACCACACATTTTGATTGGCCATCAAATCTCTTCAATGGATTGATGAACCATGAGCAAATAACTGCATAAATTGGTTTTGATAAGGTTTATTATTGTGAAAAGGGAGATTTTCACCTTTTCACAGTTTGGCCCATCAAAACTTAATGTTCATTCATCCTGATAGACAAAAAGATGCTTATGCTTATTACATCTGGTCAAGAAAATGGACAAAGTATGTCCAAGTAGTAAATGATTACTAAAGATAAACCAAAACAAAAGGATGTAATTTGATTTGTGGATGAATTTGGTGGTTGTATGGTAGAATATTTGACCCCTTGATAATACATTCATGGGAAAAAGGTTTCGCTAGATTGATACAATACAAGTGTGGAATCTGTTCCATCTTCTAGAGAAGCATAACATTGTCAAAATTAATATTTCATTTGTCTTGTCACTCTTTTTGCCTCAGCTAGCGTTGTAGTTTTCACTGTCATATCCATAAAATTTGAGCTATATTCCTCAACTCATCTACTTTTCTAATCAGCTTGAGGTATATTATTCTCATCTGCTTTACTTTCTATAAGCCATTTTTTATGTCTGTCTATTATATTACTAAAATTTATTTTGTATCTCTCTCTCTCTCTCTCTGATATATTTTAATTATGCAGATAACTGCAAGAGAATTTCCCAAAAGAAAAAAAACTGTCTAATCTATCTATTGAACTTGTACTAAGATGTGTTTTAAATTGATGAGAGAACTTTTGTTTGCCACAACCACGTGATCCTAGTATTGGGTATCTATCAATTAAACCCCTCTCAGGTGGGAAGGAGAATTAGTTGCCCAATTAAAATGCCAAATTCGAATTTGGATTCCAAATTTCCAACTCATGTTCACTCTTTGGATGACAACGTTTTTCTATCTTCCCATCTTCAGTACTGATTCTTTGGATGCTATGCCTGTGACTCCAACTAAAAACCAGCTAAAATAAGATATCACTTTATTTCAACCATAAATTTTCTTAGCAAAAGATTCCCCCAAAAGAATATTTGTGGAAACATTTACTTTACTTCAAATACAGGAATCATAATTTCAACCTATGCCATTTTACATACAAATTTAATGCTTATCAATTTGAAAGCATATATAAAAGGAAAGTTTAGCAAAGAAAAAAACAGTTTTTCCAACCATTAACTACTACTATATATTATTTCCAAGTTCCTCCTGCTAAAGATTTTGCAAATAACAATAGGTTGTTGGAGTGTAATGGGATTCACATAGTCTAAAGCCGTCACACTCTTTTATGAAGCTAGCCAGTTTTTAATATGTTAATATGCACAATCTGAAGGTGTTTGCCAACACTGATAGCAACACCTTGAAGGCTGATGATACACATCAAAGATGCAATTCAATATTTTGTATTTTCATCTCTGTTTTCGTGTATGTATCAAGACTAGACTAGATGGATATAGGATATGGATGTTTTGACCTCAAATGTATGGGTTTTAATCATGTTTATAGAAATCTAAAGTAGGAAACAATGTAGATATCTTTTTGTATAAGGGTTGGGGCATCCCATGTCCTCCGATACTTTGCCAATTAAAAATAATTGCAAAGGAGGGAAAGGTAATGCAGTTTGGGAGAATGCCTAATTGTTTGTTCATCTAACTCATATTTAAGTAATGGTGGAAGCATGTGAAACTAACACCAACTTGGTGCATGTGCATAGTACTTGACCTGTGAGAGATGAAGCATTAATTATGGTGAGGTTGACCTAAGGAAGCACCTAATTAGGCTACATAATAGAAGCAGAAATATTAAGAATGTGCATGTTGGAGATAATTGATTTTTAGTTATTCAAAACAAGATGAATAATCTGCTTGGTGGTGAGTGTCACGTCCCCTACCAGCAATGCCAAACCCTTTTACTATGTATTGCGTTGCCTAGAATCTAAATGGGGACACTGCTATCTGTTGTGAAAAACAGGTCCACACTATTTCCCAAATAGGGGCTAGCATGTGCTAATCAGCAATGTTACCATTTCTCAGAAACTAAGCACCAAATGTAGAGTAACCTACTATCACTAGCTAGTACTTCAGTACTTGCTCGTCATGACACCCTACAAGAAGAAGTTGAACCTCCTTGTGTTCTTTCTATGCTAATCATTCACTTTTGTTGTCTTTTAAGTTTACCAAGCAAGATAACTATTAAGTAGCCACTTTCTCCAAAAATGTCTAATTTGCTTGTACAAATTCTGTAGTATTACAGATAACTATTTCCTACCAACATGGTTGGTAAAAAATCTTACCTTTTAAACATGATATCAAAAGCTTTATAATGGAAAAAAAATGTCTTGAAAGAGATTAATTCATTCAATGGATTAAAATTCTTGACTTCTAACTTTATGACAGGTTGGTCTAACTCAAAAACTATGCCAGATATTACTTCCTCAGAAAGATTTTCTTTTTCATACTCAAATATATACCACAAAAACTAAATATTTGTTGTGATATTTCTCTGTCAACCTAAGTAATCATTCTAAACAAAATTGATTCAATCATGTACATTTTTGATGTATTGTGTTTACCAACCATGTTTAAACCTTTTTATTGTCTAAATAGAAATTAATTATGAAATTGTTTATTAGGAAAGACGGGTGATATTGACCACCTTTGAAGTATGAGTTGTCTATACAAGACATCTGACATCACTTTCAACATAAAACCTTAACCATAAGTACCCTTTTACTTGTAGTACCTTTCATCCTAACAGGACACATTTGGCTGATCCTCTCAAGAAGATTTTCGATGTACATCGGTTTTGATATTGCTAATGGATATTTTGAGAGAGGATCACAAAAAAGACACAACAATAATAAGACATGAGTTCAATCCACACATAAGAGAATTACATCACCTTCAACCCAAATCCTTAAGATAATAGATTTATAGGTCTTCTTCCTTATTTGTTCATCTTTCTCATTTTTACTCAATGTGATATTTAGACTCACTTGTATTCGCTGTATTCCCAGCTAGAGGATTTAATGTTTGTGAGTCTTTTTTTTCTTAAATACTATTCAACTTTTTCATTTCTACTACTCAATGTGGTACTTCAAACTCAATCTTGGATTTCTAAGTGCTTAAGTTACTAATTGAAAGAAATAATACTCTGTTGAACTATATCCAATTAGGTTGATCACTGAGGACAATGGTAATGCTATCCTATACACATGACTTGTGACCTTTGTGATTCAGATTAAATGGATGTTGTGATTGGAGCACTCAAATTCTCTCTCTAATGTTTCCAATTTCCCATCTGTCTCTCCTCCGTATGGCCACTAGTGGCCCAATCCATTCCATATTTTCACTTACTGCTATAAACATACATATATAATCATACAGATGAAGAAAACCTTTACAAAATGGAAACTAGGAAGAAGGGTGCACTATAAAACCCTCTAAGCCACAAAAGCAATTAGCAACTTGTCATTGGTACTACTGTCTTCTAAAAGACCATCTGTTAATAGCAATCTTAATTCAGACATTTCATTTCTCCTCTATTGGTTAACACAAACTACTCACATTACCGATGTTACCTAACTTGGTATCTGCATATGTCACTATAGTGCACTCATTCATTGCCCTCAATCAATTTGCCTGCTTGTGATTGAACATTCAAAGGGCAATAATATGAAGAGCAATAATATGAAGGGAAATAGAGGGAGAAGAGTAGAAAGTGTGGGGCCAAAACTTAGATATGTAGTGAAAAGTTGCTATCTTTAGAATTTGGGAAAGTAGTGATCAATGGAATGGAATGTTTTGGTGTTTTGGGGTTTCAGATATGGTTCTATTTCTATCCACACTAGACAGCAGGAGTTGTGTTAGGAATGGGGTTTTATGACATTGGTTGGGAAAGAATGGAACATGCAACACTTGGATGCCTCAAAGAACATGCAAAAGCAAAACATTTTGCCTTCCAAATCAGAAGCTATTGTTCAAAACAAAACAAACCATGTTGCATTTGCAGTATACATGAGAAATTTTAATATAGGACAAGAACAATGCTAATTATATCATTGCTCTTTGACACTATTTTTAGAGTTATTTATTTTTTCTTATAAATTTCATGTGGGTCCCTACGTAACTTCTAGTCATTTTCATGCATGTACGTGTCAGTGATAATCAATTTGTTTTAGGCTAATAATAGGTACATTAGTTGTGATGATAAAGTGTTCTATTTAAGGTTGTGAATGCAATAACCAGTTTAAGGCTCTTTTTATCCATTCATTGAAATATTAGTACATTCACTAATATATTGAAGCAAACAAGCATGATAAGTAATTAGATGAATATACATATACATAGTAGAAAATAAATATAAGATTAAATGAATATTTTGGTATTTAAATGCTTTTAATTAATTTATTTTAAATTGAAAGGGTTGAAGAATGTTAATAAAAAACAAAATTCAACGTTTCCATAAAGATATTAAATTAAATCAAATTGATTTTTGCATTGTTGAATGAAACTTTCGAAAATTAAAATTGTTTATATTTTTTCTTAAATTAATGATGTTACAACAAAGATTAAGTGGGTTAGCACTATGTTTTTGGTAAAGATGAAATCTTAAAATTACTTGATGATAAACTTTAATAAATAATTTCACAACTTAAAAACGATAGAAATGTTTCTGATTAAGATGTTATCTAAGGCTATAAAGGCATACAATAAAATTTGTTTACATATGATTGAAAAAAGGCATACAAATAAGTGTCGAGAGAGGTTTTGCAGAAAACCCTACATTTAATATATATAAAAAAAAGAGCCTTTTGCTTTCATTCATAATTGGGCAATGATATGTGTGAGAAGTTGACAACAATAAATCTAGTCCTCAGGTTTTCTTATGACTATAAATCTACACTAATAGTATAGTAAGGGGAGTGAAAGTTTGGAGCAAAATTAAAGGAAAAGAGGTAAGTTCTCATTTTTAATAAATATTTTTCGAAGTTTTATTTTTACCACAATTAGTATTAAGGTTTAATACTTTTTTATTTATAGTATTTGTAATAATTGTTTAATTATATGAATATTTTTCTTTTTGTAGAAATATAAATGTATCACTTTATCAAGTTATCACTCACTAACAATATTAATAAATAGTAGGATCAAATTAAATAAAAAATAATAATAATTAAATATTAGGTTCAAAAGAGATATTAAACCTTAATATTAATTGAATTTGTTTATAACACATCCAATACTATGCATGCCTTTTATGAATATCATAGTTTTACTTATTGAAGTTGAGAGCAAATAAATGACAAGTTTTGAAGACAAACATATAACTTATAACTTTTATATAAGTAGAAATGAGAGAATTTATAAAATGTAAGTTTAGTTCACATTCAAAATGCTTAGAAGAAAATTTTGAAGACCATGGCTTATTATCACATGCTAAGCATGGACTAGATATCTTGATAGCACTATTATAAAAAAAAAAGGAAGAAAAAGGAGAAAGATATTAACCACAAGATTGGTATAGAATGGATGTGTATAGAATCTTATATGTGACAAAATAGTACTAAAATTATTTAAAAAATATTTTACAACACAATCATATTGAGATGTTGTATAAAAGTATGCATAATTTGGACGGTAAAAAGGCAACGACAAATAACCTCAATTTAAAAACTATGAGTGTTGTGTTATTTTAAACAAGATGATTAAAAACAATGCATAAAAATGTTGGAAACCTATTGAAAAAAACCATAAGTGGCAGAATCTTATTTTAATTGGTTTAGATGTGTAGGAAAACTAAAAGATAAGATGAAATAAACAACTTCAAGTGAAGTCCTCAAATAAATAAATAAAAATAAAATAGAAGCCAAGAACACAAATAATTATAATATAGATATTGCAAAATTTTTATACAATTATTCAATTATATATATAAATTAAGTTTGTTATTTTTATAATAACTACGTTAAATTTATAACTATGATATTTAACTAGTTTACAACATAAATTTTTTAAACTCATAATAGAGTAATAATATGTAATAGACTCACAGATAAAATAGTATATTTAATTAATTAACTTATCATCTCGTTTGAAAAGCATGGATATGATAACAAATAAGTTAGCAACTACTAAAAAATTAAGCCTTTTCTTTAATCAAGAGATGAAATACTATTAAAAAAATTAGTTGGACTTAATAAAGAATGAAATATTTCTACCATAATGGTTTAATTTCACATGCAAGAATTGACTTCTCATAAACACCCCCCCCACTTTACCAAATTTCAGTATAAAAATCTTTATTTTCCTTCACGAGAACCCCAAACATGGTGTTTTTTTTTTTTTTTCCTTTTTAATTGAAAAGGTTATCCATTTCCAATAACATTACTTAAAACCACTATTGAGTGCATCATTATCGAACCATAGTTGTCGTTTTTAGACGGCTGAAAAAAAAATCATCAAAGCGAATAAAGGCATTTTGTTCTCTTTTTTGTTTTCTCTTCATTTTCACCGTCCTAAAGATGATAGCTTTGAACTTATTTTCTCTCCACACTCAATGCTATAATAAAATAATTTTTGGTTTAAAAACTGAGCTTGAGTTTAGTTGATTGTAGATTAAAGAGTAATTTTTGACTGAGATCTCTCACCTTTTTGTCCTCATATTTATATTTTATATTAAAATTTTGAAAAATTATACTATGATTTTCATTTTTTAATATTTATCTTTTATTTTCTAACGTAGTTTAGTGTGGATCATTAATTTTTTTCAGATAAAAAATAGAAATACATTTATCAATGACTCACACTAGATCACTTCAAAAAATAAAGAATAAAAAAGCGAGATTCATTTGTCCTAAAATTTTAGTGATTTGATTAAATTTGAAATAACAGTATTTTTTACTAAGATATCTCATTTTTTTGCCATCATATTTATATTTTATATTAAAATTTTACTATGACTCTTATTTTTTAGTTTCATCATTTTCTCTCTGATGTGATTAATTGTAGATCATTGATTCTTTTAAAGAAAAAAATAATAGTATATTAATCAATGATTCATATTAAACCATCAGAAAATAAAAAGATGATAGTCGTTGTATATTTTTTCTAAAATTTGAGTGATTTGATTGAATTTGGAAAGTTGCCATCTTTCATGCATAAAAGGGCCTCCCCTTGGTTCATTCTCCCCACATACAAACCTTGCTACTCTGAATCAAACAAACCGCACGCTCACTCTTGTAAGGCAGAAGAAGAAGCAAGAGTGGTAACAGGGGAACACACATAGCACATATTTTCCTACCTTTCTTACACAAACACACTCTTCTTTTGTATCCACATAACACTTTATACCATAGTCATGTGTAATCCCAACCCAACTTCACCATCTTCATTTCTCACTCCCTCAAAATCTCACCCCAAACTTCTTCATCCTTCTCCTCATCATCATCCCCCTCAACATGATTTGCACAGATGGCCTACCCTTAATGAGGTAATCAAACATAATCCACTTCAAACAACAAAAATGACACATGTTGTTTGTGTTTTTGTCTTTATGTGAAACTAAATTACTGACGTTAGAAACAAGTAACTATTGAGCTTATGTTTCTGTGTTTCTGCATTGATTCAGGCCATAGCAGAAATGAAGGCAATAGGGATGATATCAGGTCCAACAGCCATAACTGGTTTAGTCTTGTATTCAAGAGCTATGATCTCTATGATTTTCCTCGGCTATCTTGGGGAGATGGAACTAGCTGGAGGGTCTCTCTCTATTGGTTTTGCCAACATCACTGGCTACTCTGTGATCTCTGGTTTAGCCATGGGGATGGAACCAATTTGTGGACAGGCTTATGGAGCAAAGCAATGGAAGCTACTTGGGTTGACACTGCAGAGAACTGTGCTTCTTCTCCTCTCAACATCAATCCCCATCTCATTCATCTGGCTCAACATGAAGAGAATCCTCTTGTGGTCTGGCCAAGACAATGAAATAGCATCAGTGGCTCAAAAATTCATCACTTTCTCAATACCTGATCTTTTCCTGCTCTCACTTCTCCACCCTCTGAGAATCTACCTCAGGACTCAGAGAATCACATTGCCACTCACATATTGTTCAACCATCTCAGTTCTTCTCCATGTGCCTCTCAATTTCCTCCTGGTGGTTCATCTCAAGATGGGAATTGCTGGGGTGGCTACAGCAATGGTGTTGACAAACCTCAATTTGATTCTCTTCCTCTCCTCTTTTGTGTACTTCTCTGGTGCATACAAGGCCTCATGGGTTCCCCCAAGTGTGGACTGCATCAAGGGGTGGTCCTCATTGCTCTCACTTGCAGTTCCAACCTGTGTCTCAGTTTGCCTTGAATGGTGGTGGTATGAGTTCATGATAATGCTATGTGGCCTTTTGGCCAATCCTAAAGCAACCATTGCTTCAATGGGAATCCTTATCCAAACAACCTCTTTGGTCTATGTTTTCCCCTCATCACTCAGCCTTGGTGTTTCCACAAGAATAGGGAATGAGCTAGGTGCTAACAACCCTGGAAAAGCAAGAGTTTCAATGATAGTGTCACTCTTTTGTGCTGTGGCATTAGGCCTTGCAGCCATGGTTTTCACCACCTTGATGAGGCACCAATGGGGCAGATTCTTCACCAGTGATCATGAGATTTTGGAACTCACATCACTGGTGCTGCCAATTGCTGGCCTCTGTGAGCTTGGAAACTGCCCTCAGACCACAGGCTGTGGAGTCCTGAGGGGCAGTGCAAGACCTGCCATTGGTGCCAACATCAATTTGGGCTCATTCTACCTGGTGGGTATGCCAGTGGCCATCCTTCTGGGCTTTGTGGGCAAAATGGGGTTTGCAGGGCTTTGGCTTGGGTTGCTTGCAGCCCAAGTCTCCTGTGCAGGTCTCATGCTCTATGTTCTTTGCAGAACAGATTGGAATGTGGAAGCAGAAAGAGCCAAGGAACTCACAAAAACAACATCAACAACTACTACCACTTCTTCTTCTGCTGCTGATTCTAACTCTAAGTTACCTACTCTCACCCCTAACATCAACAACAATGCTCATGCTTGTTGTTCTCTTGAAGAAATAGTTATTACTGCTGCTGCTGATGAACTTACCAATATTTCTTCACTTGAAACAGATCCTCTGATCATTCCCACCACCAGACACACTCAAGTTTAGTTAACCAGAGTTTATTGTTTTTCTTTTTTGGCCCCCATTTTTTTTACCTTCATTTATTGGATTGTACTGTAGGATAAAATTGCCCCTCCTTTTTTGTCTTGTTTCTTCAGGTTGTATTATTAATACCCCATCTTTTTTTTCTTCTTTTGTTTCTTCAGGTTGTATTAGTAATAATTACAATTGAGAAAAAAAAAGAATGTTTTTTTTTATTAATTACTTCCTCATAAAGACACTGATAGGTAGAGAAGGGGTTGGAGGCAGGGCAAAAGGGATTTCTACCTGACTTTGGTACTGATCCATTCCATAAAAAGCCAAACGAACTAAAAACAGAAAAATAGCCTCTGATACCATTAACACTAGGCCTAACAACTCACTGTAAGCAAAATTCTCTGAGCATCATGTTCTTATTCTTATTCTCTTATCTTTAACAATCATACACCAAATAAAACCATGCAATATTTCAGTTATGAACCAAAAATCTTGTACCTTAATCTCTTGCACTCCTGTAATGTGTGAGAAAAATGTTACATTTACTAAATGATGTTTTCTCTATCTTTTTATCTGCAGCCAGAATATTCCCGATAACAATTAGAAGTAATCTCTTAAGAGAGACATGATAACACAATGAAGAGTTAAGTTTCCCTCCTTCTAACAATGTCTTCCAAAATATCTTAAAATTAGTTTGAACAACCTCTTGAAATACCAAAAGATATGTTAACACAGTCATGAGCCATATCTTAATCAATGTGCCTAACCAACCTCATTATCTGAAACTGTTTGGTGTTTTAGTGATAAATACAGAATGACAAGCATTTAGCAGAGGCAATTCAGCACTGTTGAACAGTGGATGAAACAAAGAATGACCCCACTAACAAAGAGTGAACTTTAATAAGCAACATAAGATGTTACCAAATAACACTAATAAGTTGAAAAGGGAGCAACACACATTCCTCCTCTTATCAATGTTTTTGACATCATGGCAGAAGGCACATTGAGTAGTAGTGGATGAGGTCATGACAATGGCAAAGAAAAAGGGCAGAAAGCAATGTTCCTGTTTTCCCATGAACACACACACACACAGAGTGTAGTGTGTGTACCACAAAAACATAATAAGCAAAGGAAGAATGAGGTTGAACAGAAAAAACAGTGACAGAAAAATGCATGCACAAAGCATCTATATGCAGAGAGAGAGAGAGGGAGTAGTAAAAGAATGATGGCAATAATTGGCAATAGAGAATATGTACAGAAGAAGGGTATTGGGGGGCCCTGTTTCAAACTGTACATACAAATCCATGTATTATTGCCTCTGTCTATTTCTCAGATAACAACAAATTGGAACAGTGTCTTTGCATCACCACTTGCTCTCTCCACCTTAAGCTTCTTCTACTCTTCATCTTTTTCTCTCTTTTGCTTCAAACTATGTCACCAAACACTACTTTATTATGAATAAAAAAAGGTAGTTTATTGTGTTATTTGTGTTGTAGTTAATTCCTCTAATTGTTCATGTGCACATTTTCTCCAACAAGATGTGGTACAGGTCCCATCTTATTTGCAGTTTGGAGGGGAACACACCTAAGGTCAAGTTTTGTCTTCTTCTCCTTCTTTTCCGCTTTATGTAGTAGTGCTTTTGTAGAATTCAATCCACTTCTCTTATTACCTTATCTTCTGTTTTTCAACTTGTATAAATAATATCTGCATTAACCCTCTTCAACAAAACACTTGGATGCATTTCCTTTTTAATCGGTTCAGAATTTAATCGTGAGTTTAAGTCTCAAATTAAAAAAATTAAGGATCTTACGATAAAAATACTCATAAATTTATTGTATTAAATTTTTGAGTTGAAAATGACTTAATATCTTGAGTGATAAAGGAGAGTACAAAAAATTCGAATGTCAAAATATCATCGTTCATTTTTACTCTCCTTTATCACTCCTTTTACTTTCTCTTCTCTTTCACAAATATAAAAGTTTACTAATTTTTATGATGATTTTACTTTACATAAATATCAAACAACATCTTTTCCATGTAAATATTTAATACATTTATCATTTGAAAAAAATAAATCATCAGACATATGCATTTGATCCTTGAAACTTTTCTATTTTGTTACCTTTTTAACACAAAGATCTAGTTTTGTTGCATTAATGAAATTAGTCAAGCTTCCATTTGTTTTGTAAATTTTTATCAGTTATTTAGGTGGAATTGACTTTAAGAAAATTGGTTTTGTTAAAGTGTGTATAACTTGCAAGTCTCACCTAAAATTCTTTCTATCTCATGAAAAAAGTAAAAAATGTTGACTTCTCTAGTAGAATCAATTCTACCCACGTAGAATTGATTTTGTAAACCTCCATTTGGAAATCAACACGTATGAAATCAAATTGGTGAGACAACATGTGACTCAAAAATAATATTCTAAGTGCTGTCCAACTGGGCACTACAAATGAAAGTGCAAGTGATTACTAAAAATTTATAATAATAAAATAGTACAAATTTGTGATAACGGGTTAACCCATCACTTTATAAGCTTAACTTGGGAGAAGCAATTCTATATTAAAACAAGTTGGATTAAATTAAAACTAATATCATGTGATTAATCACACTATTTGAATTACTCTATTTTAAAAACCCTAACTTTGTGTGCATGGATACGTTTAGTTTCATAGTATTGATTTCATAGAATTTAAAACCTTATATTCGAATCCTCTTCTATGTCCTATGAATTAATTTAGTTACATTATCGCAATTTTATGATTTTGTTTCGCGTTATATGCTTCAGTTATCTCGAAATCGAAACATATAATGACGTGATAATATTTTTGTAATTTTTGCCAATTTTTCTGTCTCGGTTCACCAAATACTCAAAGCAGAATATGATTTTCTACTTCAATTACTAAATAACCGTCTGATGAAAGGCCTTGTAATCTTCGATTTCATAGACCTAAAAAAAATATATTGATATTTCAAAAATACTACTGGGAAAGTGGCATTTGACTCCATGTAGTTGATAAATCGATGACAAAAGTTATGTTTTTCCTCAGTTAAAAATTAAACCGAAACCATATAACTAATTAATGATTCAAAAAATTGCGAATGTGGAGTAACCAATTTGTAATTAAACTTAGTAACCAAATTTTGCATTACAAATGTGAACCAATAATGCTATGTTTGAGACATGTATAACTATAAGGTTGTCACCAAATAAGGACCACAACCATGTCATTCGTTGGTTGGAGGGCACAAACACAACGAAAATAAGACATTATAGGTGCTTTCATTATCAAACACTACTTCACACCTAGGATCATGTTTGAGAAAAATAATGGTCATTATTCAGTAAGGAGTACAAAACCAATGAGGTTCAAGCAAGGATTGATTTCAAATTATAAGATAATCCAACCTAATAATTTTTTTTCTCACATTTATTATTTGTGTTGATAGTCAAAGAAAACAATAATCACATTATTCACGTTTCTCTTCAGATTATATGCAGCAATGTAATGTTCATGAAAGATAGTTTTCCATTCCATCAAAGCATGAACCACTTCAAAAGTTTAATATTTTCTTTTGCAAATTTGGTTAGGAAATTCTCTAACGAAACATGTCGATACTTGACTTGATAATGAACCAAATTTTCCAAATCCTATTGTGGAAGGAAACCATAGTGTTCCTACATTTTCTTCCCTTGAATGTTGAGTTATATTATCCTTATGTTTTGTGGTTGAGAAATAAAGGACTGAAAAAATTGGAAACTCTATGAATATATATATATATATATATATATATATAT
>Ga0099823_1001208_pt1 | contig 20651 bp, 6 predicted proteins | sample CowpearedBW_FD_76831 | JGI IMG/M metagenome (GOLD analysis project Ga0099823, IMG submission 76831) | Root nodule microbial communities of legume samples collected from California, USA - Cow pea red BW | ecosystem: Host-associated > Plants > Roots > Nodule | place: USA: California | collected...
ATATATAAATATATATATATATATATATATATATATATATATATATATATATATATATATATATATATTATGTGAACGTTCGTTAATCTTCATCATCTACTCATGTATATATTACCATTAATAAATCATTTTAAATTAAAAATAATATTATAGGCCAAAAATGTCATAAAATTTATAACCACAACAAATGCAAATATACATCACACATGAATCTAGACTCATAAAACATTATTTATCAAAGATTAACACTTTACATATTTTACAATATCTCAAGTATCAAATCTCAACTACAATATCAAGATAACTACAATTAAATATATATTTATTTATGTTTAACATGCATACTAATTCAATTAGAGAAACACAATTTTAAAATTAAAGAAATCTTTTTATTTTTTTTCGCTTGAGGAAAAATTCCATCATTAGAGCTAAAGTTCAAACTCTTGATCTTAATTTTTCATGGGCGACAATAACATTGTTTGAGATGAAATAGAATTGGGAGCATCTCAAATCTCAATCTTAATTTTGTCTTAGCGAAATTAATCTCGTGTTAATAAAAATATCAAGATACACAATTATGCGACATAACTAAAATGATTAAAAATTTACGATTTGCATTTGAAAATATGTAACATTTAAGACAAGTTCAAAGTAATAAATAAAATAACTATACTTTTCTAGATCATCATATTTCCCTGATCCAACTTAATCTTGTTCATTCTAGTTCAAATACAACATTCATTCTCCTTAAATTCTCAAATCTACAAAAATAACTTTAATAATTTACTATTCCATATTCAATACTCACTTTAAAGTAATCAACATCTTAATATGCGTAATTTTTCTACCATCTAAACATTTCAACAATAGTATTAGGTTCAAATACTACCAGAAAAACCTTAAATAATGACCAAATTTAGTGACAAAAAATAATTAGTCACTATAGTGAGTGACCAATTTAGATACTAATTTATAAATTAAAAATTATTGATAACTAAACTAGTTTTAAAAAATTATAATTAGTCTCTAAAGTGATAACTAAAATAGTTTATATTATAAATTGGTCATTAAAATTTTACATGTTTAACAACAATAATTAATTAACTATTTCTGTATGGATCGATTTATGTTATAGATGTATTTATTTTTATCGTTTAACTTTAAATTAGTATATTCCAATTGAAAATCGTGTTACATTATTAGTCTAAATAAAAACTCTATATATTTATTTTATGAATTATTTTATATCGATTTTAAATATTTTTATCGAAAACAGTTATATAACAAATAAATAAATTAATCACTTACCGATATAATTTTTAAAATTTTTCAGATATTATTATTTATTTTATAATAATATAGAGAACAAAATACATGTCAGACTGGAAAAAATTATGAATAAACATTAAAATAAGATATTATGATTCTATTTAAGAATAAAAAGAAAAGAAAAGACAACACAAGAAGAATGAAAAGAAAAACAATCATTTGGAATAAAACAGGAAAGAATTATCCGAATATTTTGGTAGTTTGCGAGTACGATAGATCATATGTATTTCCTAGAAAACTTTATCTAGATTATAAACAAAATTGATAGATGAAATTTAAATAAAATTATTTTAATTTAATAACTTTTATTTTATTTTAAAAATTATTTATATTAATATTTCAAAACAATCTACCAATAAAATTTACTTTCTATAAGTTTACCTTTTAAAATAATAATAAAATATTTTATTGTCAAAATCACATTTAATGAATATAATTTTTAATATTTATTTAATTGCTATACTTTGTTAGATTATTGATTTAATATTATATTTGTTTGTTAGTTTTTTATATTTATATTTTTTTTATTGATGGTATAACCATTTTAAATTATAATAAGTAAAAGAATTTTAAGAAAATATTACATAAAAGTTAATTTACATAAATGTTTTGACTATAAAAATTTTAAATAAAGTAAGAATAGAAATTTATAATTATTAAAAATTCGTAATTATCTAATATTAAAAATTTAATTCAACAACAATCATGTCTTTATTTATTACTTTATAATTTTCACTAGTTAAATCTACCTAACATTTTTTTTTATATTTTGTGTATGTTTTTATAAGATAATTTAAGAGGATAGTTTATTTGTTCCACGGATTTAAAATTCTTTGAAAAAGTGGGCTATTTATATAAGAAAATTGAAGCTTAGAAATTTTAAAAAAGTAATAATACACTAAAATTTAAAATTCATTATAAAATGAAGAAAATTAAAATTTCAAAACTAGTCACTTGTTCTACACATTATAAACACATCCATATGAAAAAAAAGGTTATTAAATATTATTTAAATATTTAAATTTGACTAATAATTTCTGTAAATTTTAATTTACTTTATCCCTAAATCAAGAAAATTAAAATATAAAATATTTTAATTACTCTATCCAAATCAAATATTTAAAAATGAAGAAAATATTATTATAAATAATTGAAATATCATCCATTTCAATATTTTTTAATTATTGAAATCTCTCCTTGAAACACAAAATTAGTCTACTTTTTAATTTGCAGTTCTTAACTAGTTTTTGAATCTAACCGTTTGCTTGAACTTCATTCTCAACGCCAAACAAAAGATTCACGTATTGGTATTTTTCTTAAATAGAAAATTTACTTCAGTGATTCCTGTAATAAAAGCTTAAACTAATATTAAAACAAATTTTGAATTATAGAACAATATACACTTCTAAGATATTGGACCTATATTTTCTTCTAAAGTTTATAACTGTATTTGAAAGAGATGAATGTGCCACACGATGGAATGTTTCTTTGTGTTGAAAGGTGTTTGTAATAATTAATTGAATTTAATCGAATAAAATGGAAAGGATAAGGTATGAGTCAATGGTCATCAAATGTAAACCCTCAAAGCATCACAAACAATTAATTGTTGGGGCCACGTCTCAAGTTAATCAACAAGCGTGTTGTCTTTATGTTATCTATAAAAGTATCAACAAATATTATTATTTTATTATTATTATTTTGAGATGTTTCAAAGTATAATTATTAGGCTAATATAGTTCTTCTTTTGGCATATAACAAAGTATTTTCCATAATTAATTAGACCCAACATTGTTGACAATACTATTGATTATGAGACTTGTGTAACTCATTTCTTCATTCATAGGTGTACGTTTCATTTTATTTTCTCATTTCTATTATAGAATGATTAAGAAGGTTGGGAAAGGAATTCTAATGTAATTTTTTATCGATGCCATGGCCAATTATTGAGTCACATATAATAAAAGTTCACTCTACTTCTTTTTATTTCTCTTATGCCCCCATACTCTTTAATCATGAACTAAAATTTTCCACACTCCTAATTAAAATAATATTGTAAGGTCTTCTTTTAGAAGTGGCATCTCCCCACTCGGAACCTTTTTCTTTGTCCACTAAGAGCATTATCAAGAGTGCAAATCACTTAAAGGGTTATAATAATTAAGCTTATTGAAAAAGAATTGTTGCCTATTTATAAATTATTAGTTTGTACAACAATCATAGAATTAAAAATAGAAAACGTTTATTGAAAAATATAACATTTAATTTAATTTAATTGATTTGATTTTTCAATTAAAAATTTCAAATTCTTTATTCACCCATTCATTAATCATTGTTTTAATGGAAGTTAGAATAGTTGCCAAAAGTGTTTTTTTTTTATATAAGTGTAAAGTTATAGTTTTGTGATATAATTGAAGTTTGAGTTGACTAAATTTGAATAATCGATCAATTACTATAAAAACTACTATATACGGAATAAAATAGACAGAAGGAGATCATGCCTCACTTTTTATTTGATATGTTGACATTCACATTAACGAAAAAACTATAATTGCATTTTTGTAAAAAGAAGAATTATAATTATTTAAAAAAACAGTTATTCAACAATCTTTTACTTTAATTTATTGCTGGAGTAGCTTTGATAGCCCGACATTGAAGCTTAAATCCAATTATTAAAACTAAGCACCTACTTGATTGCAATGAGTGGGAATGGAGAGTGTCAAATAACATATGACGAGTGGTGAATACTGAAATAATGATTAGGATAACTTTTAATTGTTTTTATGATCGATTATGGTAAACTAATCCAACCAACCTTTAAAATAAGTTTCACAAAAAAATTGTGATTGATTATTATTATTATTATTATTATGTATGACAATCAGTTAAGTGTGTGATAATCATAACATCAGGAATCATAATCTTGTGAATGAGATTAAGATAAAGTAGATTAGAAAAACTTTGAACAAGTACTTTTAGTTATTAAATGGCATTTGGTACTGTTTCTTATCACATTTGGTATTGTTTCCACCAGCAAGTGATGAAAGTGGATAACTATATTTACCCTTAAATGTTTATTTAATGAATTCATAAATTTACAATATTTTGTTGATTAATAGAAGTTTTTAACATATTTAATACATTAAATTTTTTAACATTATGAAAAAATTATTTATAAATATATTCATGGTTTCAAATGCCATAGCATACATGTTAAAGGCTACATATACAATTTTACGATTCTCCCAACACAATGTTTTGCATCGAGAGTCATGCTAAAATCTAGCACATTGAGGAATATCACCGAGAGACATGTGTGATATGCAACGAGATGGATGAAACAACCTAACATTTGTTCTTTAAGGTAGCCTCCCAGACTTGGAATTTATGTGACAAATGGGTACTAGTTTGTAAAGTGCACAATAACCACCCTCAAATACATTTTCAAAACTTCAATTTGATGGTCCTAACTAGTCAAGTTAATATGATTCAAAAGGAGTATAGGTATCACTGATATGGTGTTTATGAAATCAAAGAAATAGTACAATATTTAGGAATGCAAAGCCAAATGCTAAAGAGGTTTTCATTATGACACAAATGAGAGTATAGGCTTGGATGAAGTTTAAAATATCCAGAATGGACTTCTCTTATTCTTACTGGCATTTAAGTTCAATACTATGCATCAAAACTATGAAGTAGGCATTTGGAAACATATGTTATTTGTAATGGTTATATTGGTAAGTAGATCATTGAATGAGACTTTTAGCAATCCCACAATGTCAAAAAGAGGAGTGGGAAGTAACAAGGAGATACTATGACAAAGGAAAAAACTTTTAACATTTTATCTTCGAAATCCAACTAACCATTTAGGCAATATAGCCTATAACAACCATTCAATTATTACACGACAGGAGTCATAAGGAAACAACTCATACCAATAACTACAATATATATAATTGTCAAGCTTCAAAGAACTGAAGGCCAAAAAATACAACATATTGTTGCTATTCAAGAAGAAACCTAACCTCCAACTTTGAAGAAAGATGATGTTTTGATGATGTTGGTGAAGATCCAAAAGTAGATCTTAGCTTTCTTTGTGTTGTATTTTTGTTCTACACAAAAGGCACTTGTTGGAACTTTGGATGTAACACATAACACTTAAAATTGACATAAAATGAGTAAAATCTTTTCTCTAAAATCTTAAAATAAGTGAAAAAAAAATGAACAGTTTTAATCAATAACATAATCCGTTAAATTATTTTTCAAACAATTGAAGAATAGTATAATTGATTATATAACCAGTTGTTTGGGAATGAGTTTTTCACCTTTTTTAGTTCCAATTAAATAATCGAAATCTTGAATGATTTTGTCTAAAATTGGTGTATTGTCTTAACAACTTAAAGACTGAGGTTTTATTTTGAGATTAAACATTATAACATGAGATTAATGTCAAAATTTTAAGCCAATTTTGTTTGTAAATGTTTTTCTTTTGTTTTAGCCATTAGATAAATGAAAGTTTTTATTTATTTATTTGAGATAATAGTTTTTGTTGTGGTGAAGGTCCTCCCATTTACTCAGATAACTTTTACTTCCTATATTTCTTAAAATTCCATCTTTGGCTACACTTTTGTTCACTTTTCATTTGTTCAAACTTTCTGTATTTGGAGGAAATGGTCTCATTAACTTTCTCTTATTATTTTCTATTCTTATCCTCTTTTTGTATTTGTTCTTGTTTCTTAAAGAGCGATGGGATTTCTTTCTTCTAAAACATTTTTATGTGTCTAATTCAACTAGCTACACTTTAAAAACATTAGTTATAAATTTAGAAGATTTTGAAGATTCTACTTTTATTTCCTCTCTTTACTTTGAATTCATCTTATCCATAATAAGAATGAGTACTTAATGAACGCTAAAAGCTATAAAAGGATTCACCTATGTCAAGTTACTAATTGAGAACTTTAGCTATAACAAACCACAACTTGGGAAGACAATCCAAGAGAATTGATCTATTATACTCCAAAATTCTAACCTTGTTATTGGATAGGAATTTCACACTTTCTAAGATATTAAAATACATTGAATTTAAATTGACCATATTTCAAATTATTTTATTTTTAAATATTTTATTTGCATAAGGCAATTCAAGTTTAGTGAATTTTAATTTTCTAGTTTTGGTTAAGTATTTCAATTACTGACAACTTTAAAAACTATTAAAAAAATATCAATATAAATAATCTTTTGAAGTTGATCTTCATGATGTTACTTTTTTTTGTCAAAGTTCTTCAAGATTCTTTCATTTTATATTTGCAACATGTTTTCTCAATTTATGTAAAACATGGCCCATGCCAAAAGGTCAATATATGTTAAATGACACAAAAATATCGAGTCGAGTTTGCTTAGATCGTAGTATCGAGCCCAGTCAACCTGAATCAAATATTGAGCTGAGTCGACCCCGAATGGAGGTCAAACCAAATTGGCCTCAACCAAAGGTCGAGTCGATTTAACCTAAGTCAATTGTCATGACAAGTCAACTCAGGATGAAGGTCATGTTGAATTGTCACAAGCTGAAGAATCCAACCAAGTTGATCTGGTATGAAAGTTAAGATGAGTCGACTTAGGTCGAACAATTAAGTTGAGTTGGCCTAGGCCGAAGGTTGAGCCAAGTCGGCCTAGGTTGAAGGTTGACTTGAGTCGAGTCAAGCCAAAGGTCGAGTAGAGTTGGCATAGATAGAAAGTAAAGGCGAGTCAGCTCAGGTGAAGGTCGAGTAGAGTATTCCTGAGTTGAAGGTTGAGTCGAGTTGATTTGGCCGAAGAATCTAATTGAGTTAAGGTTGACCAAAGGTTGAAAAAAGTCAGCCCTAGTTGAATGTTTAACTAAATAGATATAGACTAAAGAATCAAGCCGAGTTGGCCTAGTATGAAGGTTGAGATGAGTGGGCCCAGGCTATATTGGTGAGATGTGGCTGTAGAAGGAGGGATGAATAGAGTTTGTATACAAATTCAAACAATTCCCGTGAACATAAAATATTTAAAGTAAAAGAGTAGGGTGAGAAAAACATATAAAGGATTTATATTGGTTCACCTCACTAAAGTTACGTTCAGTCTCTTACGCAACCTGCTTAATATATTTCACTAATCAACAACTTTGACAATAAACAAGTATCACCCTCTCCAAGTTACAACGAGTTTCAACCTCTCCAAGTATCACAAGTATAATCCTTTCTAGGCTACACCGAGTATAATCTCTCTAAGTATCTTTCTTGGTCTCCCTCTAAGATCAAGAAATTTCAACTAGAATGAATAATTACAAGAATCCATCTTACAATAGAAATCTACAATATAGCTAATAAGATACAAGCTCACTCTTTGAAGGACTTACAAAGTATATGCGCTCAAACCAATTTCTCACTAAACATTATTGATATGGCAATTTCACAACACTTTAGAAATTCATAGATTTATAACTCTTTTGTTATTTTGTTAGTCTTCTTGTATGCCTTTGCATCCTTTATATAGTTGTTGCATGGATAGTCATTGAGAATTTGAATTGTAGTGCTTCATCTTGATCTTCATGATTTTTCTCAATAAGGAAATGCTTGATTAGTTCCTCAATTTGATTCTTCAAATTATATCTTCATTGTCATTCTTCAAGGCTTCAATTCTTAATCTGTTGATGCTCTTTATGATATCTTCTTTCCTTACTTGGATGAGTATGAATATCATTTGAATTTTTCTCTTCCTTCAACTTTCATATTTTTCCTTTTAAGAAAACTTTGTGCAATATGATTATGCATTTGAATCGTTAAAGCAATAATACTTCTCAATCGATCAAATATTTTGATCCTAAGTCAGGTAAATTATTTCCCAATGTTCATATGACTTTATCGTTTATTTTTTAAAACTTTCTTCTTTCATATTGTAATTTTGAATATTATAGCTCATTAAATTAATTCATCATTTCAAATGATCATATTAATATACCAATTCAAATGATCAATTAGAGATTAGAAAATGAAAACACTTAGCCAGATAACACAATACATTTTGACTCATTTAGTGCATGTAAAAAACTACATTGTTTGAGTCGTTTAATGATTTAATTAATTTTGGGTCGTCTAAAGCCTTAAATTGCCTAATGCCTTAGGTTATTTAGTGACTTAGGTCGTTTAATGACTTGGATCATCTAATGCACATACCTGGTAATTTATTTGGTTGTACTCATCTAATGTGCTAACTCATCTACTACTTAGACTTGTCCAATGTCAAGAGCTGGTCTATTGCATATGCATGACTTCTAGCTTACATTTTTTTATATGCAAAATGCATTGATTAATCACTTCAAGTATATATGTCAATTAGATATTCTCCCTTACTTGTCTAAAGGTGATTCACATCTAACCAAGAATATCTTGCCTAACAAGGTAACTGTTTTGTTCTCGTAAAAACTCTAGTAGTTTAAGGGGCTCGTCCACTTTAACAGTCTCTTCCTTTTTTATGACGACAACACCAATCAAGAATGATGAACATCATGTAGTATTATAGCACATGTTTCAATCAATCATATCAAATATCATAGTAAAATAAGAATAAATCTTAGGATCAAAATCACAACTAAAAACATATTAGATTGTGAATAGCATAATTCATAAGCAAGGTATTAGAGTGTAAAATTTAACAATTATAATATAAGATATTAGAGTATTAAACTGGCCAGAATATGTTGGTATGATCATGATTTCAGAGTGAATAAGATAAGATAATGTCATAGCAAAATATTAACCAAAACCAATCAAATTTAAATAAATCATTATTCACAGAAAATGTGCCAAATAACAATAAATTGTTCCAACTAGGTTGAAAATAATGAAATTAAAAAAAAAACAAAGAACACTTTGAAAACTCCATAGAGGAAACTTCTAGAAATCATAAAAGTTGGCATGATTTTCTCTGCTTCATCTCTCTTCACTTATCCCCCTTGTTTTCATTCATCAAAAAGAGTTTGAAGAAGAAAGAAGTCATCACAGCTACTGAGAAGGTTTAGGAGAAGGGGGTATTAAGTTGTGAGGATGGAAATAAACACATTATGCATAAAGATCGACATGTTGTAGGTTGCATGCTCAATGCATTAACTTGCCTAGCTTCTTATGCATTCAATAATTAAAGAGTATGATGGCGTTCCTAAGCAATGGATTTTTCAACAATCTTTTTCATCGTGTTAATAATCTTTGTGGTCCTTTGAGGCTTTGTATGAGACATATATGATATAAGTGGTGGATTAAAGAATGTGGGTTGTATCGAAGAGGGAAATCTGGATGAAGATTTTATTGACTCAAAGCTGTCGACAACAAATGTTGGTTTCGGAATAAGCTTCCTACAAGTGGGTAGGTTTCGAAAGATAGAGAGGTGTGATTTGACTTATAGAGAAAGATTTGGTAATTGCATCAATTGAATTTTCAAGTTTATGCGAAAATAGGAAACATTTGAAATTTTTTTGAAATAAAAATCAAAACCTCTTCAATAAAGATATTTTTGTAAATGATTTGAAATCGGGAAGTATTTTAACAAATGAATTTTGAAATAAGGAAACAAAGTATGTAAAGTTGTGTTGATCATGGTAACATTTTCAAAATCACAAATATATATTTGGTACCAATCAGAATCATATGTGTATTTGTCTCTATGCAATGCATGAATTTACGAAAAAATTCAATGTAATGCAAGAATTTACGAAAATGTCAATTCAAGATCCATATGACAAACTAAAGTGAATGCGAGCGTTTATTGTTATGCATATAAAAAATGTATACGTCTAATATTTGGGTGTCTAATAGTTTAGATGCGTCTAATACTAATCACATTTTATTAATCATTCATAAGAGCCATGCCTAGAATGGTTCTCAGATGATTAAATCTCTCTTTAATAGGAGGTTTTGTAAATATATTTAATAGTTGATCATCTGTTGGAATAAACTTTGAATAAATAATACCATTTTGGACATAATCTCTAATGAAATTATGTTTAATCTAGATGTGTTAGGCCCTAGCATGCATAATAAGACTTCTAGTTAAGTTTATGGCCACATTATTGTCACAAACACTACATAAAAAACTTACAGACAGAATTTTACTGACAAATATGTTTTAGTCAGTAAATTTGAATTACCGATAGATTTATCGACGGATTTATTGACGAATTTTCAAATTTTAATTACCGACGAAAAAATTCATCGGTAACAAATTTTGTAAGACCCGAAAAAATTAAATAATTAAATAAATAATTATTTAATAAATGCAGGTAGTAGAAGCCTTTATGGCATTTAATGTTAGTTGTTATGATGTGGAAAAGTACTAGCTCAAGTGGTAGAGAGTACTTTGGTTGTGTGAAAAGACTTGGGTTCGAGTCCTATGTATGTCATGTATGTGTTATTTGATTTATTATTAATTTTAATCATATGCATGATTATGTTGGGTGATAACATAACTATAGAATTAGAGGAATTAACATAAACATAACTTGGTTGAATTGATTGTGCAATTGCCTTGTGATTGAGTGGTTGTGGGTTTAACCCTTGCTGAGAACAAATTAATCTCTTTATTTTTGTTAAAATACTTGTGGTCTGAATGTGAAAGGGTGAGAAAACCCTATAGACAATGGGCAGCCAAGGGAGTTGGGAAAAACAGCCCATAATGGTCTATGAAAGGGGAGCACGAGTTTGGGGTGCCAAGGGGAGTTAGAGAGAACCAAGAAAAGGGGAGTTATTGGTGGTAGGGCAAAGTTAAGGTTAAAAGACCCAATTGAGCAAGGAATTCCAGGTTAGGGGAGCTCCTTTCCATGCAATTATATGATTATTGAGGCGAATTTCGTGTATATTGTAATCTACAGTAATTATGTACCTTTGTCACGTAATTTGATTGACAACATGCTGTGAATTGGGGTGTGGGATTGTTTTGTTGTAATGTGATACAACCCTTATGAGTTTGTATGGAAATTATGGGATTTTATGTACTAATGGTGTATAAGGTCTGATTTCGTATTTTTGGGTGACTTATTTGGTGTCCAAATCATGCACATAATGTTGTATCCTGAGATGAATTGTTTGGCATAGTAGAATGGGGTTTTGGGCATGTTGGGATAGATTTCCGCGTGCATTACAAGGAGGATAAGTGTTATTCTCGCTCAAGCTAACTAGGCTCGCCTAGGCGAGAATAGCAGAAACGAAATTCTGGGTTGTGTCTCCACATCTCGCTCAGGTGAGAGCAGCTCGCCTAGGCAAGAAATCATGTAGTGGTGAGGTTGTGCTCGAGGGTCTTGCTCAGGCGAGGAGCCCATGGTTTGAACGACAAAGTACCTCGCTCAGGCGAGAGGTACTCGCCTAAGCGAGGAATCGCAACTGAGAAGTGTGTGTTTTGATGTCTCGCCGCCTAGGCGAGTGATGTTGTGTTGAGCGAAGGGAGATCTCGCCCAAGCGAGACGAGCTCGCCTAAGCGAGTCTTCGCACGTAAACCATGGCAGCACGCTCGCTCAGGCGACGAAGCTTAGCTTGAGCGAGACAGGCCTGGTCGCTTAAGCTAAGGCTTCTAGCCCAAGCGAGTTTAGTGTAGTTTGTGTGTATTGTTGTACGCAATGATGCGAATGTGGATCAGGAGATGTTGTGCCATGAGCGAATAGGTTCATGGATGGAGGTTGACATGTGATGGTATGAGCGGGGAGGTTCATACTCAAATTACTCTCCTATGGGGATACAAGCGAGGTAGGTTCGTATGTTTGGTGCTCACAATTGAGAGATGCTGCGTGCAGGGAGGTACGTAGCTGGTGGATCACATGTGTTGGACTGCGGGCAAGCAAGTCCATAGAGTAGGACTACAAGCGGGGAGGTTCGTAGAGGCAGGACCACGAGCGGGCATGTTCGTGTGAGCATCATGAATCCTGAAACCATGGCTAACTTTGTTGATTATACTGGAGGTTTAAAAACCTTGGGGTTATTAAGAATGTGACTAGGGTCTAACTATAAGAATATCATTGGGTGTATTTGCAATATTGAATTGATATGTTTCTTATAATTTGTTGAGCTCACCCTTTCTGTTTGTGTTTGGCAATGATCGTGTAACTCGTTACACGGGAGCAGATGATAATACAGGTGATGTTGAGGGTGCTCAGACTATGGAGTGAAGGTTAGCTGGGATAGAGCTAGGGATTTTTACTATTGCTTTTATGGTTTTATTTGGAACTTGTAATAACTTTTGATTTAATTTCCTTTGAGCATTGTTGCATTGAATATTAAATTTTGTTTTTCCCGCGTTTGGGATGAATAATATTGCGACGTTTAAACTTCTTTTATATCTTTATATGTTAATTAAGTAATACTCTTTAGGGATGTTACAGATTTCATTTATCGAAAAAAGAAGAAGGAAGAGGGGGACGAAGAAGGAGGAGGAAGAGGAAGAGGAAGAAGAGGAAGAGGAAGAACAAGAAGAAGAAGAAGAGGAAGAAGACGATGGCGGCGGCGACGACGGAGACGACAACGATGGCGAAGAAGAAGAAAACAAAAAAAAATGAAAGGGGGAGGAGGAAGAAGATGAACATTGCATGTTATTTACCGATAGATTTTTTGGTAATTACCGACGAATTTTTTTGTCCGTAAGAAGAGGGAGACGAAGAAGAGGAAGAAGAAGAAGAAGAAGAAGAAGAAGAAGAAGAAGAAGAAGAAGAAGAAGAAGAAGAAGAGGAAGAGGAAGAAGAGGAAGAGGAAGAAGAAGAGGAAGAAGAAGAAGAGAAAGAAGAATAAGAAGAAGAGGAAAAAGAAGAAGAAGAAGAAAGAGGAAAAAGACGATGGCGGCGGCGACGACGATGACGACAATGACAGCGATGGCGAAGAAGAAGAAAACGAAAAGAATGAAAGGGGGATGAGGAAGAAGATGAACAGTGCATGTTATATACCGTCGGATTTTTTTGTCCGTAATTACCGACGGATTTTTTTGTCCGTAATTACTTTCGGATTTTTTCATCGATAATTATCAACAGATTTACTGACAAATTTTTTCGTCGATAATTACTGACAAAACATGATTTTCGTGGGTAAAATTTTACCGACAAAAGTTTTACTGATAACTTTTTTACCGTCGATAATTCGTTGGTAATAATTGATTTAGCGACGGATTTAGACCATTACCGACGAATTTTAACCGTTGGTAATATCAGTTTTTCTTGTAGTGAAACTATAGGAATGTTACTCTAATGTATATTGTAGTCTTCCAATTAATTCTTGATCCTTAGGAATTTAAAACAACATTTGGCAGTTGATATGTATTATGCTTCAACAATCGATAAAGCAATTGTGCCTTACTTTTTGTTATACCATGGACAAAATTCCCTCCAAAAAAGGGACATCCTTTGATAGGGATTTTTCTTTCAATCTTATCCCCTACGTAATATGCATCGCAGTCCCTAAAAAGTATAACTTTATCGCTTTTTGTAGTAAATACCAAGAATAGTAGTACCCTTTAAATATCTCAAAATTCTCTTACAACACTTTGGTGTACTTCTATTGGTTCTGATTGAAAATGATCACACAAACAAACATTAAACATAATATTAGGCCTTGATGTAATAAGGTACAACAAGGAACCAATAATCTACCTATATTTAGTGTGATCTACTGATTTAGATTCTTTTCTAATCCTAGAGATGTATTGGGATGCACTTGGATCTTCATTTCCTTTGTATCTTCCAAGTTAAATTTCTTAAGAAGTTCTTTAACATACTTAGTTTGATGAATATAGATATGATTCCTAACTTGTTTTATTTGCAAACCAAGGAAAAATTTTAGCTCTCTCATCATGCTTATTTCGAAATCAATTTTCATAAGGCTTAAGAATTCCTACATAATAATTTATCACAGAATAAAAAATGATATCATCTACATATATTTATACTAAATGAAATCATCTTAATAGTATTTTCTAAAAAGGATGGTGTCTGCATGACCTCTAGTAAATCCATTTTCAGTTATAAACATATTCAATCTCTCGTACCAAGCTCTAGGAACTTGTTTTAAACCATATAAAGCTTTATTGAGTTTGTAGACATTGTTTGGATGTGATGAATCCTCAAATCTAGTGGGTTATTCTACATAAACCTCTTCCTTAATAAATCCATTTCAAAATGCACTCTTAACATACATTTGGTAGAGTGTATTACTACTAAATGTAACAAATGATAGCAATATGTGAATGACTTCTAATCTAGAAACAATAGCATAAGTTTCAATGGGTTATTCTACATAAACCTCTTCTTTAATAAATCCATTTCAAAATGCACTCTTAACATCCATTTGGTAGAGTTTATTGCTACTAAATATAACAAATGATAGCAATATGTGAATGACTTCTAATCTAGAAACAATAGCATAAGTTTCAGTGTAGTTAATACCTTCCTGTTGTGAGTAACATTTTGCTACCAGCCTAGCTTTGTTCTTCACAACCATAGCTTCCTCATCAAGTTTGTTCCGATACACTCATTGACAAGTCCCATTTTTGTGAAAAATTTTCTAGACCATTTGCATTTCTTTAAGGTTGTTTTAGTTTTTAATTTTTTGTTTTTTGAGTAGATTTATTTTAGAAGGTTAAATTCCTTTTTTTTCTTAATTTATGTTATAATAAAGAATTTTTAGACTAATTTTTAGTTTAATTTTTAGTTTAGTGTATTCTTAGTCTTTATGTGTAATGTAGTATAGTTTCATTTCTAGTTTAAAGTTTTAAAGTTCAAATTTAGCATATAAGGGTTGTAAGAAAAAATAAAGGGTGGACTACAATGAAATATTCTCTCTAGTAGTTGAGTCAAAAGTTTAGTCCAACTAATGGAAGATGACATATTTTCTATTATTAGTATAAGTTAAATGATTTGATTGGCTATATATGATATTTATTACATTTGAATTTATTAGTTTAATGCAATTTAAGACATAATGGTTGTTGGGTGTGGTAGGAACATCAGTTCCTTAGTCAAGCTCTAAGGAAAATGACAGATCATCCCTAATGGAGGGCTTAAGGAACCGATAGTTTGTCTTTAGAACCTCGTTATCGGCCCCACGATGGACGCCAATGTTTTGGTCCCTTGTTTGTCGAATGACATCGTTAGGGCCAATCACCATGCATCTGAGGTATTGTCCACTTCGGCCCAATTCATCCCGATTTTGTCCTTAAAAGAAGCCTTGGAGGGTGAAAGGAGGAAATGGTATTTAAAACGTCTTAGGCCTCAACTTCTAAGTGATGTGGGATTGTTGGCAATGGTAGAAACATAAGCTCCTCAGTTAAGGTCTAAAGGGAATGACAAATCATCCCCAATGTAGGGCTTAAGGGACTGATGGTTCATCTTTAGAACCTCATTATCATTCACATGGAGGGCGTCAATGTTTCAGTCCCATGTCCATCAAGTGACATCGTTAGGGTCAATCACCATGCATCTGAGATATTGTCCGCTTTGGAGCCTATCAGTCACGATTTTGTCCTTAAAAGGCGTCTTAGAAGGTGGAAAGAGGAATGAGCATTTAAATTGCCTTAGGCCTCGACTTCTAAGCAATGTGAGACTATTGGGCATGGTAAGGACATACACATCAATATTCAACACCATGCATATGAGGTATTATCTGCTTTGAAGTATGTGCTCTATCACGGTTTTGTCCGTAAAAGACGCCTTAGATGATGGAAAGAGGAAAAGGTATTTAAACCGCCTTAAGTCTCGACTCCTAAGCGATATGAAACTATTAGGCGTGATAGCAACATAAGTCCCCAATTGAAGTCTAAGGTGAATGACGAATCATCCCAATGGTAAACTTAGGGATTTATGGTTCGTCGTAGTAATGAAAAAGATGTTTAGTAAAAGATGAGTAGTAGTAATGTAACTGCAAAGTATGAATGTTACATTGAGCCAAGTTAACATAACTCATCTCCTAACAAAGTTTTTCAAGATAATAAAATAAATTAAATATATACATTAATTGAAAAAATAAAATATTGATATTGATAACACAAAATATAAAAAATTTAACTTCATATAAAGAAAATGAAAAATATAATATTCTAATTTTATAAATTTAGCATGTTTACAAAAATTATATTGCAAATATATATAATTAAAATTAGAACTCATTATTATTTTTAATAATTTTATAATTTAAATAAGTTTATATTATTTTTTAAAATTATAATAAAATAAATTTATTAAACTATAGATAAAATTTATTTCATGAATAACCTTTTGTTAGTAAAAATATATTAATATTTAAATTAATATTTTAAAATTTGTTAAAGCATTAATATGAAATAACATTTGTTATGATTTTTATTTTGAATTAAGTTGTTATTTCTTGAAGGATTTAAGTGTTGTTTTGATTGAGTGCTTAAACTCTCTATTCTTTTGATTAAATGTTTAAATGCAAAGTTGAAAGATAAAAAAAATAAGAAGTTTCATTTGATACATGTTGAATAGATCATGAGTGCATATATTTCATTTGATAGGTGATAGAGCACTGTGTAATTTTCTTTTCACTACATGTGATAAGTGAATGACGATGATCAAATGATAAGAACAATAAAAGACTTTAAGCTGACGTGAACTTAAAGAATATTTCTAATGCTTAATTCTATAATGTAGGAAATTTCTTCATCATTTATCTTGAAGAGATTTGTGCCAAATACAAGTTTCATTCAAATATATGTTGCGATTCAAGATAAAGTTGAATGCCTGCCAACTTTTTTTTATACAAACATGTGTCAACTATGGGCCAACTATATGCCTAGTATAGTGTGTGCTTTTATCACTCTTTGAAGTAAAAATTTATGCAACCTAGGGAGATAAGTAATGCTAATTATCATTGAAGTTGCATAAAGAAGAGAAGACAAATTAATGTTGCATGAAGTGCATTCAATGCTTCTCAACATCCAAGCTCAATGGATGATAGCAAAATAATGGGACAAACATTTGAGTTCAAAGCTACTCAAAGGGAAGAAAAAGGGATTACAATGATTCTTTCTTAATGAGCTCATATAAAGACACTCCTTGAAGAATAAGACAAGAAGAATGACCACTGCTTACAAGTGCCAAAACTCTACTGAATTTTCTCATTTATCTAAAAAGCTTTGTGAGAATACTATTTGTGTTCATTCTAGAAAACTAGTATAAAAAGTCTAAACCTTGTACACGTTGAAAAACACTACCCTTCCTAGTGAGTGCAAATTGTGATCTTGCAATAACAAAGACATTGTATTTGTCTTGAGACAAGAGTGATTTGCTAAAAGAAACTTAGTTGAACCATAATTGACTTGTTAAAAGAAACTTATTTGAACCAAAAGTGACTTGTTAAAAGAATACTCATGTTGAGCCAACAGTGATGTAAGCTGAAAGAATGCTCAGGTTGAGCCAAGAGTAACATGTTGAAAGAAGACTTGATTGAACAAAAAGGTGGCTTACTGAAAGAATAATTGAACAAAGTCAGCCAAAAGGGGTTGAGAGCCAAGATAATACTTAATTGTACTTTGCAACCATAGTTTGCTTAGTGGAACATGACTAGTTGGTAAAGAACTAATGTAGTCTATGTGATCAGACAAACAAATATAAAAAAGCAAAGTATATTTTCTTTCGCTTAATTTGTTATATTACATCTTATTATTGTGAAACTAACAAAATGAGGAAGTTTTAAAACTCACCATGCAAAAGCGTTTGATAAGTCATCTAATCTTTATCAACATGTCATTTCAAGGAAAATCTTCAGATGACACACATGAAAAATTATGAAAGATTTAAAAACACAATTCAATGATCCTTTATTGTGTTGTTTTTTATTCTTCACAACTTCAAGAGGTGGAAAGAAGAGAGAGGCACGTTTAACAATAACACAAAAGATATGCAAGAAATGAAATAAAAATTGACAATGAATAATAATGAACATGAGAAAATTAAATGGAAATAGGATGTGAGTATCTTACCAAATGTCCATAACCTAAGAGGGTTGACAAAGATCATTGAGGTCTTTTGGTACAGTCTCACGGATGCTCCAAGAAAGACAAATAGAATGACAAACCAAGCCCACCTATACAAAAAGATTATTCAAGCTCTCAAATGTATATTTAATTCAAAGGATTCTAACAACACTCATATGAGTTCTTATTATGAGGTCTTAGTCTTAAGTATCCAAATCTTATTTACAAATGTGGGACTTGAATTCCCACCTAAAGTTTTGTATAAATCCTTATCATTATTCTAACCTAAAATTAGTTATTCTATAAATTACTAATTTGTGTCTCTCTTCGAGCTATTTTTATCATATGAGAGGTTTTGTGCAATATTTTTCACATGTTTTGTATTTTTTGACTTGTCTTCTTGAGGAAACGTTTTCAAACTATTTGTTTGAAAACTTTTCTTTTAGAATCTCATCACTCAAGCTTATATAAGGATGCTTTAGTGAGTGTTCTTGAATAGAACCAAACTATCTCAAGAGCCTTTTATCCTCTGCCCTTACTTCTTGGAACTCGCTTCTAAGTAACTTTTGAACCACACTCCTGGAATTAGGGTACCTGCAGGCACTTTGATGCTCAAGTTAGTGACACTTCAATAGAGCGTGTGTATTCAAACTGAGTTGAGTTAGTTTCCCCTAGCTTCGAATACTAGACCTTATTTTATATTACTTGGTTTCGATCTTGACTTCATTGCTTTCATAGCCATTTTCCTTCCTTCATAAATAGTAATAAACCTTATGAATATCCTATTGTAATTGTCCCAGACCTGAATACACCGTTATATGTCCTTATTCCGATTGAGATTACATTGTCTATTCCCGTACTGGGTTAAGATTTGGCATGCCCTTAATTGGGTTGAGTTGTATTCGGCCTAATGGGCCGAGAAGTATTCGGCCTCCATGGACGAGATGTTCCTGACCCCTTCTTACACTAGCCCCTCATCACTCCCTCCCTCCATTTTGAATTTTCCATGCCGAAATGGGCCACCCTCCATCCCACTTTCCCCCCTTTGCTGGCAAGGCTAGCTTTGTATACATATTGGGCTGAGCACATCTCGGCTTCCCCTGGGTCAAGTGTATCTCGACCTCCCTGTATAATGAGCTTTGTAAATTTCCTTTTAATAGAAATCATAAGAGTGATTCAAGAAGAGTCTTTGTGTCTTCTTTTAAGTGAGAGAGTTTCATCTCAGGCCAATAATATTCTCAATGACTTATCTTTTTTCTTTATCACCTTTGGTGAGACATATCCTAGAGAAGCAAAGAAACTCCCCTTTGACTTGATGAGTCATATCCAAAAGGGAGAGAAAGCTTCTTCAAATATTAACTAAGACTTTATGAAAAAATGTACATTTCGATTCAAGGTGAGTCTTAATTCATCTCTATTCTTTTATTTTTGGCCAAATGTCTTCTTTTCTTCTTTGTTCATCTTGGAATGTTCAAACCTTAGCCAACACTCTATCAAGGACAACTAATCAACATTTAACATCATTAGCCAAGTCAACATAACTCATCTCCTAACCAAGTTCATCAAGATATAAAAATAAACATAAGTTAAACATATACATTAATAGAAAAATAAGATATTAATATTGATAATACAAGATATAAAAAGTTTAAATTTATATAAGGAAAATAAAAAATAAAACATAATAATTTTATAAATTTAGAATGTTTATAAAATTGATATTGCAAATAGTATATATTTAAAATTATAATTCAATATTATTTTTTATAATTTAATAATTTAAATAAGTTTACTTTATTTTTTAAATTTATAATAAAAAAATTATTAATCAATATATAAAATTAATTTCATTAATAACCTTTGTTAGTAAAAAACATATAATAAGTAAAAAAAGTATTAATATTTAAATAAAAAAGTTTTTTTAATCTATTAAAGCATGAATATGGATTTTTTTATTATGATTATTGTTTTGTTAATAATTATATATTTTAAATTAAAAATAAAATAATCCAAGTGATAAATACCATAATATTAAAGTTTGTAGTATATTAGTTTAAAATCTTATGTAAATAGCATAAAAAACTATAGACAAAAAAGTATTTTAAAATGTCAATCTTTTACACTCCTTTTTTAGTAACACTTTTATTCCTTTTAAAATATAACATATTGCTGAAACTTAAACATCAAAGAAGAACTGTATTAAATGAGCTATTTTTATTCAAAATAAAATAAATTTTCTGAAAGCATATGTTAGCAAGCTCGAAATCTCACATGTTGGTTGAGAATGTGATGAGTGTGGACAATATATAAAATGGAATATATATATATATATATATATATATATATATATA
>Ga0099823_1001216_pt1 | contig 20608 bp, 15 predicted proteins | sample CowpearedBW_FD_76831 | JGI IMG/M metagenome (GOLD analysis project Ga0099823, IMG submission 76831) | Root nodule microbial communities of legume samples collected from California, USA - Cow pea red BW | ecosystem: Host-associated > Plants > Roots > Nodule | place: USA: California | collected...
GTCTATTATTTATTTTGTTTAGTTTTATGTTTACTTGATGTGGGATATCTATCACGTCCCTAATGTCAAGGACATGACTATAAGAGTAAAATATATGTGATATAATAGCTTCAATCAACATCACTATAAGAGGCTACCAATCTATAACATGTTTTTTTTTTTCCACTACTTAAAGCCAAATGTGTTTTCTTTACGTTTTTTATTAATTTTTGTTTTAATGGTGAATAGACTTTATTTTCTTTTTCACTTTCTAAGTTTATGTAAGAATTTAAGGATATTGATAAAGATTAAAAAATACAATTAAAAGTACATAAATTTTCCCCTTATCTCAGTCGTGTCCAATAAGTTTCAAGTGTCCACAAATAATATTTTAAACAAAAGATCTTTTAATTGGATTCAATTTTATATAAATCCTCAGTATGTAGCATAACTCTGCTTCTCCTTGTTACAACTAAAATGACTTCAACGGTATCATAGCTCATATGATGGTTAAATTATTGGTATATAAAATTAGATGATAAATGGTTTTTTCGGTTTTCTTAATCCTAATTCATTACCAAAAGTACTACATTTATTTGCAGATTTTTTTTAATCTCGTGTATAACTGACATAAAAAAAATCTTTTCCTTTATTATAAAATTGTCATTGTGTTAATTTTTCGTACCAATTTTAATGATAAATGGCATAAATTTTTTTATTATTGTTGGTGTATGGCTGGTACGTCTTGGCCCGATAAGGAACAAATGACTGGGATCACCCTGGTCCGAGTATGGGGCGCCCTCGCGCTTTGGCCCAGTTGCTAGAGTACTTTTCCAACACAACACAGAGGGTCCAATAAGTGTGATGGCCGGGTATATCCTGACCCTTTGGCCGTGTATATCCCGACCCAATGGAGTGACAAATGAAAAATGGGATTATGGCACAAGAAGTGCAGAGGAGCAACGCGCAATCTCAGTCAAAAAGGAAAGAGTTGATATTTGGAGGAGTGCAGACAAACAAATCCCAGCTAGGAAGCAAAGAGTTGATATTTGGAGAAGTACAAACGAGCAAATCCCAAAAAAGAAAGAGCTGATCTTTGACAAAGCGGCAACATGCAATCTTAGTCAAAAAAGAAAGAATCGATGCGTATAAACTTAGTCAGAAAGAAAAGAGTGGATCCTCAAATACAAACGGTCCGCAAATAAGAATAGTAGGTTTGTCAAGAGACTAGTATAAATTAAGAGCTAGTGAGCACGTAAAGGTATGATTTTCTCACTTAACCACATACACCTCATATTGAATCACTATTTAACTTCAGCGTCGGAGTGCTTGTAGGTACCCCCACCCACAGAGTGCATTCGGTAGGGAGATCCAGGAGGAGTCCAGAGAGGAGCAAAAGGAGGTTCGACACAGAGGGTTCTTGAGATTGTCTGGTTCTGTACTAAAATAGTATCGATCAGGTACAATTGGCGCCCACCGTGGGGCCAGGCTTTTCTCAAGAAAGATGCACTACAATAAAAACACTTATTACCGATGGTCAAAATTCGTCGATAATGCCATAAATATGTTGGTAATGATGTTTTACCGACAGACTTTCGATGGCAAAAAATCTGTCTATAAATACATCGTCGGTAATACTTTACCGATAGATTCCCAAAGTCCACCGATAATTTCTGACAGACATATTCGTCGACCAAACCGTCGGCCATTTCTAACGAATCAATCCGTCGGTAATTATCGACGGATCCATCCATCAGTAATTGCAGTGGATGAACGAATGGTTTTTCCGACGGATATCGCCGTTGGTAATCCGTCGGTGAGTGCTTAAATTTTGTTTGGGTTTATTTGTTAGTTTAACATTCCACAGTACTTGCATATAGAAATTTCCAACATAGACAGTCTAGCATTCCAACATTCCAGCATTCCATTATATCAAATATTGTATCATTATCAAACTCCATCACATGACACATTGGGCAGTGGCAGTGGGTAGTGGGTCAGGGTAGTGAGTGGTGGGCAGTGATAGAGAAAGAAAACATAGTGGGAAATGAAAATGGAAAGGGGAAACCAATTCCAATATCTAATTTCATCGACGACCTTACCGACGGCCTACATCCGTCAGCTAGTCCGTTGGTCAACTAATTAAATAATATCATCATTGACATTACCGATGGATAAATTCCCTCGGTAAAACCAACAGTGACGTCCGTCGGTAAACAAAAACAATAATTTCATCTATCACATTACCAACAGATGTCTCATCGGTAAACTTAACATCTACATTCTCGGTAATTCCGTTGTTAATGAACAATTATTGACGGATAAATATCCGTTGGAGAATACCCGTTGGTAATTATCAATTTTCTTGTAGTGATGGTGTCGATAAGAGCAGCAGCCGATTAAAGTACAATGGAAGCGAAGATGCATCGAGAAATGAATCGTCAGTTGGAGGAATTGAGACGCAAGAATGAGGAAGAGTTAAATGCCCTAAGAGAGGAGAACTAGCGGATGCGAAGGCAAATTGAGCAAAATTCCCAACAAAGGGAAGAATCTCATAGTAATGAAGAAGGAGAGGACGACACAAGGTGAGCCGAGTCCCGGGTACAAACCACCACCAACCAAACAGGCGCGAGACCTAGAACAGCCAGACGCCACCCCTTCGGGGATAGGATCATGGAGGTGGAACTTCTTGCACGTTGGAAGGGGTTGACTATGAGCCAATACGATGGCACTACTGACCGGAGGAGCACGTCGGCGTTTTCACCACCCAAGCAGGGTTTTATACTTCACATGATTACCACCCAACTCTATCGATTGTTTCGATACATTGGTCACTCGTTTTGGCATTCAGTTTGCCACCAGTAAACCACACCATCTCACTTCTCTAGCATTGAGTAATATATGATAGGAAAAAGGAAAGTCTCTACGGGAATTTATGGAGCGATTTGGGAAGATATCCTTGAATATCACTAATTTGAATCCTGAAGTCGCCATGCACTACCTTATAACAGCATTGAAGCCTGGCCCTTTCGTTGACAGTCATGCAAGAAACCTGTGAGCAATCTAGACGAGCTTCGGACCAGAGCAACTAAATTCATGCAGATGGAGGAACTGACAGACTTCCCTAGTACGACTCAACCGGACGCTCAAGAAAAGATGCACCATGATAGGGAAAGGATGTTAGCGCCTCGACTTGGCAACAGGTTCAAGGACTCTAGGCAGCCGAAATACATCAAATACACACCCCTCATGTCTAACAGAGCCAAAATTCTAGAGGAAGCCCTGAACGCTGACTTAATAATAGCCCCCTGAAGGGTTCCGACTCCCACAAATGCAGACACCACTAAACATTATCGGTATCATCGAAATTATGGGCACACAATGGAATATTGCTTTACCTTGAAAGACAAAATTGAGGAACTTATACAGGGAGGACATTGAGAAGATTTGTGAAGCGAGAATGAGGGGGATTCTCTTCCAGGGGAGAGCGAGAGAGGTGTTACGAGGAGCAACTACAAATAGCATCAAGATAATGGGAGAGGAAGGAGAAGGCACCCGAAGATGGATCGAACCCAAGAAAGATGATGAGCGGGATACGAGAGAAAAACTGCTAAGAGGGGTAATCAATTATATTTCAGGAGGCTTTGCAGGAGGTGGAGCCACTATGTTCGCAATAAAGAAGTATGTACGAGCAATCCAAAGCGTCAATGTCATATCCGTATGTCCCAAGCGGCACATGCCATCCATCACGTTTTGAGACGATGATTTTTAAGCAATTGAGCATGATGACCCAATGGAGATATCAGTAGAAATTGAGGACTTTGCGACAAGAAAAACCTTGGTAGACCCGGGCAATTTGGTGGACATCCTATACTGGGGCACATTCAGAAAACTAAGAATTCCAGAAGAACAAATGCAACAGTACTAAGAGCCGATCGTGGGCTTTTTAGGGGAGCAAGTGAATACGAAAGGCTACATTGACTTCTTCACCAAGTTTGGGCTAGGGGGCATGATGCGAACGGTAAAGATTTGATACCTTATTGTTGACGCTTACACCTCTTATAATATTTTGCTAGGGAGACCCTCATTGAATACGCTTGGTACGGTGGTATCCATATATCACCTGGCCATGAAGTTTTTGTCAACTTCAGGGGACATAATCATTGTGCATGTAAACCAGCCGACTGTGCACAGATGCTATGCAGACAGCTTGAGAGAAAGACCTAGGTCGCCTCCTCGACGAATAGTGAATAATGTCGAGAAAGTCCTAGGAGAAGAAGGAGTAGACTTGGATCCTCGAGTAAGCGATGAGGTAAGAGTGGAACCAATCGAGACCATAGAAAATTTCCATTTCGGTGACGAGCATTGATACACCCATGTTAGCAAGACACTCGTGAACACTCCCAAGATGCATGAAGTATTGCAAAAGAACACTGATTTGTTTGCCTGGAGCGCGACGGACATGCCAGGCATTGACTCAAGTGTAGTCAGCCACAAACTGTCTATTTTTCGAGAAGCTCGGCCCGTCACTCAGAAAAGAAGAAAGATGGGGGGAGAAAAGAGGAAGGCCACAAAAGTAGAAGTACATAAGCTAATTTCGGCAGGATTCATCAAGGAGGCCACTTATACGACCTCGCTAGCCAATGTAGTGCTGGTGAAAAAGAAAAATGGCAAGTGACGCATGTGTACAGACTACACCAACCTTAACAAAGCATGCCCAAAAGACACGTATCCTCTCCTAGTATTGACAAACTGGTAAACGACGCGGCTGGTCACAAGGTACTCAGTTTTTTGGATGCATACTCTGGGTACAACGAGATTCCAATGTATCCTCCTAATAAAGAGAAAACGACGTTTATAATGGAAGAAGCTAACTTCTATTACTAAGTCATGCCTTTTGGCCTAAAAAATGCTGGGACCACATACCAGCGGCTGATGGATAAGGTGTTTCGTCATCTCATAGAAAGGTGTATAGAGGTCTACATCGACGACATGGTGGTCATGTCAGATTCACTTGAGCAACACATAAAGGATTTGGACAAGCTCTTGACGGTCGTACGGGAGTATGATATGAGACTAAATCTAGAAAAGTGTGTCTTCGGGGTCGCAAGCAGGAAGTTCCTGGGTTTCATGTTAACCCACAGTGGAAAAGAAGCCAATCCTGACAAGTGTCAAGCAATTGTTGACATGCAAAGTCTGGCCAACATCAAGGAGGTACAAAGATTGGTGGGGAGGATGATTGTATTATCATGTTTCATGCCTAAGTTAGCAGAAAGAATCCAGCCAATGCTTAGGCTCATGAAGAAGGCACAAAAGTTCGTATGGAATGAAGTTTGCGAGCAATCTTTTCAGTCGTTGAATGAATACCTATCTTTTCCCCCAGTATTGCAAAAATGTAGCAGGAGAAAACCCCTTTTGGTATATCTAACCATCTCCATCAATGCTATTAGTGCAGCCATTGTACAAGATCAGAAGGGGATCAGTGACTTGTGTATTTTATTAGCAAGGCCCTACATGATGCAGAATTGTAATACCAAATGGTAGAAATAGTGATCCTGGCACTTGTAATAACACCTAGGCGACTGCGACCGTATTTTCAGGGGTACAAAGCAATAGTCAAATCTGACTATCCGGTACACAAAGTGTTGAAGCGACCCAATCTCGCGAGCCGAATGATGGGGTGGTCCATAGAGTTGCCCGAGTATCATCTTCGATGCGAAGCCCGAGGGCCGATTAAAGCCTAATGCCTCACGGATTTTGTCAACGAATTAATAGGAGACCTTGACGTAAGCAAGGAAGGCTGAATCTTATTGGTGGATGGTTCCTCTAACACGAAAGGCGAGGGTGTTGGTATTGTTTTGTAGTGGCCAAATGACTTGCTACTCGAACAAGCCTTGCCTTTTGACGTCAAACCCTCTAATAACTAGGAAGAATATGAGGCGTTAATGGCAAGACTGACCCTCGCAACGAACATGGGGGCGGATACAGTGACATGCAAAACTGATTCCCAACTAATAGTAGGACACTTGGACAACACCTTTCAAGTAAAGGATCCTCTCCTATTGCAGTATTATCATGTAGTGCAGGGCATGTTGAACAAGTTCAAGACAACGAGTGTAAAGCATGTTAGCAGGTCTCAGAATTCCAAAGCCAATCTACTCTCAAAATTGGCAACTACCAAAATAAAGGGACAAAATCATACAGTGATCCATGCCACACTTGACCATCCCACTGTAACCTTGATGGATTGCAATACTATTGAGGCAATCGCACCAGAAGACGAGGAATGGATGACTCCCATTATGCAGTTTATACAGCATGGCAACAGAAGTGCAGAAGACAACCCTATCATGCGTAAAAAGGCTTCTCTCTTCTTGATTGGGCAAGAATTGTACAGGAGGCTTTTCCAACCCTTTATTAAAATGCGTGACAAACCGTCAAGCTCAGTATATTATGGAGGAATTGCACAAAGGAATTTGTGGCTTACATTCAGGATCTCGAACCATGGTAGCCCGGGTACTACGAGCAGGATATTATTGGCCGACTGTAAAAGAAGACTGCGAAAAGTACGTTAGGAAGTGTGTCCAATGCCAACACCATGGTAACATGATACACCTCAAGTCGGAGGAATTACATGGCATTACATCCCCCTAGCCATTCGCCAAGTGGGGCATGGATATCCTAGGGCCCTTTAGCCTAGGGAAGGGTCAGGTGAAATTTTTGCTGGTGGCCATAGACTACTTCACCAAGTGGATTGAGGCAGAACCACTAGCCCTTATCACGGCCCAATAGGTGCAGAAGTTCGTCTGGAAGAATGTAGTGTGCCGATTTGGCATACCAAACATCATTATAACAGATAATGGTAGACAATTTATCGGCAAGGGACTAGTCGAGTTCTATAATGGACTCCATATCCAACATATTACCAGCTCGGTCTAACATCTGTAAACAAATGGGCAAGTTGAACCGGCAAACAAAATCATATTGCGAGAGCTTAAGAAGAGGCTATGAGATGCCAAAGGCACGTGGGCTGGCGAATTATTAGAGGTCTTGTGGGAATATCGCTGCACCCCGCAGTCTACAATGCACAAGACACCCTACAGCCTAGCCTATGGAGTAGACGCTATGATCCAAGTCGAGATTGGGGAACCCTCTTTGCGAAAGCATCTATTCAATACACACCTTAATGAAGAAAGTATACTGACAAGCCTAGACCTAGTTCAGGAACTTTGAGATCAAGTACGCATTCGAGAGGAGGCATCCAAGTAGAAAGCCCAATGCCGCTACAATACCAAAGTCAAACCCAGATCTTTTCACCAGGGAGATCTAGTGTGGCGCATGGCAAGTGCTGCCCAGAAGCATGAGGGGAAATTTTCACCGAATTGGGAAGGGCCATTCCAAATCAAAGAAGTTGTGGGAAAGGGTGCATATAGATTGGAGCACCTAGTGTGATGATTATATTTATTAAATTTTAAATTTACCATGTTTGGGAAATAGTTTATATTTAATGCGGCATTTATTGTACTTTCGAATTTTATTTATTTAATATCAGTAATATTCCTTAGGGATGTTACAGCAGCAGTGGAGGTAGGTGGCTGAGAGAGAGAACGCACACGCGAGGAAGAAGAAGAAAAAAAGTGATTTGCGATTTTTGAACCCTAATGAACCTTTTGGCCTCGGTTCAATTTTTAACCGAGGCAAAAAACAGTTTTTGGCAGCAGTTCAATTCCACCCGAGGCAAAAAATAATTTTTGGCCTAGGTTCAATTTTTAACCGAGGTAGAAAATAGTTTTTGGCAGCGGTTCAATTTCAATCGAGGCCAAATATCACTACTATAATGGAATTTTTGAAATATTAGCGAACTTTTAGGCTTCAAGTCTTCAAAACCGAGGCATATAAGACATTTTGGCACCGGTTTTCTAATGAACCGAGGCATAAAAGTTGGAAAAAATTGCAAAAGTGCCACCGCGCCATTTTATGCTTCGGTTAAGCGACAACCAAGGCCTATAACGTGAGTTAAAAGGCCAAAACTGCACTAGTGGCAGCAACATGCAATCTCAGTCAAAAAGGAAAGAACCGATGCGTATAAACTTAGTCAAAAAGAAAAGAGTGGATCCTCGAATACAAACGGCCCACAATTAACAATAGTAGGTCCGTCAAGAGACTAGTATAAATTAAGACCTAGTGAACACGTAAAGGTATGCTTTTCTCACTTAACCACAGACACCTCATATTGAATCATTGTTTGACTTAAGCGTCGGAGTGCCTACAAGTACCCCATCCTTGGAGTGCATTCGGCATGGAGATCTAGGAGGAATCCAAAGAGGAGCAAAAGGAGGTTCAATTTAGATCGTCTGGTTTCGTACTATTTTAAAATAGTATCGATCAGGTAAACTTATATTTATAAATATGTCACCACATTATTTATTATGTTAAATAGATTATAACTGACATAGTAAATTTTGTAAAATGTTATTTTTTTCACTAGTGACTATTTTACTTCTAATTTACCAAATTTCAGAAATATTGACTATCTATGCAAACTTAAATAAAGACCATAGTAGCATTTGTCCAACGTACAAATAACAATATTTTTTACGTTTTTTTTAATTTCAATCAATGTAATTATTGTTTTTCTTTTTCAAACAAAAGTTCAACATAAAATATCTTGATTTTCTACGTCTCCCACATTCACATCAATCTTTTATGTGATCGATGTAATTTGAACTTTAAAATCGGCGAAGAAAATCTCTTTAATACATGTAAGAAAGAAAAATATCAACATATATTTTAAACTAGCACTAGTGCAGGGAAGGGAAATGACAGCGGTTATTTACAGCTTTTGGCTTCGAGTTCGCAACCGCTGCATATACGACCGAGGTAAAAAGCTAGTATTTTATGCCTCAGTTACAACCCGAGGCATATTTAATCTTTATTGCCTTGGTTCTCGCACAACCGAGGCCTAATGAGCATAAGAAATTAAAAAAAAAACACGCAGCGGCACCGAAAGAACCTCCTAGAGGTGCGTGCAGTGGCGGTGCAGGTAGACTAAACAGAATCGCAGTGGAAGTTGGTGATGGTTGCTCGAAGAACACGCAGCGGCTCCGGTGGCAGTGCACAGCCCCTCCATGGTGCAGCGACGGTGGTGGTTGGTCGAAGAAGAAGAAGAAGTCGCGGCGATGCGGTGCAGGCGATGAAACGATGGCCTGGAGCGTCGGAGGTGTGCGGGATGGTGGGAGCTGTGCGTTAGAGGTGTGCGGGACGGTGGGAGCTGTGCGGGACGGTGGCGCAAAGCTGCGCTGGTCGTCGGAAAAGGGCGGTGCGGTGCGGTGCAGGCGACGAAATGCTGGCCTAGAGTGTCGGAGGTGTGCGGGATGGTGGGAGCTATGCGTCGGAGGTGTGCTGGACGGTGGGAGCTGTGCGGGATGGTGGCGCTAGTCGTTGGAGAAGATGAAGGCTGGCTGGAGATGGTGAAGCTCGCAGAGAAACTGAGGCATATTGTACCCTTACTGCCTTGGTTATTTGAAACTGAGGCATATTGTACCCTTACTGCCTCGGTTGGGCGCTTGACCGAGGCCTATTGTCTCGCTACTGCCTCGGTTATTAGAGAACCGAGGCATATTGCTTCAGTAAAAAAAAATTCAAATTATGGGTCAACGCGTGAGTCAAATTTTTTTTTAGCCATATGCCTCGGTTAGTATGATAACCGAGGCATAAAAGATGAATTTAATTAAGAAACTGCCACCGCGTGCTTATATGCAGCAGGTCCGCAGGAACCGAAACATATACTGCGATGTAAATGCTCCAAAATGCACTAGTGTAGTATGTTTCAAAGTACATAATAAGATTAATTAAAAAAATCAATAAAAAATATTTACAGTCCGAATTCAAAATATGAAATGTAGATAAAACCAAAGTCATTTTTTTCACCCTCAAAGATATTTTTCAAATTCTCTCTAGGCCTACATAAAAGCTTGGGTAGTGACTGTGCCATCTCCTCTGCTTATCCTATAAATTAATGGAGTTTGGGTTCTTGAATAATCAAAGCAAAACTCATCCTATCTTCCTTAGTATACTCGAAAACCAACCAAGCATATTCACATCAAATTAATAGAAGAAATATATTCATAAGAACAGTTATTTACTTTTTGCCAAAATTAACACATTTTCTTACGCTGGAGTTTTCATAACCACGTGCAGGAAGATGATAGCGACATGAACCAAGTTCCAGTACTAAAAGAATATGTGAGGGAGATGATTGTGTCTCCTGTTGGTAACAATATCTTCTTTAAATTAAACATCATCAACTCAGTCCAACGTTTGGGTGTTTCTTATCATTTTGAACATGAAATTGATGAAGCATTGCATCAAATTGATGAGATTTCAACGAGAACAATAGAATAAGTTACAATGATGATCTTCATTATCCCGCTTTACTCTTCCGGTTTCTTAGACAACAAGGTTATCCTATTTCATCGGGTATGACTTTGCAACTATTACTACACCAATCTAATATTGTCGTTCGATCTTCTATTCCTCATTTGTACCATACTGTGACCTTGTTTCTGTCCAGAACAACCATATAGCTAGAAATGACAAAAATGTTTTTGCTCGCATGTATCTGTGGATAAAAATATTTGCACTGGATAGTGAGTACTCGTGAGTAGTGGATAGCTGGTATTTTAATATCCGTTTATAAACGGATCGGATGTGAGAATCATACTACTGATACCCGTGAATATCCGTTACCCGCACGTAGGTAATGGATAACAATTATTAAAATACTCGTCTATAAATGGATCGGATGCGAGTACCATACTACTCACATCCACGGGTATCTGTTATCCACAAAAATATAAATTTAAATTTAAATTTAAATTTAAAATTTAATTTATATATTATTAAAATTTAATTTAATTAAAATAAATTTTAATTTATATTTTATTAAGTTAAATTTTATTAAAATTAAAAATTAATTTATATTATATTTTATATTTTATATAATTTTATTTAGATTTTATTTTAAAAATTTATAAAATACATATTTTTTATATATTTGCATGTAAAAGAGTATTACAGGTTTCCACATGTATTTTTTACACGGGTACCTGATGAATATTTTTTTTTGCGGCTTGGGTAGTGAGTAGGCACTATCCGTGCCCGACCTAACTCATTGTCATCCTTACATATAGGTAGTCAAGTTTAGAGGAAAAATAAGTCCAAAGCAATTTGTAAGTTTTTATTTAATTTAAATGTAGAAATTTGTAGTGCAAAAAAGTTTAACAAAAATTACTTCATCAAAATTAAGTTGATTTGAAACATACACATATATCTTGAAATTTAATACGTTATTTACTTGCGAAACAGATGTATTTTTCCAATTCAAGGACAAAGTAGGAAAGTTTAAGGAAAGCATTGTGAATGATGTGCAAGGAATGTTGAGCTTGTATGAAGCATTCCAATTAAGATTCCATGGAGAAGAAATATTGGAAGAGACATATAAAAAAGAAGTCAGCAATGTGACCAAAGTAATATTTTCCTTCAAAAGTTACATTTTATTATTAAATGAAAAGTTAATAAATAAATAAATAAATCCAAGTGCAAGACTTTGAGAAATTAATTGGGATTTTTTTTGTTCAGGTGGTGGGTTAAAGATTTGAATGTCTCGACAAACTTTCCATTTGTACGACATAGGATCGTGGAAATTTGCTTTTGGATTATTGGAGTCTATTATGAGCCGCAATACTGCCTTGCATGAAGGATATTGAAAAAAGTAACTGCCATGTTATCCATAATTGATGATGTGTATGATGCCTATGGCACCATTGATGAGAGCTAGAGATTTTCACCAATGCAATAGAAAGGTCAAAAAACAGCTTTTATACTATATAGTATCTTCTCAATTGTATTCTTCAATTTAATATCTTTTTATTCTTATTCTTTTTTAAATAAAAATTAAAGTAAACTTTCTAATGAGTACAGGTGGGATATCTCCTCATTGGTTGATCTCCTAGAATATATGAAATTATGTTATAAGGCACTTTTGGATATTTTTGAAGAAACAAAGCAGGAGTTGAAACAGCAAGGAAAAGAATACTTCGTCAAGTATTCTAAAAATGAAGTATGGATAAGTGTTTTTATTTTGTTAAATTGTTCCTTTTAAAAATTTATATACAAAATTAGTTTTGCACATTAGTTAGATATTTGGACATAATAATTTTGCATTTGAAAGATCTTAAGTACTTTTTTATTATCTATTTAATATATTACAAGAAAATTTATCATTACCAACTAATTTTAGTAATCAAAAGTTGTTATTCAATATAATGACCAATTAAGATACAAATTTACAAAATAAATAATTATTGAGTACTAAAATAGTCAATATAAATGAAAAATTATAATTAGTCTCCAAATTAGTTTCTAAAATTTAGTTACCAAAAAAAATTAGTCACTAAACATTAGTTCTAAGGTTTTTGCTACCAAGGGAGTTGATTTCTAAATTAATTTCTAATTAATTAGTAATAAATTTAGTGACCAATTATAATTTTTTATTTTATGAATTGGTATCTAAATTGATCTTACTAACTAATAACTTTTAGTCAATAAATTGACCATTAATAAAATAATTTTTGTAGTGATAACGAGTATTTCATTCTGTAAAATTAAAAGGTTTTTAAGAATATGTTTCTCTTTTATTATCAACGTTACCGATCAAAATGGTGCATTATCTCTGTATATAAAGATTCTTAAGCTCGTAGTATATCATGTTACTTAATTTAACCTTTCATGAAAATAATAGAGTGAACTTTTTGTCACTGTATAAATTGGGTAACCAATATTTTGATCCTTAGCTAATAATGTAGCAAAAGATTATTGTAAACAACATAAACTTCTTATCATATATTTTTACCTTTAATTATAGATAAAAAGACTAGCCCAAGCATACCTTAGTGAATCAAGATGGTTTCATTCCAACCACACACCAAGAGTAGAAGAGTATGTGAAAGTTGCAACTGTGACAAACACTTATGCTTTGTTGACAAGTGTATCTTTCTTGGGCATGGAAGACACAACAGAGGAGGTCCTCATATGGCCAACAAGTCACCCAAAAATTATTGAAGCTGCTTCAGTTATTTGTAGGCTCATGGATGACATTGTTGGAACTGAGGTATATCTAAACACCCATTGCCATTTCTATTCGGCGCATTATATGGATTCACCGAAAAAACGAGTACATAAGGTTAAACATTTTTATGGGAATCTTGCAAAATGCCTATTTAAACGATGAGTGGATTATGTTTTTAGTCCTTGAACATTGACATAAAGTTGGAATTCGTTTATATAATTTTTTTTTATATATTTTGGTTCTCAAACTTTGATAATGAATGGATATAGTCTTTTTAACCCAATTATGTTAAACTTTTTTTAGGTGTCAAACATGTTTCATGATAATATTTGAGTTGTTTCCACCGTTCGATATGTTCTCGCTTCAATGTTAACTGAAAAACGCATTTAACACGTAAATATAATTTAACTTAATTGGATTAAAAATATTATGTTCTTTCATTTTTAAAGTTTAAGAATAAAAATTTGTCAAAATTTTGAATAGGGATAAATTTCAATTTTACGTTAAAGTTGAATGACTAAACATATTTAATCTTTAAAAAGAAAAGAGTATTAAATTGTTATTACTCATATACTCAATGCTACTAGGTTAAATATGTAGCTCAACACATTTTTTTTAAAACATGGATGGAAAACCGTTAATTTACCATATAGGTTCACTGATCCCTCTGATCTCGATAAGTAGGAGAACAACATTAAATAATATTGTTTTCTTAAATATGCTTTGGTCTTATATTAATTATCAAATTTTGTTCACTCAGAAGAAAAAAAAATTTTTGGTTCTAATAATTTATTTTATTTTTGGTCTTCAAAAAAACTTTCATATAGCATTTTAAATAATGAAACATAATGTTTTAGATAATAATATTGGGAAAAATAAATTATTAGGAATCGAAAAGTGAAGAAAAGTTTATTAGTGTTAAGAAGTGAATTTTAAGCCAAACTCGACTCTACAAAAGATTAAGTTAAAGTCTATGAAAATATTATTAAAAGCCAAGTTAGCGTATACTATGACTAGATAATGAAATTATAGCAACATTTTCCACATTAGCAAAGCCAACCAAAAAGATGTAAAAAAAACTATGTACCCAACTCAGATACTACATTAATAAACTAAAATCAATTCAGAAACAAAATTAAACAGAAGAATTACCCAAACTATTTTTACATTTTTCTCAGTTCCCAATGAAATGCCCACTCAATGTCTTGTGGAAGTTGCAGGCATGCCCCAAAACCAAATCCTTAGACATTTCCATTCAGAATACAAGAGAACAAAACAACATATAACATTTATAATTTTAATCCTTATACACTATTGCATTACCTATCACTGTGATTGCAGATAGAATGTTAAAGATGACTATATAAAATCAAGAAAGCAAATCCAAAGTATCAAACTGAAAAGAAATTTGCAAAGTTTATTAAGAGCAAAAATAGAAGTCATCACAAAAGTATAAAAATGAAAACCAAAACTTTGTTTCAAATTTCAATTGCTATGAATATGGTGAAATAGGTCACGTAAAAGTGGACTGTCCAAATGCTAAAAAGGTAAAGAGAAGAAAAGAAAAAAATATTTTAAGAAAAAGAAATTGGAGGATAACGATTCAAGTTCTTCTTCAAGCTCATCCAGCTCTAGTGAATCTGATAAGGAAGCAAAGATGTGTTTGATTGTTGAGTGTGACTCCTCCAATAGTGAGGTAAGCTCTAATTGTATTGAAAATGATTATGATGCTATATATGATGCATTTCAACAGTTTCTCTTTAAATCTAGTAAATTAAATGTTACTCACAAGAAATTAAAATATGATTTTAAGGAGTTACAAACTAAGTTTGAAAAGTCTCTTGAGGAAGAAAAAGTCTTGAAAAAAAAATTCAATTTTAGAAAATAAAGAGACTGAAATTATTGAATGTGCATCTTGCAAAATTTATATGTTTGATTTAAATATTTTTGAAAAACAACTTGAAGATGCAACAAAGAAATCTCTCAAGAATAAAAATAAAAGAACTCGTAGGGTATAGGTAGAGAAAGGTAAGCCTTATTCTAAGAATATAAATTGTGTAACATTTTGTATGCAAAAGGGGCACACTACAAATAAATGTAGAATTAAACATTTTGATGTTCCTAATGGAAGATATGTTTGGATTCCTATTATAAAGTAACATGTCTCTAACCTCAAAGGACCTAATTAAGTTTATTGGGGACCAAAATGTTATTGTTTTTTTTTCTTGCAGGTTATTTCAAAATTAAAAAAAAAATCTCTTTGGATGTTCAAGAGCTAGTATATTCATCAAAATTTTGGTATCCTAGTAAGTTCTATGATTATATAATGGGTTTGGGAATATTAGATATGTGTAAAAGTGGTAAAAATCATTAATTTCAGTGTTTTTCGGAAAACTCCACTGAGATAATCGAATATCTCAGGTGATAATACATTATCAACAAATATGGAAATTTTTGTACTTAGGTATGAAACAATAATTGATTATCTTAAGCTGATAATCGATTATCTTGTATAGTAGGACACATATTTTCAAATATTTTATCATTTGAGAGAGCTTTTCGATAACTTAGACCATGAGCAACAACTGGATACTTCATAAATGCAAATTAGTATGTTGGAGCTCATTTTTTTAGTATAACATTTCCTTCTTTAAACCCATATATTTTTCTAATCTTTAGAATCAGTCTTGATTTAGGGGAGTATTTGTTCTTGAAAAGTTGTACCAAAAAGGGAGAATATTACATGTATGGGGAGTTTATCTCTTAAATTTTTCATAAAAAGAGGGAATTCAATTTACTTAAGTTATCTACTTTAGGGGAAGCTGTCTAAAGAATTCATTTTTGATTATGATAAAAAAAAAGGGGGATATATATTTGTGTTAATATCTTATGATAATTCTTTTATTGGGGAAGATATATGTTGATGTCTTGTAAAACCTTGTGTTTTAAAAAGGAAAGAAAAACTATTTATCTTTTATTTGGATTAACTACTCTTTTCTCTTAAGTTGTTTATTAAGAATAAAACATATCACAAGTCTTCAACAATTTTTTTTATCATCATAAAAAAGGGGGAGATTGTTGACAAAAAGAAGAAGATAGACATCTTCCTTCAATAACGAGTTTTGATGATGATGATGACTTATGAAGAAGTATGGAAGACTTAATGGTGATGCATGGAAAAATGTTGAAGACTTAAAAGAATGCTTGGATTCAAGAGATACATTGAAGACTTAAGGGTTTAGTTGTTTAGGTATTCTAATTTGTGTATGTTATTTAAAATAGTTAAATTAGTATGTCAAGAGTCAAAAAGCAAAACCCATTCAGTAGAGCACCAAGAGAACTTTATTTATTTGCAAAACTCATTGAAATAATCGATTATTCTTAGTGATAATCGATTATCACTAAGAATAATCGATTATCGCAATTAAAACTGATTTTTGAGAAAACCCTCTATGATAATCGATTATCACATACTGATAATAGATTATCATGGCAGATAATAGATTATCACAACGAGAAAGATGTTTTTATAAAAGTTTCTATGGCAGTTGTGACTTAACTTTTCATATTCTTAACCTACTTTCTAAATAGGCTTCTATAAATAAAGTGGTAAGCTTTTATTATAAGAAAAACAGAAGTTAGAGAAGTCTGAGTACTTCAGAACTCTCTGTGGGAAGACTTTGAAAAACCTAGTGTGGGTAGAGCGATAACTTTCGTCAAGTGGGATCTTGAGTGATTAAGTGTTGCTGTTGTTGCTAGGAGAAGCTGATCATCCTTTGTGTGAATCAAAGGAGGTGTTCATTCCTTGTGTGATTCAAGGAAGGTGTTTCTTCATCTCTTGTGTGATTCAAGAGAGGTGTTCATCCCTTGTGGATTTCAAGGGAGGTGTTTTCTAAACCCTAATCTTTCTTATCATTGATTGTAAGTTTAGTTTATTGTAGTGATTGAGTTAATCTCGTTTTTCAGAGATTAACAACTGGATGTAGGGTCTTTTGATACGAACCAGTATAAATACTTTGTGCAATTTTCTCTTCGCTACTCACTTTATTTTTTTGTGTTTGTTAAAATAAAGGAAATTTTTTTAATTGAACTTTGATATTAAAAGGAAAATTTTAAAAGCACATTTTTTATTAAGAACCCAATTCACCCTTTTCTGATTTTTGTCCAAATGCTAATCATTCTGTTACACGTTTTTCAACACCTTGCGTTTTATTATTTTTTAAATTCAAAAGTTTTCACAATGTTTTAATGTTCTAACAAGTATATAATTATAAAACTAAATGAATGACTAATATAATACTCAAGATAAATAATAGGTTAAATAATTTTTACCTACTGAAAATTTAATAAAATTGAAAAAGTTAAATATTCTATCTAAAAAACCTAAGGATTTGTACAAAGAAAAAAAAACTCAATTATAACAAAATATTGGAAGCAATTGCCATTGATTTTGTACCTTTTAAATTGTTTAGTTAAATACATAATTACATTCTAAGACACGTATTTTTTCTAAATGTGAGACACCTATGTCTTGGTGATGCTAGAAATAGTATATATTTTCACACTTGACATTGTGCAATTGTTCAACAACTTCATTGTACCCCCTCACTAGAATTCAAGGCAAACTTTGTGAGGAAAATACACTAGTGTAAAATAGGCTTTTATATAATCCTATGACATAAAATGTTTGTGCCACCCACAATTTTAGTTAAATTGAAGACAAATTAGTGATAATTGTTATGTACTTATTCGTTTCAAGAAAACTTCTAAATAATGATCAATTTTAGTAACCAATAAAATAACTATAGGACAACTTTAGATACTAATTTACAAACTAAAAATTATTGATTATTAAAATAGTCACAATCTATTATAAATATAAAATAGCATATATTGGCAAATTTACTTAAGTAACCATCCCTAAATTTTTGACACGTGTCTTTTTCGTTTTTAGTTTTTCTTTATTGCACATCCTCTCATTGTAACACGTGTCTAAAATTTTGTTGTAGAAATACGCTAAGACTGAAGTGACGTGGTTGTGTTTTCAAATTTAAACATTTGTAGTCATGTCCAAAAGCTTTCTCTAGCAAATTTGTTTCATTTCTCTACATCTCAAACCTAATCTTCCTCTCCTTACCTTTCCTCTCCTATTTTTGATTTTCTCCACTTCCCTACCAATTTTCATCAACCTTCTTACAAATTTCTTTTCTTTGTTTTTTTTTTCAGTTCAAAAAACCTTTCTTTTTTCAGTTCACAAAAACCTTTCTTGTTTCGGTCTTCCTCTTCCTCTTCATTTATCTAAGGTCGAGGTAAAAGTTTTGGTCTTCCTCTATCAAATTTGGGGTATGGTTGGGTGTTTGAGTGGTGCCCATGTAGTAGTTTCTAGACTGTACATCTCCATTGTATTGTGGTTGCGGGTTTTTGAGAGGAGTTGATTCTTTTAGGATTTATGGTTTTGTTGATTGTTTTTCGTTTGTAGTTGCGGTTACGTGTTGTGTCTTTATATGTTGTGCATTTGGGTTGTGGGTTTTCGAGAGAAGTTTATTTTTTTAGAGGGTTTGTAGTTTTGTTTGATTTTTTGTTTTATAGTTGTTCTCGATTGTGTTGTGTGTTGTGGTTGTTGTTTTTATATGTTGTGCATTTGGGTTGTGGGTTTTCGAGAGAAGTTTATTTTTTTAGAGGGTTTGTAGTTTTGTTTGATTTTTTGTTTTATAGTTGTTCTCGATTGTGTTGTGTGTTGTGGATGTTGTTTTTCCTAATGTGGTTCTATTTCATTTTTTGGGGTTTAAGGTTAGATTGTTTTGTGTTTATACACTATTAGTTTGGTTTTAAGTTGTTTAGTTTAGGTTTTAAGTTCTATGGTAGAATAGTCAAAAGGTACTTCAACCTTTAAACAACAGCAAATTGAACACAATCTCCACCCAATGAATGATGGAAATTTTTCTCTAAGTTTTGAACGAAACTATGGTTGGGGTCTTGATATAGGTTTGGTGGTTACTGATATAGGGAAAATGTTATATTTTTCTTTCTGATTTTTTTATGCTTGCTTTCTACCTATATTTTAATGGTTTTATTTAATGATGGAAACAAGCATGTGTATTATTGTTGTTGGATTAATTATATGAGTGATGGATATGCTATGACATTGCCACTCCCCAACCTATACAAGAATGCATGTGTTATGATTGAAGTGTACATGCCACAATGTGTTTGGATTTAGCTGTCTTTGTTCTCTAAAGAGAAACTCAGTGGAGTAATGGAGTGATTAGGTTGTTGCATTTGAAATTTGGAAGAGGAAATAAAGAAACACATAACTTTAATCATTCTCTTTTTCCATTCTTATGCTTGAAGATTAACAATTTTAATGACTACTGCATGTTGCACGTGAAGCACAAGACTTGTAAGTTAGAAATACAATGACCAAATTAAAATAGTAGTTACAGTTATTGAGCAGCAATATTGGGCTAATTTATAAATATACAAATAGTTTACAAGCAATTTAATGAGGTTGACATGAGCTAAGATACGTACTGTTGGGTGTTATCAGTAGCAGCAAAAGTCATACCGGTATGCTACTCTAAGCATTCTTGCATCTTTGAGTAATAATTCCATGTCAATTGGATTGAATGCGTAATATGTGATTGAAAAGCTTCATTATGAATACTTCATTGTTTAAATTTTCTTGACGTTATTTTACATGAAAATTGAATTTGATAAATTCAATTATGCAGGGTGTTTAAATCTCCTCCTCTCCTTGAATTCAATCATCCAGTTTTGATTCACTTAATTTTTGAAAGAATAATTTAAGCTTTCTATTTTCTATTGTGATTTTATTAATTAATAGGTTCAATGAATAAAGTTGTTTTTGGTTTCATGAAGTGATGCAAGACCAAAAAATTATTTCTTTTGTCGAAGCTTTGAACCATAACTATGGGAAACATCCTGATGAAAGTAAATATTTATTTTAACTTTTTCATACATATAATTGGTCGCTTTTCTGAATTCAAAAATTCAAGGAAACGTGAAAAACTTCCAGCAGAGAGAGTTTGGTGATTTTGCATAGCTTACATTTCTAGGGAAACAATTTCACTGGAGGACTAAAGGAAATATTTTCGAAAAAAGTATCAGTACCAACAGGTACTTCTAATAAAATGTGTTAAAAAAACATATTTGTCTAATAGCTCAACTTAGAAAGGGATCTGAATTGATTAATGAGTCTTTCACTTGTTTAAGTTGAATCTTGAAAGAGTCTTTAAGTTTTATAACCCAATTAATCAATTTCGCAGTTATGTGTTAATGGACTGCTTAAGGCAATTAAGAAAGATTGTAAGAGAAGAGAAAAATTAAGACACAACAGTTTATACTGGTTCGATTCATAAAGAATCTACGTCCAGTCTTCTCCTAAGTAAACCCACTTAGGAGGATTCCACTAATACAATTAGGATCCAAGAATTACAAGAACACCTATATAATTCTAGAACCTAAAACCCAAGAACTTGA
>Ga0099823_1001218_pt1 | contig 20586 bp, 13 predicted proteins | sample CowpearedBW_FD_76831 | JGI IMG/M metagenome (GOLD analysis project Ga0099823, IMG submission 76831) | Root nodule microbial communities of legume samples collected from California, USA - Cow pea red BW | ecosystem: Host-associated > Plants > Roots > Nodule | place: USA: California | collected...
CATAAGATTCCTTCAACTATAGTTATATGCTACTAAACAAATTATGCATTATAGCCATCCAAAAAATAAGTGTTTGCTCCTTGTATCCTAAACAACCTAAAAAAATATTCTATTCTAATCATTCATAGTTCATCCTCATCCTCTCTAAGATTTACCACCATGTCACCACTGTACTACAAACGCAGAAGCTCAAACCCACTGAACAAACGAACAAAGGCATGCACGAGATGACACGGAACCACCACTGCAACACCGCGCAACCAACACTGCACCATTGTGCAACCACCGCAACAAACAGAGATGACGTGATCACGAGAGGCAAGGAGGAGAACATGCTTTCGAGCACACTAACCTTAATAAGTAACGTTAATCAGTTTCAATGTGCGAAAAATAAAGGAGGAAAAATTAGGGTTTCAATTTGGGGGTAAATTTGTAGAGGGAAAAACTAGGTTTTAAATTGGGATAAATTCGTATCGTGAATCGAATCATGATTCACACGATGCGGACTCGTATCGTACGATACAAGTACGATACGGGAGTAAAAACGATACAACTCACGATTTATATCGTTAGGAACCTGAATCGTTTCGTATCGTACGATTCATATCGTTAGGGACCTAAATCGTTTCGTATCATACGATTCGTATGGTGAATCGTACGATACTTACTACACTGTTGTGATGTAGTGTAAACCACTTGATCACCACTTCCATTTCAGATACTCTTGGAAGGATGCTAATGCACTAGTGCATCTTACATTGGCTATTATCAGTTTTAACAATATGGAAGTTCTGGAAGCCTAGGCCTTTTATATTTACATTGGCCGTAATGCATAAGCTAGAGAGCTTTGCTTTATGTTATAAACTTGATTAAATCTCTTAAAGTAGTATTTAAATATTGTATTTTGTATTATTGCTTCTTTCTTTGGCTCACCATTAGAACTTGAGACATATCTAAATTCTGTCTCCAGGTACTTAAAAGGTTGTGACAATATTTTGGCTCAACTGCACACAAAACATCCAGAACTGTGTGACAAAGTTGGTGGGCTTTTGGCCTTTCATATAGATGACCTGCGAGTTTTTGCTCCCTTGTGGCTTTCAAAAACCGAAGAAGTTCGGGAAGATAGGGCTCACTGGGCAACAAACATAACTGGTGACATCTACGGGAAAGGATGGATCAGTGAGATGTATGGATACTCTTTTGGTGCTGCAGAGGTGAGTTCAATGCCTTAAAATGATTTTTTATTTCAGGCATTATAAACTATATACTTGATCTAGCAATTGACTGTAGTGTTTAACGATTCAATTTCCACTGATTATTTTGTATTTATCCTTCTTTATGTCTACCCGTCTGGGTTCCCTCCTCTTCTTCACAGGTTGGACTTCGGCACAAGATCAATGATAACTTAATGATTTACCCAGGTTATAATCCTCGAGAGGGAATAGAGCCGATTCTTCTTCACTATGGGCTGCCATTTAGTGTTGGGAATTGGTCATTTAATAAACTGGCTCACCACGATGACGGAATTGTATACGAATGTAATAAACTCTTTCCAGAACCTCCATATCCCAAAGAGGTACATAAACCATTATACTTGTATAGGGAAACTTATGGTTATGGTGTGCTTCTTTTTGGGAGAAGAAATTCCTGTGTCATAGAAAAGGATGTGTTTTTGTGATGCACTAATGATGCTTCATCATTTTTTAATAAGAAAGCACATATTCCTTTTACATGAATTTATAATACTCAGCATTTTAATCCTTAGTTTTTGTTCAACTATGCTGAATTTATGAAAATAAATATGGCATCAGGTTTTTTCAATTTTACTGAAATTGGAAAGCATCTTATATTGCAGGTAAAACAGTTGGAACTTGATCATAATCGAAGGCGAGGCCTATTTATAAGCATAGAGTGCATAAACATTATAAATGAAGGCCTTTTATTACAACATGCAGAAAATGGTTGCCCTAAACCAGTATGGTCTAAATACTTGAGCTTTTTGAAAAGCAAAGCATATGCGGAACTAACTCAGCCAAAATATGTGACTCCTGCTACTTTACAAATGATGGAGGATATCAAAGAAGAACATGTTGATGATGGTGCCGCAAAGCCACATCCTAAAATTCATACCATTTTTTCAACGGAATGCACCACATACTTTGATTGGCAGACTGTAGGACTTATGCACAGTTTCCATAAAAGTGGACAACCTGGAAATATTACTAGACTTCTCAGCTGCTCTGATGAGGAATTACAGAAGTATAAAGGCCATGATTTGGCTCCAACACATTATGTCCCTTCTATGAGTAGACATCCACTAACAGGAGATTGGTAATTACGTTTTTGTATTTCTTTCAAATTTCAGTGGCAGTATGTTAACATTTTTTGTTAGTTTCATTTTATTTCTGCACTGACATTTACTGTATGATTGGGACAAAGTGGTTAACATTAAATTCCGGGTTTTGTCTATCAGTGTTTGGTGGAACTTAAATTTACTGTATGATTGAGAGCCTAACTCTTTTCAATGTTTCATATGGCTGATTTATACTATAAGCTAGAAAAGCATGACAAAGTGTGTTTTATTTCAGGTATCCAGCAATTAATAAACCAGCTGCAGTCCTTCATTGGCTTAATCATGTAAATATTGATGCTGAATTCATAGTGATTCTTGATGCTGACATGATCTTAAGAGGCCCAATAACACCATGGGAATTCAAAGCAGCTCGTGGTCATCCTGTTTCAACTCCTTATGAGTAAGTATATTAATTTAAATTTATGTTTATGAGACTGGTTAATGTTGGTATTAATGCAATGCTGTTGATTGAGGTTGGTTAGTGGTGCAGTATATAGATGATATATTTTTCTGCTGATATCTGCTTATCTTGTGTCTTGTCTTTGGTGACTCATTTGTTTGTTTTATTTTTTCTATGCTAGCTACCTTATTGGCTGTGACAATGAGCTTGCAAAATTACATACTAGCCATCCTGAGGCTTGTGACAAGGTTGGTGGTGTAATCATTATGCATATAGATGATCTCCGGAAATTTGCAATGTTGTGGCTGCATAAGACTGAGGAGGTCCGAGCTGATAGAGCTCATTATGCAAGAAATATAACTGGAGACATATATGAATCCGGTTGGATTAGTGAGATGTATGGTTACTCATTTGGTGCTGCAGAGGTATTTTGCTTTTACATTCTTATAATTATAATCAGTTTATATGTTGATATGATTATGGGTGTCATAGTGTTAGAGATATATCCTGTTTCGGGTACAGATCTATTGTCTTTTGGGTTGCTACTTGCTTTGCAGCTTGTGCTGTCCTTCAAAGAGCTAGGCAAATATGAGCTTGGACCTTTTGGCTCTTATTTGAGTGGCTATCACATCTATTCTAGAAGCTAACCAATCAAATCTCAAATTTCAATTTTAGCTATTTATTTCACTTTTATGATTATGAATTTTTTCCACACACAATTCAAGCGGACTCATGCAAATTGAATATAAGTTAGGTCTTTTTGATGGTAAAAAATCTAGTCATCATACATTCAAACAGATAAAAGATTACTTTGAATGTATTGGAAGAATACAAATAACGCTTAAATTAAGCATAAGCTGTTATGGGTAAATGAGCCTTTGTTATCTTGTAGGAAGAGCTATAAGCTCCTCCATCTCAAGGAGGAGGGAACTCTTGATAAGAAATTACAACTGTGTTCTAAGATTTGGTGCACAGCTGCAGCCATGATCACTAGGTTGATAGGAGACAGGTGCTCCCAAAGAGATACCCTTAGTATTAATGTTTTGAATTCTTTACACAATTTGATTAAGTCTTTCAGTGATTAGATCTATCACCCTTTGCTAAATAAAGAAAGAAGCATACTATTTATTGGTGTAGGGTACATAGAGTGGGGAAAATACACAATGGCTTTTCATGGGTATTACAACATGGCTTAATCTTAATTCTTAATCATTTTATCAAGAAAAATTGGAGACAATGATAGAAAACATACAACGTAGAGTCTCCATAAATAAACAGTGCCCTTTACATTCTTTCTTCATTGATGGAGACCTTGCCACTTTATAGCTTGAGACTGAATCGAACAAAAATCCATGAGATCTGCAATTACATACATACGTACTTTATCTTGATGTTACATGTCATATCTATTCATGATCGAACTCACTTTGGCCAACACCAATTATTAGAAACTAGCATAAGCAATTGAAGTGTAAAACCTTTGCCTCTATTGCTTAACTAAAAGGGCCAGACACGTCTCCCTACTTTATGGGAGCAGGCCAAATTATTTTTTTGTTGTGTCATACAGACAATATTGATTCTTCGTGTTTATATAGGTGGACTCTTAATGTTAGATGTATCTGAATTCGTCTCTCTCTATATCAGCGATCCTCAAGTAATCAAAGTTCCTTTGAACAATTTAGATATTTCATCTTTACTTTAGTTTCTTATAGATTACCAAGTGTATCTAAATTTTGTCTTGCCTTTTCAGTGTGTTTTTTCTTTTTTTTTTTTTTTAGCTCTCTATGTTAATTTGCCCTGGATGAGTTGAATTATTTTCTTTGGTTCTCATCTATGCCTTTACTGTTTGGTCCTTAAAAGAGTCTCATTGAGTTAACTGATGAGGGTATTTATAAATTATGCTTTACTTCAATTCTCATCTTAACCAGTACATTTTTGGTGTATTACAACAAGTACCTATAGCTATTCACTAGTTAGTTCATTAGCTAGGTATCCATAGCCTTAATCTTCAATAAAATTCGTATTTCTTTTTACTTTCTGATCCAATTTCTATTATTAATATAAATGCAAATGAATTTTATTGAACTTTCATGGTATTTGAGAGACCTTGTTCTCTTCCTCCTCTCTAACAGAACAATCCTTTCTCACAATGACTGATAAATCTCTTTCAACCTCTCCTTTTATTTGTTGATCAGATGTCTTATTCAAATTATTTCATCCCTGCAACATAATTAAGTAACTAATTAATGTGACTAACTAACTAATCACTATCAGTACCTAACATCATATAGCTGGGAACCACTTCTTCTTAGGCTTCCTTAATGATGCTTTTGGACATTATAACTTCTAGAACAATATAACACATTCTTTCAGGACACTACTTCGAGAATAATAATTATATTGTTTTGTGGCTGTCCAAATGAGAAGCTTTTCCAAATATCAGTTTCTTCATTTGTTAAAATAAATAAATAAATAAATAAATAATAAATGCAATTGTATACGGTTTGACTGATTGCCAATTTAAAGGCTCTTATCTAAGTAAATTAATGAAGCAAAGAAAATGTCATCTTTTCATGGCTTTTTCCCATTGAAGTTCTACCCTTGTAATTTATTTTATTTCCATTCTAACATTTGTAATTTGCAAAACTTATTTTACCTTGAGAAAATTCCTTCACTCTACCATTTTAAGCACGAATACCATTTTGGTGCCTTGTTTGTTTTAGTGTTGATTGCATATCTAATGTTTCTTCATACCGAGTCCAATTTATTTATGCTTTTGTTTCCAATTTCCAACATAGCAGGTTGGCACAACACAGAAATGGCTAGGACGCCATTTAAAAGAGAAAGAAGAAAGATAGATGTTTGAAACAACTACGAAAATTTTCAATAATAAAAGAGAATAAGGCAGGATTCCTTTGAGCACAATGTCTAAAGGGATCAGCCCATCATGAATTAAAATTTTAAGATGAATTACAATAATATCCAAATCTCACAAAGTTATGTTGGAAATGTTTTATCATCTTTATTGTCTACTGATTGTACCAGTAGGCACTTTGTGATGAGTACGACAATTCCTTGTTCAGTGGCATATATATTGAGTAGATTGTTCACTATTTCAGTGGCATCTCGGAAAGCAAGGAGATAATAACAGAATCCCTTGCTGGCAATTCTTACTAACAAACTTAGGAATGTGCCACAATTTACTTTGCTCCTATATGAAATATATCAAGATACCATAAATCTTGAAGCATATACACACACTTACTGTACCTTGTGTTGCATGTCAACAATGTTTGTGCTTCATAGGCTTGATGCTTTACTTCAGTTGCTATTGGCTTTTATTATTGAGGGGTGAGTGACAATACTAAATCTTATGGTGTTCACTTTTGGGTTGAGTTGTTCAGAACCTAATTGTGGACAAGAATGAGCATAAATTTTCATTCCCTAATCCCTATATGTTACTCTATGTATTTCTCTTTCATGGTGTATTGCATCACGTTATTTTTACTTCCTCTTTAAAGTACGAAAAGTATTTCACTGCTGTAACCAGTTCTTTATTGATGCAGTTGAAATTAAAGCATACTATAAGTGATGAGATACTGATATACCCGGGATATGTTCCTGCAACTGGTGTCAAATATAGAGTCTTTCATTATGGATTGCGATTCAGTGTTGGGAATTGGAGCTTTGACAAAGCAGATTGGCGCAACGTTGACGTGGTCAACAAATGCTGGGCCAAGTTCCCAGACCCGCCGGATTCCTCAACACTTGGTGAAGATAACAAGGAGGATTTACAGCGAGATCTGCTCAGCATAGAATGTGCTAAGACGTTGAATGAAGCACTGAATCTTCACCACCAGAGAAAGTGTTCAAGTGATAATTCCTTGACATCAGAAGGGGAGGAAAAAAAAGAAGAAATTGTAGTGTCAAGGGTCAGTAACCAGGATGCAAATGATGATTCCACAAACAATAATATCACGACAGAGGAATCAGAAAGTGTGCAGAAAGATGAGATGCCTAGTTCTTTCAGGTTTTGGATGATATTCTTGTGGGCATTTTCAGGAGTAGGTTTCTTGGTTGTCATTTTTATGGTGTATTCAGGTCATAGAAGAAGAGGAGCTAGATCAAAACAAGGTAGGAGGAGAAGAAACTTGCATTCAGGTTTCATGGAAATGAACGGACGTGATCGCCGCAGCGATGTTTCTCTGTAGACATTCTGTTCCTTTTCCTTTTCATGGTGTAAAGCTGGTTGGTCAGAATTTCAAGTCTTTCATGCTAGGGTCACAAATTGAAGGTTAAAAGACTTATTTCTTGAGTGAGCCTTTGTGACATCATTTATGCAAAGCAAGCTATTCTTCTGAGCCTCTAGAAAGCCTCCCATTTTTTGATATTGTTAATGAATATTAATGATTGAGAAATTTGCAAAGGGAAAATAATCTTCTGTTCTTTAATTTGAGATTGCTTGTACTTTTTTGTACCCAGAGAACATAAGATCTTAGCAAATGTAAAACAAGAGATTGGATTATCCTGCAGCATGGGTGAGGGATATACTGTATAATTCTCATTTTCATTTTTCCCTTCTGATAGATAACAAAGGGATTTTCTCAGTATGTAGTCTTCATGTAACATTTTTATGGATCTTATCCCTATCAACATTTGCTGTAAAAACTCACTTATATAATAAAAAGTTATGTAACTTGTGTTGAATTTAGGCATTGCCAACCAACTGTTGTAGATTAACTGTTGTATGCACATGCTAGCTTGGGTTTCTTGGCCACCAAATGAACTAGGTAACCCTTATGCTATGACTTTGATCATGGAGATATACCACTAACGATTACGTTTATTTATTAATGAGAAATACTAGTTATGCTTTCTCTTGCTTTCTCTGGCACTCTCTTTCTAAGACTATCTCTATTTTTAGTTGAAATTCATTCAAAATTTTCAGTTTTGGTAGATTTCACTTCTAAATCAGCAGACAGACATTAAATGAGGAAGTAAAACTCATAAAAAATTATGGTTTCCATATTTCAACCAATCACGAAATGAGTCTTGGAAAGAGAATGACATGTAGAGGATTTTCGCATTCCTCTTTTTTAGCATTGACCAAACAAGTTTTACCAAAAGTAATATCCACTTGGAGTTGTTTTTGCTGTCACCCAAAGCTCACCATTGGTAATATTTTGTTTCACATGACTTTTATCTTTCTCTTTTTACACAGACTTGTGTTCACATGACAGTATTGTTTTGAAAAGTGTACACATGTCATGTGTAAATTCTAGATGGTGTGGTGATTTATACAAGAAAATTCCAGTGAAAAGGGCTTAAATATTATAGAAGAAAACTTGAAAATTTTGAAGACAAGACAGGCTAGTCCCTTTTAGTTGGCATAAGTAAATTAATTGAGTTATGAGGACATTTTGTGATAGTCATGTGAGTGAGTCATTTTGAGGTGGATTAGGTAGAGAAAACTTGTTATGCTTCATTAGCAAGTAATTTTTCTAGCTTAAATAAGATATAATAGTCGTGTTATGTGTAACATGGATTTAAGGGAAATAATGCTATAACACATGTTTATGAATTTTAGTGAAATAATGCTATAAGTTGAGTTTAAATGTACTTAAAAGTGACTCAATCATGTTAAGCTCTTACTAGGACTTCATTAGGATCAAGGATCTATAAATACTTTAGTTTCTCTAGGTTGTAACAACTTTTGCATAATTGAAATTAAGTTTGCTTGAATGAAAGATACTAGTTTATGAGACACATTAAAAATAGTGTCGGAGTAACAACTTCACCATTATCTACCAAAAGGCTTAATTATCATTTTGGTCCCCTAATTTGTTGGTTTGGTTCATTTTGGTCTCCTTATTGTTTTTTGGTTCAATTTGGTCCTCTAATTTTTTAAAAAAGTTCAATTTGGTCACTGCCGTTAAGTTAACGTTAACACCGTCTCCGCACATGCCACGTGTTTGTGGAATTTTATAATTTTTATTAAAAAAAATACAACCACGTGACAGGTCACGATTGTGCCATATGTCAAGCTAACATAGGTTGTTTTCAATTTAGTCCCACTATTTGAATTTTTTATTCAATTTAGTTCCCCAATTTTTTAAAATGATTCAAATTTGTCCTTTCTAATTTGAGACCAAATTAATAATTAAGCTTAATTACAATTTATATATTCATGTTAAAATAATTTTTTTATCATTTATACATTAAATCACTCCCTAAATACTCATGTTATTTTATTTCTTACATTTTTCACTTATATTTCTTTACACTTGAAATTTTGTACACATGCAAAAAATAATAATAATCTGAATAGGTAGATGGAGTAATTTGATCTATAAATATAATAAAAATTATTTTAATATGTATATATAAGTTGTAATTAAGCTTAATTACTAATTTGGTCTCAAATTAGAGAGGACAACTGAATCATTTTAAAAAATTTGGGGACTAAATTGAATCAAAATTATAAATAGAGGGACTAAATTGAAAACAACCAATGTTAGTTTGACACGTGACACAATCGTGACATACCACGTGGTACTTTTTTTTAATTAAAGTAATTAAAATTAAATTTTTTTATCAAGTTGACACATGGCACAACCATGACGTGACACATGACAGTTTAATTATTTTAAAAAATAAAAAAAAGTTTAAAAAAAATTTAGAAAAGATTTTAAAAAAATTTAAAATTTTACAAAATGACACGTGGCATGTACGGAGACAATGTTAACATTAACTTAACGACAAAGACCAAATTGAATATTTTTAAAGAATTAGAAGACCAAATTGAACCAAAAAATAATAAAAAGACCAAAATGAACCAAAAAATAATAAAGAGACCAAAATGAATCAAACCAACAAATTAGGGGACCAAAATGGTAACTAAGCATTTACCAAAATAAGTACAATAAACTTAAGTAGGGGTTACCTTGTCATTAAAGACTAGAACACCAATAAACTTAAATAAAAGTTTATCACCGATAAAAATCCAATAAAATTAGTATAAATAGATGGTGATCCTAAGATACACACTATGTATTAATTGCTCGTTTGTTACTTTGCTCTAAAAAATCAATTTCAATATCCTATTAACACTATATTAGCACTAAAGGAAGAGATTATAATGAATCCTAATCAACACAAAACAATCTAAGAATGCATCTAAATTTTTATGAGCAAGTTCAATCTTCAAATTCTTCAGAAAGATGTTTTTATGTCGATGTTTTGATGAAATTAAATTATTATTTGTTTATTAATAAAAATATTTCCTTTATATATATAATTACTTTAAAAAATTAATTTTATAATTTATCCTTGTAAATGTTTGTTTTATGATATTTAATAACTATAATATATATATAAATTTAATTTCTTACAAAATAAAATTATAAACAAAACTACAATCACTTTTCATAGATTACTCATGCACTTATATATATATATATATATATATATATATATATATATATTTTATATATTTATTTTTGTATTTTGAAAATTATATATTATATACAAATCCTGTCAGGTTTAGTTCCGTGAAGATGTTACATTCTAAAAATTGATTTATACAAACTAATTCTTTGTCGTGAAATGTGTCCAAACGTATCTTAATAAAGTAAAATAAAAATATTTTACACTAATCATAAATGACTTTTTAAAAAAAATAAATATATTTATTGATAAATCTAGGCTCATAATTCTCTTCCTTTCATTAAGTCCCACTTACGCTCACATGGGACTCACCTCATGTGATTCCTGCATAATCTCTAACGATGAGAAAACGGGCATGTGCCCTTTGATCATTCTATTACAGTCACTGCCATTATTACATCATGTGATTCTTCCTTTTCTTTTTTCAGCTTTACGAAACATCCTTTTATTTATTTATTTGCTCCTAAATTATCGGTGTCTATTAAGTTTTTCTTAGGTAACTCAAATTATGTTCGGATTTTAGTTAATTCAATCTTCAAAAATGAAAATTTTTAAAAGTTTATTTTCAGATAATGTTAAAAAATTTCATATCAATTTAAAATATATAAAAAATTATTATATATAAGTGAGTTTAAATCTAGTCTTAATGATAAATCTTCATAATATATTTTTGACAGGTAAAAACTTTGAAGAAAATTCTTAAAAAAGGCTCAACAGTGAACCAACATCACTGTATCAACTACACAACAACGTTTCCATCCTGATGACTACCAGAGATTTTCATATTTGTTCACACCAAATAATTGGTGATTACTGCAAAAAGGAAAAACCACACAAGAAGATAGACACAGACAAAAAGGTAAACTAGAGTAAAAAGAGATTTTTAACATGGCATTTAGCAAGCAATATTAAACAGTTCTCCAACAGGCAACAAGTAGGCATTCAACACATGTTAACAAACAATGCAAGACTTTATGACTCAATTATCCGGATACATATAATAAGATTGGATTCATTGGATGCTTGCACTTGTGGTGGCCTCTACTGCTCTGCAGAGCCATTGTCAATGGGTTTCACCCTACCACACACAAGGTTAGTCTTCAATCATCTAGGCATCTAGGACCATTATCCTGCCAAAGACTAGGTACATGAGACTAATTGATTCTTTAGAGTTGTAGGATGCAATCCTTACTTGAATCCTTATCTAATTATATACACTACAACACCACCATGAAATCTCACCAAGACATTCATGGAATTACGTCTATCTCATACCACATTCATGTTTCTCACACCAAAACCATATGTTATCTCAAAACATCCCAATCTCATGCCAATACTCAACCAACCAGCCAATTCATGATTTATCTCACACCAAGCACACCAATTTCAGTTCATAAAATTCCATAATACATGCATACTCCCATACTTCATGCTTTAAAAAGGGTAAACCAATCAATCATGGAAGCATACAAACATTTGAACAACTTTGTTGTCAATCTCGCTCAAGCTAAGGAGCTCTCGCTTAGGCGATAGGAGACCCTCGCTTAAGCTAAAAGCTCTCGCCTAAGCGAGATTGCAAACAGAGAGTACTGAAGCATCCATGAGTTCTCGCTTAAGCTAAACCATCACGCTTAGGCGAGATCACTCTCGCTCAGGCGGACAACCTTCGCTCAAGCAATAACTCGTGATAAAGAGCAGGGACGAGCTTCTGCTGTTCTCGCTTAGGCGAAAGCTCCTCGCTTAGGCAAGAGCATCTCGTTTGGGCGACAAACCACTAACTTAGGCGAGCCTAGCAGATCCCTCCTACTTTCACGCATGCAAGCCAGAAATCAAGCAGATACACAAGGCACAAGTATTTTCACACAATCACCAACATTATTCATGCATTTATAACTCGAAATAGGCCCAAAACAAGCAAAGTAACTTAAAACATGCAAGACCCTAGCTTTTCTTACCTGGAAAAATGCTAGCAAATCTGCACAAACACCCTAAGAAGAGCACCACTACACATGATAGCTTACAAACCTGGAAAAACAAGCAAGGAGAACGAAACTAAGACCCTAGCTGAGGTTAAAGCGGAACTAAAGCTTCCAAACAGAAGAGAAACGAAAAAGGGAACAAGACTCTAGAGTTTTACTTACTCAGAAGTAGAGTCCGATTAACCCAACAGAGGAACTAGTTGTGCCCTAGCAGAGCTTCTGCTCAGAAGACAAAGGAGGGAGAGTAGTTGTTTTTAGAAATGAGACACAAGTGAGAATTAAGGGCTGAACAAGAATGTTGGGAGTCCCAAATGGACTCAGATCCAAAAAATAGGGCTTACAAAAAATATATATACTTTGTTATAAATTAATGTTCATATATAAAACAAAATTAGGATTAAGGCTTCTTATAAACTTTTAAAGTTCTACAAACTTTTAAAGTTTTACCATTATTCGTTTTATTAGTCGATTTTTTCGATTTTGTTAGGTTAAATTATATTTTAAAATTTACTTTTTAAAATAATATAAAAAAAATTCAAAATCTATTTTAATAAAATTTATTATTTGTTAAATATATCATACAATATGTCATCGAAGATCACCCAGAAATACTTAATATAATCTCATACTCATTATATATATAATGTGTTATTATAAGAAATATATTGAAGATCTTACAACGAGACTAGAGATAAAAATGTATTACAACATACATAATTACAAACTTCATTTTACTGTTAGATTTTATAAAATTAAATTAAATTTAAAAAAAAAATCATTTTTACCTACACATCCAATTATATAACACACTTTAATTTTGAAATTACCAACGTTGGGTAATGTTGCAACCACGAGTAGTTGAACCTGTTATGTCTTCACCTTCCCTCACTCATTCTTGTTTCTTGCCATTGCTACCAACATGTTAATGAAACAGCCTCTTGGGTTCAACAAAACAAATATCAATTCGAATTGAAATTTCACCAAATTCAAACAATTACATACTAACAAATTTCTCATCATTTTGTATTATGTCCAAAAGTTTCACATAATTTAAAAGCAATTTAAAATGCACAATACTTCCAATGTTAAATTATATGGAGACCTGGTTCGATATTAAAAAGGAAAACAATTAAAAAGTACAAGAGAAGATTTCTTCCACACTTAATGAAAGGATATAAAAAATTTTGATATACAAATTTTGTGTCAAAAAAATTCATGTTTAGTTTCAAAATTTTCCAAAGTTCCATATTTAATTCCATAGTCAAACACCAATAGCAAAAAAAGAAATTGGTTTTTGTTACTTTTTTTTTAAACGTGGTATAGTTTCAGACGTTGAAAACATTTTTTTTTTTAGTTTTGAATGGTTAAATTAAATTTTTAATTTAGAGATCTTTAGCAGATTTATCTTAAATTTTAGATGTTTGGATGACCATTTACCAAATTAATTTTGAATGAAATTTATTTTGCGACGTTGATTTTAATCAAATTTATTTTTTAAGTAAAATGAACGATGTTTCAAAGATTCTTACTCTCAAAACAAAAAAAAAAAAAACGTAAAAGTTACTTACAATTGTTTGAACGATAAATCAATTCTAAAATTCACCAGAAAAAGAAAAACTATAAATCAATTCTTAAGTTACCGTTGATTTGCATTCAAGTTTTGAATGTCACTATCTTTCACTTTCATGTCAAATTCATATAAAAATGTAAAAGTTATAAATCCTTGCTTCGATTTGAACAGATTAACAACTCTAAACCGTATTCAGACTCAATGAATTCTCAAATATAACAAATCCCATTGACTATTTTTTAGTTCAACTTGATTTTGAAGAATTCAGCTTAAACCAAATGCACACAGTTTTTCATAAATTTGAACTAATAGTAAAAAATAGTTTAATATTATGTATTGAAATAAACTTTACACTATAATATAATTATATATAATTAGTAATAGAAATATAACTTTTAAAATAATAAAGAATTTGATTTTTCTTTTAACACTGTCCGAATTTAATTCTTGACTATAACAATCTTGGACCAGATTGTACCTATTTTTTCACTGTGTTAGATTAGTAAAAAAAAGACATAAAACATTATCATTTGTAAATTTTAACTTAACTTATACAACGATTATAACAAAAATAATAAAATTTAATGTAATCTCATTTTAGACATTATTAATATTATTAAAAGTGTGAGGCTCCTTGCAAACACCTTTGAGTGGGCCCCACAATCTGGAAACTAAGAAAGATTGAAGATTGCAGCACACTACACTTTTTATAATCTGTTAAAGTTGTCTGCTTTTCCAACACAACCAACCATGCTTTCTGATTTGAATTTCAAATTTGAATGTGGATGTACGTACCCACAAACAAACGGTCACATACATAAAAAATATATAACACTAATACTAATAATGCTAATACTAACAAAGGGAATCATAATAATAATGTGGTAAAGTTTGGATCTTTTGAGGTTTCGACGTTGCAGGGAAACATGGGTGACTCAACTTGTCTCATGCAGCAACCATTCTGTTATGCTTCAGGCATTTCCAATGAAGCCAACGAGGTCCGTTCATTCATCACTCGCTTCTGTTTTCCAGAATATATGTATTGATGAATTCTTAATCTCTTCAAATAACTTCCATATTTTTAAAATCTTTTTCATACTCTTTTACTTGGGCATGCATGTAGTGTGTGATTCAGTAGAATGAAAGGAAAAAGATTGCATTTTCAAAAGGGTGTTTGTTCCTGCTTTCGCTAGTGAGATTCATACAAGTTTTTGATGTTTGATGGGGTTGTGAGTTGGGTTACAGTAACATAATCGATTGAAGCTTTGTGTTTTGGTCTGTTGTTGGGTGCAATTAATGAAGAGGAGATTTTTCTTTTTCTATGTTGAATGAAGGTTGATCTTGAAAAAACTGTGAAACTTGTGCGTTTCAGAACAACCCAATTCATGCACTGGGGCAGTCAATTTCGTTTGGGAGGTTCATGTCAGAGTCACTGGCATGGGAGAAGTGGTCTACTTTCTCCCACAACCGGTATGTGGAGGAAGCAGAGAGGTACTCAAGACCTGGTTCTGTTGCACAGAAGAAGGCTTTCTTTGAAGCTCACTACAAGAAACTTGCTGCTCAGAAGGCTGCTGCAATGCTTGAACAAGCAAACAATGGAGCACAAAACAATGCCACTGTTACTCATCAAAAGGACAATGACACTGTCACTCATCAAAATGACAGTGTCACTGTCAATCATAATTCACAAACAAGTCCAAATTCTGAAATGGTTGTTGAGGTAGAGCAAGATGCAAATGTTCTGACTGTTACACCTGAAAGTGTCAAGGTAGAGGGAACTGAGGCAGAGATGGAAGAAGTTGCTGTTGTAGGAAATTCAATGGAGGTTGAATTGCAAAACCAGGTTGAAGATCTTGATGATGCACAAAGGGAGCAAAATGAAAAGCTTAGTGTAAATGTAACACCAGTTTTGACACCACTAGCAAAGGTTATTATGTGAATTAATTTCCCGGAATCTTTTTCTTTTGAAATTTTGAGGTCATATCATAACACTTACTTGCTATTGCAGCAGGTATCTATATCTGATCAGGAAGTTCTGGCTGATGTGGGAAACAAGAAACCTCCAGTTTCTTCCTTCAAGTTGTCATCAAAGGCTAATAATGGAACCTCCAAGTTCACCTCTACACCTGTCAAGTCCACAGCTGCTATTTCTTACAAAAAAGAAAACATTGCTTCACCAATTAGCATAAAACCTGCAAATGGAACCTCCAAGTTCACCACTACACCTGTTAAACCCACAGCAGCTACTTCTTTCAAAAGAGACAACATTGCTTCACCAATGAGCAATAGACCTTCCAAGTTCACCGCTACACCTATTAAGTCCGCTGCTGCTATTTCTTTCAGAAGAGATAATATTGTTACACCAGTGAACAATATGCCTGTTGGATTAAACACTGCAGATAAAAAGAGATCTACTCCAAGATCAGTTAACTTTACACCCATTAGGGAACTTAATCGGTTGACTGCATCAGTCATGAGAAAGTTTGAAAGCACAAGAGTTGGTGCTGGTCCTTCCAAGGCTTCAAAGGATAATTTGACTCCTATGAGAACTCCAACTATGGTATCTCAGCCATTTTGCTTCTTTTGAAATTTTCACCCAATTCCAAGCCTCCTACTTTCATCTTGTCATGCTCATTCATGTTGCAATGTCTGTCAAGGATGCTAAAGTGAGTCATTTTCCAATTGCAGGCTTCCAAGGAGATTCAAAAGCATACATTGACCCCATTAACTGAAAAGAAAGGGTACATGATTTCTAACATGTTTAATTATAATTCTAATGTGAAACTGTTTGCTTTCAGTTTTTTTCTAGCTGCTTCGCATCCTGTATTGAGTATGCAAATTTGTAAAATTTCAGGAACAAAACACCTCTTGATTTATCATCAGCACCACGCAGCCATACGGGTGGTCCTAAATGGAACTTTCTTTCTGGAGAGTAAGTTATCTCCACTTGGGGGCTTTTGTTTCCTTAGTTACTGATTGGGAAGGTCTAACACATATGCAAGTACTTTTACCAGTATATTCTGTTGATCCTTAAGGGGCTTTTGTTTAACAATGTATTATTTGCATGCAGAAATAGAATGAAGTCTCCACTTATATCATCCCCTTTCAGCTTGAGGACAGAAGAAAGGGCTGCGAGAAGAAAGAAGGCAAACTAATAACCTCATTTTTCTCTTATATTCAGCTGATTTTGTGACTTTGAATATTAAAGTACTTATCTGTTGATCTTCATCAATTTTAGAAACTTGAAGAAAAGTTCAATGCTAATGAAGCACAAAAAGTGCAGTTGCAGACCAAACACAAGGTGGGTGACAAGTAAAAACTAATACTAAGTGAGACATTGTTGTGAGAATTATGTTACTTTGTTCCTTAAGTCAATTAATTACACCCAATCCTCTTGTTTGCAGGAAAAAACAGAGACTGAGATTATTAGAAAACTACGCCAAAGCTTTTGCTTCAAAGCAAGGCCACTACCTGATTTTTATAAGGAAAGGAAAACATCGAAGGGTGAGACAAAAAAGGTATTTTTCTCAAATTGTTAACAATTACAATGACCATTTGCATTTCAGGATTGGACAAAACAGAGAATTCTAGGGTTAGGGGTGATTTTTTATTTGCGACAAGATTTTGTTTTCACTTTAGTTTCTGTTTTTAAAAGTCTTCATGGATAACAGTGAAAACAAAGTTATGTTCTCTGTTTCCAACACACTTTTGTTTTTTTCAAAAATAAAATACACACTTTTGTTTTAACGGCTATGCAAACTTTCGAAATTAAGACAAAGTGTTTATGTGTCGTTTTCATAATTAGAAATAAAAAAACAAGATAAAAACAACGAAGATTTTTCAGACCAGATAAGTCCAAATCCATGGTGAGCAAATACCTTATAATCCTATAAAATAAATAAGTTTTAATTTCTGTGTATTTTAAAATCACTACTTTTGGTTCTAGTATGATACTAGTATTATATGACTATTCCCAATAGTAAATACTAATATTATAATATAATTTCAGCATAAGATATTTAAAAAAATTCTGAATATCTTAAAAGAATTGTTATTTATTTATCAAGAATTATAAGTAGTGATTTAAAAAAGTTCAGAAAGATGAAGATAAAAAAATATTTTATGAATGATCTTCAATTTTTTAACAATGAAAACAACAAATTTTACAGAAGTTTCTGTAAAATATTTCCATCAGAACTTTCTGATTACTCTACTAATAGCTAGAAGTTCAATTGCTGCCTTTCAGGACCTACTGACACATTCTGAAACACCTAAAGATGGAAGGAAATCCACTCCCACAATGGCAGAGAACAAAACTTATTTTCCTCCCAACAGACCCGTATTGAAAACCAGTGGCACTAAACATTTCCAGGGAAAGAGTGGTCGCACCTTGACTCATCCTCTGACTTCAACTTCCCACGTAATTCCAACTCATGAGAATGCATCACCAAATATTCAGCACGGATACCTGCATTCTAGAGACTACAAATATTAACCATGTTGATTCCAAATTAACCATGGGAGGAAACATTAGTGCAGACTTGTAAATGTAGCTTGATGGGGTTGTATTGTATCACATTAGTTAGACCCAATGATCATAAGTATGACCCTTGTTGCACTCCTGGTATATAGCAACATTGGTCATTACTGTTCTTCTGACATGTATTCCTTTTTCTGTTTCCACCCTCTCACCATTGTTGAGCAATTCATTATTTTAAAATGTATTACAAGTTTTGTAGAAGTCACACTCAAGCTGTAGCTAAATCAGAATCATATAACTAGAATGGCAAATTGGTTTATAATCACCGAAGGAAGGATATGCCAACAGTCGCCAATTCTCAGCAACAAAATGAACAAACGAAGTTTCTATTAAATTCCTTAAAAAAATCCTTTTTTTTTTATAACATTGTGCAGCAAAATTTGTTGCAACGATTATCAAGAAATATGCATGATCGTGTATAGTGTGCAGTATAGTTTCAAACATAAATAAGACAAAAAATATTTATGACAATTAAAAAAGTTTTTTATTTCCCCTAAACTTCTCTTCATTGAAATTTGATATACATAAAAATGTCATTCAAAATGAAGCCTAAATTAAATGAAGGATATTGTGCAGATAATAATATCCTTAAATACAGTGAATTATTTGAGACCAATCATTTATGGAAATTTATTTGCTTATTTCAAAGTCAGAGGGTGTGTTTCTGAACCTAGGTCTTTGGCTTACAAACTAACCTTTCAGGAAGATGCTGCACATCTGTCATAAGACTAATACATTACAATTACATAGGCTATCTGTTTGGTAACAAAACGCTACTTTGTATCTGCCATGGTTACAAAACGGTGCCCTTGGCAAATTTAAACCCTTCAATTTACAAGTTCAAATTTGCCTATAAAGTTCAGAGGTCAAACTCTAGCATCTTTTGTCCATCTCTTTAATATGTACCGAGATGGAACAATCCTTATGTTCACATAGTCAAGAACTTTTAATGCATGGCAACATAACATCCCCACATACTCAAATTTCATACAGCTACAACTGATTGTCTCATCAGAAGAATCAAATGTAACTGAATATTCCCGTGCCTGTTCATATACGCTAACTTTATAATTATACAACGATCCATTTTCAGTGCAATGCTTTATCACTAGATTCAAAGATGCTTCATATTCTTTCTGAAATAACTCAAATATCTTTGGTGTGTATGGAGCTCTTGCATGCTTTAACGTAACGATATCCCCCAGCAGCGGTGGCATACGCTGGTTCATGTCATAATTGGCTTCTAATTCCTTGTAGTGCCAATCAGTAACCACTTTAACAAGATACTTGAAAAGTGGAAGAATGTCGGAGTCATGCTTTAGGTACCTTTTCAGGTTGCCAGTAAGATTTTCTCTCAGTAGCATGCTTTCTATGTCAGCACAAAAATATTGTCTTCCATATGCTATAGCCCATCGATTTCTGCTTCCAAATATTTGTTGCAACCATTTATTTTCCCACAGATTGTACTTGTCCAGGAGAGCATTCCATTCATTAACAAAATAATCCTCCTCCTCGTGATGAAAAAGGCAGCTTCTTAAATCATTTACGAAAGAATCAGATCCAGCAGAAACATGACTCAGATGCTTGAGGGCATCTTGATAGACATGCCATACACAAACTCGATGATTTGTTTGGGGTAGTATGACATTGATTGCTTCAGCTGTTACAACATCTAGATCTGTAAGTATCGTCTTTGGCTTTCTTCCAGACATTGCCTCAAGGAAAACTGTAAACAGCCACTTCAAAGATTCTACAGATTCATTCTGAAGAAGTGCAGCCCCAAAGATAGTCATTTGCTGGTGATTATTTATACCAAGGAATGGAACAAATGGCCGGGAGTCCTTATAGTATTTATAACTGCTATCAAAACAAACAACATCACCAAAATCAGTGTAATCAACAATCATCTTTGTATCAACCCAAAATATATTAGTTATTTGATCATCAGCATCAACCTGGAATGCGTAAAAGAAAGAAGGATTCTTTGTTTGCTTGATTTGGAAGTGAAGCTTAATCTTTTCAATATCTCCCTCCTTCATGTTGCTACTACATTTGAAAGGTAGTTTATACTCTCGGTTGACGGGATCATAATCAAGACGAGCCTTGCAATTGGTTTCAGAGGTTGATGTAGGCAATCCATCCATTATGTTCTTTTCAATTTGAGTAGCAGTTAACCCCTTTTGTTGTGATCTTAACATGTGCACTCTACATGCATCAACAAGTTCATGATTATGCTTTTCCTCAAAGTGGGTAACATGATACCTACCATCAGGTTGGCGAGAAATAACCATTTGG
>Ga0099823_1001219_pt1 | contig 20574 bp, 12 predicted proteins | sample CowpearedBW_FD_76831 | JGI IMG/M metagenome (GOLD analysis project Ga0099823, IMG submission 76831) | Root nodule microbial communities of legume samples collected from California, USA - Cow pea red BW | ecosystem: Host-associated > Plants > Roots > Nodule | place: USA: California | collected...
CATTATTTTAATGTTTTGCATTCGAAGTTATATAAGATTTTTTTTTTTTTTGAGTTAATTCATGATTCATCATATTTAAATTATTACTGTCTTTTCGTTCAAAAAAAATCTCACAATTTCAATATTTAATAAAATAAAACATATTAAGGTATCCCATTTACTAGTCCAGTTCATTCATAACTAATATTGTATACACTTTCTCAATCGCTTCACTAAAGTTACTGATTTGATTTTAAATTATAAAAGTTAAGAAAAAACAATACATCAACTTCTATAAAAGTTAAATTAACTTTTATGTACAAGTTAAAAAGAATTTAAAGAAACATATACATTTTCTTCTCAATTTAAATTAGGATTATAGATGATTGCTGAAGTTTTTTCCTTATAAAAAAATAATAATAAATTTCGGTTACAGCCCATTGTAGGTTTAATTCACTTTCAGCACAAGAACCATGCCTTTTACTTTCTTCATCCCATAATTTCTTCGCAGGAAAAGATAGCCAAGAACCATTAGCCTAACCCAAAACAAAATGGGTCTTTCTTCCTGAACCCCATAAAAGTTATAATTTCCAAACTATCTTTTATTAAAATTATAAAAATAGTTGTTTTTTATATTCTTTTTTTTTTTCTGAGCAGCTGGTGTGGTAAATGGAGTGTAGGAGGTGACATCAATCGTCCTGTGACAGAGGCCAAGTAGGTCGGGTCACAATCAAACCGTGACGTTTAAGCTGTTACATTCTTAAGTAAAAAGAGGTATACCTTAACTAATGGCTATAGTTTTTGGTCTAATGATAAGCGTTCGATTCTAACAATTGTTATCAAAACCAATGTCACGAGTTCAAATTAAGGAGAAACTAAGGTTTTTACTTTGAATGAGGAGTTTGAGGAGAATTTTCAAATTTAGGGAGGTACATAAAGAAATAAATGGAGGTGCAGACAGTCGCAGCCGAACAAAACCCTTTTAACTTCTGTGTCCAGCCGAAAATATAACGAGCTTAACAGTTTAGACTTACTCTTTTTTTCTTTACTCAACTTTCAACGGGGTCATAATAATTCTAAATTTATTTATTTTTTGAGTCTGTTAATTTGAAAAGTGTTTATTTCAATTTTTTTCTTGAATATTGTTAAGAAAAATTCTTGCAAAGTTTTGCTTTATAAATTCTTATATATAAAATATAAACTTAATGAATTTTTTTTATATAATTTGAAAGATTAAATCATTTTCTATTAGTTCACATATTCATAAGGTATTAGTTTCAATATTGGTAAGAAAATATTAAGTAAGTCTTATTCTTTTTTTTTATTTTGTCTCAAATAGGTTTCTATTTTGAAAACTTTGTTGCAATTAGATCTTTTCCATTAGTAATATAGTAGGCATTCGCTTAAGTCCGCATTCATTTAAGTTCGCATATCATATAAATCTGCATTTGGAAAGGGAAAATTATCGAATCAATAATTTTGTGACTTTATTTTTAGAAAAAAATCACATAAAGTCATGTGACGATTATTTTCGATTCATTGAGTATGATTGTTGATTGACCATTTGTAAAATGCGACGAAGGGTAAAGAGCGCACCCTTAGCTTGATTTATTTAACTAATGATAAATAAGGGGAATATTTAAACTCACTCACATATTGATATCAAGGTTGATAACATTTTCTAATGAATTCAAGATAATTTGTGTTGGTCAACTTCAATTTCATCCAGACCAATTACTTACATTTTGTATTCTATTACATTTCGTTATACATAGAGAGAGTATATGAATAAAATAAAATAGCAAGTTCCTCCTATAACATATTGCATATATCTATCATATATATCATATATATCATATCTCTCATATTTCAAAATCTCTAAAAAATTTTAACACCCATGATATTCCACATTATAATTATATGACCTACCTGTAATATTTCCTATTGTAATGTGAATCCTAAAATTCCATAAGTCCACATCCCAATTTAGTCCGCATCAAACTTTCAATATCAAAATGCGAACTTAAGTGAATGTTTATTGTACACTGACAGAGTTAACTATGTGTCACGTGTCATTACATGATTTTTTTTTATAATTAAAAAATAAATTGTCACGTATCAAGCTGACATTGTGTCACGTGGTAGAAGCGGTTGATGTGGCAGTGAAAGTGCCACGATGTGAAATATCTCAATGTAGTTCCCTCTATTTATTATTTTGTCTCAATTTGGTCCTAATTTTTTTAAAACTAAATCAATTTCATCCCTATACCAAATTTAATTTTTATATAAATTTTACAATGTTATTTTTATTATAATTGATATTTTTAACCAAATTAAGTTTATTTAAATGTATATTTTGTATTGAAATTTATTTAAATTTTATTTTAAATATTTATATATCTATAATTTATAGATAAATGTTAAAGATGATTTGAAAATAAAAACTTTATAAATTCAAATATAAAATTTTAAAACAATTTTATAACAATTAAAATAAATATATTTATTTAAAATTTTACAATTCAATTTATAAAGTTGTTATTTTTAAACCAACTCTAACATTTATCTATAAATTATTGATATATAAATATTTGAAATAATATTTAAATAAAGTTCACTGTAAATAAAAATTTAATCTTGTTAGAGATATCATTGTGACATTTATATAAAGGTTAGATTTTGTCTCAATTTGAATAAAGATGAAATTGCATCAGTTTTAAAAAGTTATTACTAAATTGAGACAAAATAACAAATACAATGACTAAATTTAGAATTTTCACATTCAATAGTGACATGTGGCACTGCCACTGCCACATCTCATTGTCTCTGTCATGTGACACATTGTTAGTTTGACATGTGGCACTTTTTAAATTATAAAAAAAAAACTACGTGCTGACATGTGCCACATAGTTAACTTTGTTAGTGTACTACTAACGAAAAGGGCCTAATTGCAACGAATTTTCCAAAATAGGGACATGATTGAGACAAAAGAAAAAAAACACCTACTTAGATTTTCCCATAAAAATGGGGACCAATGAAATGATTTAACCAATTTAAAATGCAGGTTTAAGACAAATGTTAAAGTCATAATAATTCAGGATAACTAAGATCGTGGTCATTTATTGTTGACAGGTAATATGAGGTGTAAATATGCTCTTGTTTTTATTTTTGTTTGCAGTCATTTGAAAGTGATGGCGAAAGTAGATTTGAGGGATGACATTTCATTCCATCTTGCCTAAAACAAAGAAATATAAGGTGTGTTCTTTTGAGAAGAATGATTTGAGAGAGATAGAGAGAACATATTTAAGTGAATTTGAAGATGAACACTACAAAAAAATTACAATTTATCTACAGATTATTACATACGGATTTAAATTCATAAGTAAATCAGATATTACATACGGATTATTACTTCGAAGTTTATGTTATTTTTTTTAAGGGATTTGGAAGTGATAGAGGAGTGAATTTAAAAGTAAATTTTGTGAGAGTCGATAAAGGATTTGGCTGATGTGATTAATAAAAAATAAAATGTAATTGATGAAAAAGTTAAATTACCAAATTGTTCTCAATGTTAAAGTTATTTAAAATAAAAATTAGATAAGTTGTAATTAATTTTTTAATTTTTTATGATGAATAAAATTATTAATAATATATATTATTAAAAAATATTATAATATATTTTATTTGAAAAATAAATATTTTAATTTTCAATATTAAAGCCAAGATTTTGGAATCAGATACAAGAATATTAGAACCGGATAAAGGAACCAAGATAACTCATGATTTTAGAATCGTATACAAGAATATTGGAACCGAATAAATGAGATAAAGCTTTTGAAGTTGGAATCGGATCCAACTACAATGTATCTGGTTCCATTACTTCTTCAATAACACACTTGTCGTTCTACTTCGTCACTGTTACTATCTTTGTGAATGACCATTAACAATGGTGGAAAACTACAGAAGTGTTATGAAACATCAAACATCAAAGGAGAGTAGAGTGGTGGGGGACATCAAAGAAAAAGAACAATCATATGGTCTCACCATGAATATACAGACCTCGAGCATTAGGAGCAGTGTGGGTGTTGTATCTTGTAATATACTAAGTAGCAGGATACAAAATGGTTAAGTATCTTGTAAATCAGCGTTTTTCATTCCTTTGTATTCCTCGATAACGAATACAATAAATCCCTACAATCATCACTCTCCATCACCTTTTAACAGTAATTCATCTAAAAAACACGTCCTTAGACGTTTACAAAAATATATTTGTTTTACTATAACGTGCAACACTCTTTTTTATTACGTTGCTTTTACTTTTGTTTTAAAAACTCTTATTGAATTCTAGTTTAACATTTCTATCTAATTTTTACTTAATTGTTATCTAAATGCTATTTTAGAAATAAAAATATATATAACTTTTAAAATTATTATTAATGTAAAAAATAATACAAAATGTCAACAATTAGATATTTACGATAATGGGATGTATTCTTTATTTATTTCTATTATTATTATTTTTTTCAAATTTATTGAATAATATATTTTTTTTTAAATTACTCGTCCAAAAATCATTTCATATTACAATTATCATTAAGGACAATTTTGTAATTTTTCTTTGCTATCTATAAAACTTTTTCTTAATCTATATTACATTACTCACAAACTTCACAAACTTCACTCCTAAATTCACTCATTTTTATCTCTCAATCCCTTTAAAAGCAATATAAACTTTACCTTCAAATCCAGTCAAATTTATCTACTCACTCTTCTTCAAATCCAGTTAAATTCATCCACTCACTCTCCCTCAAATTCAGTTTTATAAAAGAACATCCCATGTATCTTCAAATGTAATATTTTTTTACTATCTATAAAAGCTTTTTTTAATCTACTACACCACTCAAATCAGTCACAAACTTTTAGAAACTTCACTTCTAAATTCATTCACTTTCACCTCTCAATCATTTAAAAAAAACACAAATTTTACCTTCAAATCAATTCATATTCATCTACTCACTCTCTTTCAAATCCATTTACATAAAAGAATACACCATGTATCTTCAATTGTTTGATGATTTTAGTAATTCTAAATCCTAGATCTTCAAATTATTGGTCACTTATAATTTAGTGTTTTTCTTTTTTCATTTTATGGGTGCATCAGAAGCTTTGTTGAGTTTTTTTCTTAACAATTAGAGTGTCTTCTCAAAATGGAATGTTCTATTTTTTGTGAAATGTTTTATAAGCTTAGTCTAATTTTTGTATGGTTTTCCTCTTATAAATAAAAATTAAAATTATTACTCAAACCAAGTCAAAGAACTAGAGTGCTATAATTGTTATAAACATTACAAAGTGTTCTTAAAAGTTCTAAAAAATAAGCAAAATTGTTACTACAAAAAATTATTTCATTAACAACTAATTTTAGTGATCAAAGGCTCTTAGTTACTATAGTAACTAGTTTAGATACCAATTTAAAAAATAAAAAATTATTGGTTACTAAAATAGTTACCATTATAAATAAAAAATATAATTGGTCGTTAAATTGTATATCCATTCATTTTTAAAGTTTGGTGTTCGAATAAGAACGAATTCCAATCTTGTATAAAAAATTAAATATTAAAAATATATTTAACTCTAAAAACTAACAAACAAGAGCTGAAGTTGAAATCTCTCTAATCTAACTACCACATGGAGTGTCATTATTACTCAAATAGTCAAAACTAAAGAGTTTTAGGGTATTTTCATAAGTGTCTTTCGGTTTGGACTAACTTTAATGTAAAATTGAAATTCTTCTATGTCCAAAATTTTGATATATTTTGGTCCTCAAATTTTAAAAGTGAATGAATATAATTATTTTATCTCAATTACGTTAAAAAAAAATTTACGTGTCAAACATGTTTTCCAATTGATATTAAAGTGAGAACGTGTCAAATGATGTAAACAACTCAAATAATATTATTTAACATGTAAAAAATATTTAATGTAATTACACTAATATAGTTCTCTTACCTCAATTACGTTTAATTTTATTTGCGTGTTAAATTTGTTTTTCAATTGACATTAAAATGAAAACATGTCAAACAGTGTCAACACCTCAAATAATATAGTTTAACATGAAAATATTTGATATAATTAGGTTAAAATTTATTTTTAAAATTTTGAGTTTGAAAAAAAACAAATTCTACTAAAAATATATTTAATCTAATCCTAAATACAAAGAATGATGTAAGTGAAAAAATTAAAATGTCTCTAATCTAACCACCGCACATGAAGTGTCATTATTACTCAAATAACCAAAACTAAACCGTTTAATGGTCTTGTCATAATGTCCTCCTGTTTGGACTACTGTACACATTTAATATTGGGAGGTGATATAAACTAAAGATGTTATATTTCTCTAATTAAGAGTCACAAATGTAGATTATTTCACGTTCCTGTGTATTCCATGCTCCTAGCTTGTCGTTATTCAAATTCACCAAACCAGCAACCCAAAGTCTACCTGTCATTAAGCAAAGAAAAAGTAAACAGAAAAAAAGCTTATAGATGATTTGATTAATATATAATAAAATAAATTTAGTTGTATTAATATATTTAGAAAATAATGTATAAAAAAGTTAAAATCATTTAACATAAAAAATAAATTTTAAAATTAATATGTTTTTATAAATAAGCTTTTATACTGAGATTTAAAATTAATTACTTCTATTTATTTATTATTTAATGATCATTTAAATTATTTATTTATAAATATAGTTATTAATAACATTATTTTCATTAAAAAAATCTAATAATCAAAACAGTATAAAATATAAATATAATACAATATTTAGAAAGATAATCAGCTATGTTTATAATTGATTATTTATATCAATATTACATATGAAATTTTGTAGTATTTTTTTTTCGTTATTTCAAATGGAAATTAATAATGTTTTTCTCTTCTATTTTCATATTTGTTCTTAATTTTCATTGTTTTTTTTCGCGTTTTCTCTTTTATTCTTTTTTCAAAATATTAACAAAGTCGCAATATGTTTTATATTGATTTCTTATTTTTAAAATGGTGAATTGATTACCTAAAGTTAGTCACCATGAAAGAAAAGGCATGGGGCAAGGGTGTCATGAGACATTGACATCTTCACCAACAAAATGTTTAAAGTTTCTTGTAGTGGTGGGGTTGGTTGGTTCAACCACTCCCTGGGTCCCACTCACCAACCCAATTAACCTAACACACTTCTCTCCCTCTCTCTATTTCTTTCAACTCACCTTCCACACAGCTACACACACAAAAATGGCACCGGAACCATCATCGGAGGTTCCCCCAAACTTCTGGGGCCACATGCCGGAAGAGGAATACTACACCTCCCAAGGCGTCCGCAACACCAAGTCCCAGTTCCAAACCCCCAATGGCAAAATCTTTACACAATCCTTCCTCCCTCTCCACCAACCCATCAAAGCCACCGTCTTTATGACCCACGGTTACGGCTCCGACACCGGTTGGCTCTTCCAGAAAATATGTATCAGCTTCGCAAACTGGGGTTACGCTGTCTTCGCCGCCGACCTCCTCGGCCACGGCCGCTCCGAAGGCCTCCGCTGCTACCTCGGCGACATGGAGACCGTCGCCGCCACGTCCCTCTCCTTCTTCCTGGACGTCCGCCGCAGCGAGTCTTACAAAACCCTCCCCGCATTCCTCTTCGGCGAGTCAATGGGGGGCTTAGCGACGATGCTAATGTACTTCCAATCAGATCCGGGGACGTGGACGGGCCTGATTTTCTCGGCGCCGCTTTTCGTTATCCCCGAGGATATGAAACCGAGCAAGGTGCATTTGTTCATGTACGGTCTGTTGTTCGGTTTGGCTGACACGTGGGCAGCGATGCCTGATAACAAGATGGTGGGAAAGGCGATTAGGGATCCTGAGAAGTTGAAGGTTATAGCTTCGAATCCTCGGAGGTACACGGGCCCACCTAGGGTGGGAACCATGCGGGAGCTTCTGAGGGTGACGCAGTATGTGCAAGATAATTTCTCCAAAGTGACGGCACCGTTTTTCACCGCTCACGGAACTGCTGACGGCGTTACGTGCCCTTCGTCGTCCAAGCTGCTTTACGAGAAGGCTTCCAGTGAGGATAAGACGTTGAAGCTTTATGATGGGATGTATCATTCCTTGATCCAGGGCGAGCCTGATGAGTCTGCCAACCTTGTGTTGGGGGACATGAGACAATGGATTGATGATAGGGTTCGAAGATATGGTTCCCAATAGATTAAGTAAATTACATGATTAATGGAATTGCTGTTGTTGTGGACAATGTGACATGTAAAAATGCGACAAATTTGGGAGAAGATTGCTGAACTGATGATCTTGGTGGAGAAAAATTGTTGACTTGATATATAAACTCAATCTTGTTATTTTAAAAATAATACTAACTTGCACATGTATAACTTCTATTCTAAATGAAATTTTCAAGAGTTATGATACAGTTAATTTTTTTCAAGAATACTTATAATAGAGTAATTTATAAAATTTTAGAAATAATAAATAAAATACATAATTATTTTAAGAATTTGACTCTGACTATTCAAATGCATAACCAATTAAAACTAAAACAGTAGATATACTATAAGATAGCAGAGATAAAAGTAATCAAAATAATATAACTATTTAAGCAAATAATTAAAGTACATATAATAAAGTTACTTAGCTATTTATTTGTTTAATAAATAAATTAAGACTTATAAAAGGAATCAGGGAGGTAATAAAAAGAAGTCGTATAACCTGATCTCATGCACAAGCCTACAAGTTGTTGCTTGTTTAAACTCTTGTCAGACACATTAGTATATATAAGTGGATTAAACAAAGCAATATGGGACAAAACTTTTTAAAATACTTTAAAATAAAGCCAAAAACAACCACGACCAAAAGAAAGAACAGCAATGAAATATTCCAATAATCAGTATTAACACACTGCAACGCAAGACGGAAGCGAAGGAAAAAAAAAGCAGGAAAAGCAAGCTTTCTATACGATGTTCCCTTGTATTTACATTTGTCGCAATATACAAAAGAATGACACAAGCAATAACTAATCTAAAATATATATTTCTTTGGAGGCATATACAAAAAGGGCGTCGAAATTAATTGGGATGTGTTCTGTACGAATAAGAATCCTCCGGAAAACAAAAAGACGAACCTGGTAAATCTATTGGAGTTTCAAGGTTGAGCAAAGGCTTTAGTCTTCTATGAACCTCATTACTCAGAAAATTGATTTCCTCAACAGTCATGAGAAAAGCAGATTTGCAAGTCTCCTCATCTTTGAACGACAAAGTCCATCTGCCATCTACCGAAGCTTTTGTTTTCTTTTTCCGAAAGTCTTTGAAGTGAACAGGATTTACAAAAGGTAAAGAGGAAGTCCGAATCTGCAAGTGTAACCACGTTGCATGATTGTCATCAATCCTGGGCTATACAAAAAGAGGACAACTTTGATAAGAAGGTTACTATATAATCAGGGTAAAAATAATCATAAATTTTCAAAATACATCAATGGTTTGGCTTTGTATCATCACCACCAGAATAAATCGAGAAAACTATGATAAAAAAATATTTGACACAATATTTCAAGTTTAAAACACCAGTCAGTAATATAGGTAATTAAGTTAAAAAACAGTAATTCATCAATCAATTGAGAATCATTTATCCCAAGCTGAAAATAATTATCTAAGAATTTTTTTTATTCTATTTTTTCAAAATGACTTTGCATCATAATTGTCAGATTTAAAAGAAATGTTTCAAAACCAAATGAAATTAACTCAAGACAGATTCAAAGGAAAAAAAATATACATACATTGCACCCAGCCAAAGGGGCAACAGACCGAACCACTCCATGAGACTTCTTCAGTGGCAATTCTTCTGCAACAACAAGCCACCCAGAAATTCCTAAAGATATTGCTAGAAAGTACACATGAAGCTCTTTTCCCTTCTCGAAAGCTATCCTACAAGGCAGGGCATTGCCTGCAAATGGTAAATGAATAAGAGAATTTTATGAAAATAGAAAGGATCCCAGAAAGATTAGAGCTAACTGCTGTTTCATAATGATCTAAGCTAATTTAAACTACTCAAAACATAATTAACTTATTACAAGAGAGCTTTAAACATAAATTAAATTGTCTTCAAATTATCTTCCAATATTTGCTTGAGATTACTTTGTCATCATGAAATTTTGAACTCAATTCTTCCTCTTTTGCCAACAAAATTAGTTGATTGCAGACTAAAGATAATAGCCTGATGTTGCTCCATGGACCACAAAGGAATAACATGTGACAACCTAACAGAAGAAAACCTCCAAATACACATACAATCAAAAAGACCCACAAAGAAAAAAAAGTAACACTAAGGAAAACTGTAATTAGTGATAATTATTATTTAGAAGAGACCACCATTTTCTTCAAACTTCAAATAGGTGGAATTTAAATATTAGCTGCCTGCTGTCAGGTTTATTGCCAGAAATCAATAAATATGTGGTTTAAGTAACCCTTTTAATATGTGATAATGACATGAAGGCTCACAATATATTTTTCCACTTTAGTTTCAAAATCATCCCTTCAACCTAATACTTTGTAACACAATCAGTTCCTATATGCACTGAACCACTACAGCCTACAGACATGCCCATGTTCAGAAGTACAGAAGAGAGAAAATCCTTTCACACATGGCCAATGCCCATTTTAGACACTTCAAAAAAAGTCAGTATGACAATGTTAGTTTACTTTGATACAATAGAATTTATTAAGGAAGAAAATGAGATATAAAACAACATGATAAGGTATCCTCAAAAACTAAACAAAGAAAAGAAAAAGAGAAAATCAGAGTCTAAGCATGAAACACCAAACAATGCACACCAGTCACTCCAAGTCCCTCATGACTGTCTACACCAGCTTTCTCTCTTTGTTGTCACTTGTCTTTTCATTAATTGGTATAAAGTTGGTACTTGTTACTATTTGATTGATTAGACTATTAACTTTGGCAATGTACTTGGATTGGGTTCTCAGAAAATCCTTTGCAGCTGAGATTACAACTGAGATGTTTTTCTCCTCACTCTTTTTATTTCTACCCTCCCCTTTTTCCCTCCTTATTCTCTTCTTCCTTCTTTTTATTCTTCTGTTCATCCTAAAGCAAAGAATAAATCTCAAATTAAGTAAAACCATTGTAGAGAGTAGAAGAAACTGCAGTTCACATCACTGACCGAGGCTGACTTCAGTTCCTGCCTTTGGGCCTGACACGTCAATCCCAGAACCTTGGGCGCGACAGTTTGCAGGGAGATCACCAGGAGGGTAAATCAGTGGTTGCTCTGATAAAGTTCTGCCAAGAGTGAATATCTGAAGCTGGTGCAGTAGTACAAATACCTAAATGGGAAAATGACAACAAAAAGATCTTCATCATATAAAGCTACACATTAATACACAACCCAGGAAGAAACAGAATAGAGAACTCCAATTCACATTTTTATGCCACACTGCACTTTTAAAAAAAAAAAAAAAGCCTGTCGGGGCAGGGAGCATAGAAAGAGGTACAGACCTTCACCAACTCATGCATTCTTTTACCAGCAGCAAAAGATGACCCCTCTGGAATATGACCTGCAGTGACAAGAATCAGAGGGATCACTCAAAAGGCTTCTCACTCTTCCCTCGTAGGAAAAATTAATTGAAACAGATACAAGCTTACCTCCTGAAGAAATCTTCCATGGTAGCAAAAGTATGCAATTTGGTTCTTTCCGAGGAGATGATGACTCCATTGCTACAGGTAGGAAAAAAAATTGTTCAAGAACATAAGTACAACTATCACAATCAAACAAGCAGAACAATGTGATATAAAAATTCACCTCTTTTGCACTTTCTCCATTCATCACAGAGAACAGAAATAAGTAAGTCGGACCAAATACCTCTAACCTCCTCTACAAGAGCAGAAGCATAACTCTTGTATGAAACCTGTATACAAAAGAATATTGATATAATTGCATTGGGAGATGAAAATGGTGCAGATGATACTAGTAGGACAGACAGACATTTTCATTTTCCATTACAATTGTTTCTACTAGATCATCTCTTTTGCACTCTCGATACATATTCTATTCATTAATTTCTACAAACAGCCTACTAATGTGACTATTCATGAACAAGGCATGATCTATCAAAAAGTACAATCTTCAGACAACACATTTATTATTTCTATAAATATTTATACTGATATCTTGTCTCCAATTACTCAGCTTTCTTAAAATATCTACTGGATTCCTACTGAAAACCATTGACTGAATTATGTAAATGGTTCAAATGATATCGGACCTTGATTGTACCAAGACATCTATATGGGAAATATAGAGGGCATAATGAGAGAAGGGTCCAAGAAGGGGAGGAGTTTGGGGAGGGGGGTAAGCACTAATTTTGAGGACTGATAATAGTACTCTTGACTTCCATATTTTTGTAAACACCACGTGATGACAAGAGAATGTATTCAGTTCTCAAGGGTGTTGCTAGAAAAGAAGCCCCATCCATTCTTACTTTCAGTAATTCAAGGTGATGGTTGTTGAATTCTGAAACACTGTAAGGAAGCAACTGACGCAAAAGCCATCCACCATCCCATAGTATCTCTGCAGATATATCAGAGCGACAACTGAGGCTCACTAATGCATTAATCACCTGAAAAAACAGAGGATTCATAATAAATCAAACATAACAAACTGCAAAGAAGCATTTGGTGAATAGTAGTTTTGGACAATGCTTGCAGCACCAAAACATGAATTTTTAAGTATTACTAAGAAGAAAATGGAAATGATGCCAATAACATTTCATCCTTTAAGGCCCAACAAGAAATAGTTTTAATGGCAAACGCATACATTTGGTATGAAGTCTTCTGAAATTTACACTAATATAAGAGGGCAATCCAGTACATGAGGCTACCAACTAGCGTGGTGCGGGAAGGTTAGATTCTTAGACACACATGACCTTACTCCACCAAGGAGAGACTATTTCCAGGATTTGAATTCAGGACCTTGAAGTCATAAGACGATATTTCCATTGTGCTAAAACTCTACCTCTGATAATTACTAATAAATGGTAAATTAAGTTCAATGAAAATTATCAAACTAAATTATTTCACAAAAAATATAAATGTATGCATGTATTTGCACACTAACAGATATACAATAACCACTTATCCTGAGTAAACAGTAAAAAATCTGGTAACTTCAGTTTTACATCGATAGTCTAAAAGTTTTTCACATTAAACTTTTACAGAATAATTTCGAAAAAAGTTAAAAATGTTTCATAAACTGCTTTGGTTTTGATCTATTGAGCACATATTCATAATACTATTATGAATTTAAGCAAAAAGGTTAGTGGAAAAATGTAATGTTAACTAAATTTAGAATAACAAATTGTTTGTGAAGAATAACTCAATACACTTTCCTCTACTTGTCTAAAATTAAGAAATACAGGAGAAGGAATATCTCTGCTCCTATGAGACAAGAAGGAAACTTTGGGAGGCAAGTATCCCAAGAACATGGACCTCCTTATCACACACAGAAGGAGGGAAATCGGCAGGCTCAATCTCACACCTCAACTTCTTGCGCATGAGCCCTCCAACACTTGGTACCCACTTTAAAGGAATAAGGAGAGTGTTGGTATATAAAGCCTTGAAAGAAATTGAACTAGCAGTGTGGAACTTTTGCTTTTCTTAAACACACAAAAACTACAACAATAATCAACTGACCTTGTTTTCCCACCATTGAGCCTAACAGTTAGGGTTCCATTATTTTAAATGAAAAGACAAACCTACTAACTGCAATGCAATCAAGGACTTTCACGAGGCACAGTGAAACTATAACAAAAAAATAACATATCAACATGACTCCACTATATACAACATTTACTTGAAATCTATGTATATGAGGACTTATTCCCGCATCAGAAGGCAGGAAAGATACTCCATACTGCTCCTGTAAAACATGGTAAACTTAAGAAAGTCAACCTTCAAGCAACATAGATTCCAAAATCTAAATAGATACTGGTTGTTAATATTAAATAAATCAACAATTGCTGTGAAAAGATGGAAGTTCAAACCTTGATCTTTTGATGATAGACATTGATATCAGTACCAATGCCATCCCTATTACTTTTAGATGAAAAAAGTTGTTCTTCGCCTGAACCCTCACCAACTAAAGCTTGCTGCACAAAACATGCAAAGCCAATTCACCAGAACTGAATTGATGGGCTTCAGGATTTTTCTCCTCTAGTAAGTTATCTCTATAAAAAGCCTAGCACATGTGACTTGTGTATGATCCAACTTCAAGGAAGTGCTTGAAATGTATACTGTTTTGTGTACATTTAGAGTAAATTTCTAGGTTCGATGTATAAAGAAAATATTGTTGTAACTAGAAAATAGTCTTCGCCTGAACCCTCACCAACTAAAGTTGCTGCACAAAATATGCAAAGCCAATTCACAATAACTGAATTGATGGGCTTCAGGATTTTTCTCCTCTAATAAGTTATCTCTATAAAAAGCCTAGCACATGTGACTTGTGTATGATCTAACTTCAAGGAAAGTGCTTAAAATGTATACTGTTTTGTGTACATTTAGAGTAAATTTCTAGGTTCAATGTCTAAAGAAAATATTGTTGTAATTAGAAAATGGTCTATTTATTATATTCATTGTATAAATATCAGGTTGGTGTTGTAGTTGAAATAAATGGTTTTACAAAAACCCACCCCCAAACTATGTACAAAAGCACACCATCAAATATTCATAAAATGAAAAAGATAAAAAATGGAAGAATACAGCTTACCAATAACAGTTTTTTATGTTGTTTTCGTTGTGGAAGAATTCCAAGCCCATCAAGCATTGATTCATCAAGTTCTACAGAACAATAAATACTACGTAAACAGAAAACAGTGCAACAGTAGGACACACAAAAATTCAATGAGACAACCTTTAGTTTGCAGCAGAATAGCAAGCACACTCAAAGAACCCAAAACTAGGACATCATTTCCTTTTGTTACATAAGCAAGCAAAACCTCCCTACATCAATCATAAAAGTCATTAGGAAAAACATGGAAAAGACTTCCTGTAAACGAAGTTTAACTCTCAAGTTAAAGTAGAACAAACACAAAAATATCAATTCAAGCCTACATAATCACCAAGTTACTACCTATTTCAGCATAGTTTTACTACTATTGTAAATATACCTTTCCTTTTTAGTTAAGTTATTGACAGCTATACTCTGTAACTATCTTACAGATATTCTTAGACAGTTACATTCTGTTAGTCTCTCCAGATCAGCTATACATAGCTGACTTCACTCTCTTGAACTGTGGCTTTTGATTCTCAAAAATAATACAGTTTCTCTTTATTCAAAAATGCTATCAGAGCAACATCATAACATTCTGATACTTTGGCTTTTGGTTTTCAATAATAAAATGATAAAACATAATTTTACTCCAATATTACCAAATAATTTACTGAAACATTTTTAATTCTGAGATAGAATCAGAAGGATGTACACAGTGTCATTTTCTTTTCTTATTCGGATAGCAAACAGCATTACATATTTCACTTGAATAACTTTTAGTCAGGGTAGTTTAAGCTGGCATGACATATTGATTGTTTCCAATTCTGGTGACAGACAGAAATACAAAAAGAAACTAATATATCTAACTTATTACATATAGTAAGAAAAAACACAAGTTATGTAACAAAAAATGGGGTTTTACCTTAAAGACAAATTTGAACTGGTACAATCATTTTGCACTAGAATACCATCTGAATGAAAACCTGAAGAACTAAAAGAATGTGGAATACTAAACATTGTGTCTTGTCTCCCACTTGGTGAGATTATCACTATCTAACCCTTGGCATTCAGATGTAAAATCATGATCAGATATAAAGCAATTGAAATTACCCTGAGAACTATTTGTAAAGGCCTTTGAGGGATAAAAGAGAGCAGCAGCAATGGTGTTTGCCAAATCTTTGATTTTGACAATCCTCAGGATGCAACAAAGTAAGTATAGAGAAGGGGCAGCACCGTGTTGCATGTCCTATAATAATGCATATCAAACAATGATAAAGATATGTTGCATAATAAGAATCAAAATCTCTCCGGAATTTTTGAAGACCCTTGAACAAAGACAAAACTAGATTAAAAAAAATGACAAGGCCATAAAGTGAAGTTCATACATTATTGGGCATGACCCTTAGGGAAGGAAGAAGTAATGGGAATGTCAAAATCATCATAATGCCATCAGTAATCAGTCTCCCAACATCAGGAATTCCAGCAGAAACAACATCACTGAAGTAGTACAGATTATCCTCAATTTCATCTATAGCAGCAATAATTGCAGACATTGAATCTGGGCCCGGATTTCTGTCTCGGATTCAGGAACCACAATTGCATTTTCAGGGTGCAAGAGAATCTTAATGTAAAGTTCAAACAAAAGAGAAAAGAAATTGCTTACAGTTGTGTATCAGAAAGCAGTTTATTTAAATCCATGCTCTGCTTCCTAAAGAATGAAACCAGGTTTGAGAAGTAATCTTTGTGAGGAGTGCTGGTTATATATCTATTGACAGAGTCATCTCCAACTGAAAATTGTACAACAAATGTATTAGAAGAAAATTATAATTTTTGTCAGCATAAAAGTTGAGTTAATGTTTTCGTGAAGGAAATGATACGGACAAAAAAATTGCAGAAGAGGGCTTATGTAAAACAATAAAATCTCACCATGGTAGACATTAAGAGTGACAGTTCGTACTGCAGTGCGAACCATGCTCTCCTCGTGAAAAGCAAAGCGTATGGCCTCTACATACAGTGGAAATGAAACTACTTCGTCCTAAACACAGAAGATAGAGTGAACACATTTGGATAGCCCAAAACTAAAAGCAGAATAACATCCTCCACTGCCAAAAGAACAACAAAAACTATACTCAAAAGGTAAATGAATAACTACACACAAATGATCAAAGTATGAATATGAGAAAAACATTAATGATCTCATAAGATTTAATCATTAATGAGAAAAACTTGGAATATACAACAGATTTTTACTGTATTTATGCCTCACTTCCTATCTTATCTTTCTACTAATCAAGAAATTTTAATGATTTCTGTTCAAAGTACAAAAACCAGTATTATTTATCCACCTTATAAAATCAACATTTGAGAGCAAACACCTAGGGAACCCCACTACTATATTTGCAATCCCAATGATAAGAACATCAGGCCCACTAACCAATGGTTTTACAGACAACCTTTTAAAACTACTTTGAGGGCTATAATTGAAAAACATTAGAATAAAGAGAACATCAAACTTACACCATGAGTCTTCACAAGCAGTGAAACTGTATTCTTGTTCAATTTTCCACTTATTGCCCTTCAATAACCAAAAGACATGTAACAGAAAACTGATAAGAAATATTATAGAAAGGAGATGGGAAATGAACAAAAGCAAATATATACTGCCACCACAAAACAGATTCTATGAATGCAATCATCAACCACCAATCACCAGTTCAATAAATAAAATAACTTAAAGGTCAAAACGAACCTTAAAAAGGATATGTAGTACGACAGCAGCTCTTCATTTCGAAAGTCAAACGGGTAAGTAATCAAGTAATTTATATATTCATTACTGAACATATAGTCTGCCAAAAAACACCCAAAGAAGTTGGTTAACCCGCAACATTTGTACACCTCACTGAGAAACTAACGAAAGTCTAAATTCAATTTGGTTTTCAACTAACATATAGCATGTTCACTTTTTAGGTTCTGGACCATAATGCTCACTGTTTGCAGCAACTGAAGTGGAACGCTCACAGTCCTGGTAAGTTTCAGAACACGTATAAATTCACCCATGACTTGCTTTTCCATGAAGAATCTGTCACAAGCTAGGACACATTGAACTTCCAGCAAAACAAATATTACACCAATAAAAAGCATGAGCACCGAAGAACCTCACTCGAAAAAACTCGGGTCATGTTGGTCACCATATGTTATCAACTCCGCAATTGATCTCAGTGCCTCAATTACAAAACCCTTCCACACATAGCACAATTAAGAAAATTGGGAAAACCATGAAGAACATATCAAGGAAAGTTGACAGCAGAGACTAGCTAATCACATTCTTACCTTATTAACCTCATTAATAATTTGTACCTTCGTCAATTGATCGGTTAAGTACCTTAATAGTGAAAACCAAGAAAACAGTAATCAATAATCAATGGTGATAACTTGGGCAAATTTGAACGAAATGAAGTGAGACAAGATAGAGTAGTGACCTGAGTTGGTCCAGGGAGAAACGATCCCTGGATCTCCAGAAGGAATTCCACATTATAGAAGAATTAGACCTCGAAATAAAGCTTAATTGAACTTGAATTTGAATTCATTGTGCATCGAAACTGAAACTGCAGGATCCTTCGGAGCATCTTCATAGGAAGTGAGTGAATGCGGTTTGTGTGTAGAGACTAGGGTTCTTCCAAGATCGTGAGTTACCAAACACTTGATTTTGGATTTTGGAAGTACTTGCAGTAAAAGAACACTTACTCAACGATACTGAAGAAGGGGACTATACCTTCCTTACCAAAGTTACCGTAGGTATTCATATCTCATAATATATACTTCTTTTCATTTTTGTTAAATTCTATTTTACATAGTAGAACTCCAAATATAATTAAAGAATAATACATATCAGGATTAATTATTTATTTAGTCTCTTAATTTATTGATTTAGTTTATTTTGATCCATTTATTATTTTCTTATTTAATTTAATTTTCTAATTTTTTAAAAAATGTAATGTAATCAAGTTAACATTAACATGTCTATTCATATTACGTGTTAGTTTTTAAAATTTCTATATTTTATGTGTTACGTTATAATTGTCTTACATATAATTCGTGAAACTTTTAATTTTATTGTTTTTAATTAAAAAAATTGTCATGAGACAAGTTATGATTGTGTCATATGTTAAGATAATGGAGATGATTTTCAATTTAGTAATTTTTATCATCATTTAATTTTATTCTTTTCAATTTTTAATTTGAAACCAAATTAATAATTAAGCTTAATTACAATTTATATATCTACATTAAAATAAATTTTGAATTTATATATCAAATCACTACACCTAATTATTTAAATTATTTCGGATGCTGAAATAAATTTTAAAATAAGTATTCCAAAATATATTTTTAATCTATAAATAACTTTCAAAATACCTATTATGGAAACATTTTTTATATTTCGGAATGTATTTCCCAATCAAGAATATATTCCAAGTCTGAAAATACCTTTCATAACATCTTATACAGAATACAAAAATCTTATACCAAATTGGTATTTGGAAGTATATTTTCAAATCCAAAGAACATCCATTCTGAAAGTATTTTTCCAATTTTTTCTTTCATGTGCAACTCAAGAGTCCTACTCTTATTCTTGACCCAACACATGCAATGGATAAAACGTGGTAATAGGAAAAAAGTATGTTACAGAATGGTTAATTCGGGATGCGCGCACCCACTTTCAATGTCTTCTGCGCTTAGAATCATGGTGCATGGGGAGACACAATGTTGAGTAGGGCACAGTGCATGGGAAGGTGTTGTGTTTTGGAGAACAGTGAAGAAACAGAGGGTAGAGGGAGGAAGCTGCGACATAAATGGGGATTTAAAGTAGCAGCTCACTATGAGATGAAGAAAAATTGAGGTTCTTGAACTGGGCCATTTAAAGTAGTCCAAATCTCACAAAATAGACAGGCTTTTGTTTTCTGCACCTCTTTACTACTATCTGTACTCTCATAATTTTTAAAATGATTAATGATTTTTCAATGGTGTCGGTGAGCTTCCTGGAACAGTGAGTGTGTGCGGGTAAAATATAAACTCTAGAAAAACACGTAAAATGAATAGTTATTCGAACTCAAAATAAGAGCTTTCAAAACAAAGCAGAAGTTATTTGAAAGCTTTTTTAGTTTTAAAACCACTTTTAAAACTAACGAAATGTTTGTTGGAAAAAGAAATTTAATCTTTCGAAAATCTGAATGCTGGAAAGCATGTTTTTCGTGCTTGATTTACTTCTCAAGAGATAATATTTTCAAGAAACATATACACTAAGACTTATTTTTAACTAAATTTTTCAAAAACCAATGTTACGAAATAAATAGGTGGTAACTTTCTTGAATAAAATTAAATTTTACTGAAAAATATATCTTGATAATAAACTAAAAACAATTTACAAAAATAATGTACTACTTATCAGCGTTAAGGATTTTTTTTTTTTTAATGATTGATTTTATAAGAGGAAGTAGATGAATTCGAATAGACTTAAAAGATGAAGTATTTTTTTTTTCCTTTTAACAGAGTTGAAAACTATGATAAAGTAAATTTAGAATGAAACATATGAAAATTTGTGAAGAATTTTATTGATCTGACAAATTAAAAAATAATTAATTAAAATATAAAATTATTATTTTTCGTTATAATAAAAAATAATATATTATTAATATTATATTATTATTATATACTTTTGTTATTTATTATATTATTATTATATGTTATTTTTTATCATTATATATATATA